>Ga0214921_10012664_pt1 | contig 10035 bp, 5 predicted proteins | sample LL1505_MetaG_FD_177992 | JGI IMG/M metagenome (GOLD analysis project Ga0214921, IMG submission 177992) | Freshwater microbial communities from Lake Lanier, Atlanta, Georgia, United States - LL-1505 | ecosystem: Environmental > Aquatic > Freshwater > Lake | place: USA: Georgia | collected 2015-05-28
TGGAGTGATGACGAGATTGCACACAGAAGTTGAGCGCTCGATTACCTTTTATCGAAGCCAACAGGCAGGGAGTAGGCCCACGCGTGTGCTTTTGGCAGGGGGTGGGGCGGCCTTGGGTCTGACGGATATGTTCTTTCGGGATAAATTGAAGATTCCTGTTGAGTATTTTCAGCCATTTCGAAGGATGTCGATTGGAGGGGGTGTCAATCGCGCTGAGATCGCGAAAAACTTCCCTGCATGGGCAGGTTTGGTTGGAGCTGCACTTGGGGGCCTGCCAGACAGCCCTTGCAAAATTAATATTTTGGGATCAGCACAAAAGGCGGCTGCTGGACGAGTAAAAGATCGTCCTGCGATGGTAGCGGTAGCAGTTGCAGTTGGTTTTATGCTTATACTTCCAGTAATCCACGAGTTTTGGCAATCCACCCGCCTGGAATCAGTAATATCACCCCAGACTGCTGAGGTTGATGAAGCAGAGGGGGCATTGACACAGGTAAGCACCGAGCAGAAAAAAGTGACGGACCTGTTCAGTCAAGCGAATCAGGCTCTTGTTTTGGAGGGAGAGCGGATGAGATGGCCTCTCTTGCTGGAGGAGATTCGGTCAAAAAGTTTGCCTGGGTTGTGGGTAACATCCCTTCAGCTGAGTGAAGGCGTCGCTGAATCGGAGGGGGAGGGTGCCACTGCAAAGCCAGCAAATGCGAAGCCGTCGGTGCCCGTTTTGGAAATTGGTGGATTCTTTGAGACGCAGTCAGAAGCTGCGGATGCAAAAGTGGTGGAGGACTTTCGCAAGGGTTTGAGTGAGGGTGGGATTTTGCAAAACGTAACGACTACCCAGCGAGACAACCCTGAGCGGGTGGATGGAAAAACAGAGCAGGTGGCACTCAAGTTTGCCATGAGGGCTGAGTGGCCTGTGGGCGGAGTTGCGCCTGTGGAGGCGGCTAAAAAACCGGTTAAACCATGAAGGGTAAGTTGACTAAACCCCAGATGGTTTTGGCTACGTTTGGGGGTGGGTTCCTGCTTGTTATTGCTGCTGCGGCATATTTTGGATGGAGTTCTTTGAGTGAGGTGCAATCGCAGGCACAGGCTTTAGCGGAGCGCAAAGTAAAGCCAGAGCTTGCGGCGATATTGACAAAACCTGGCGGTGCGGGTGCAGCTCGTAAAGAGGCTCTCGGGATTAAGAAAATAGCGGAGGAAGTAAGCCAAGGTGAGGAGAGGTTAGTCGGAAGTTGGCGAGAAGGTTATGAAAAAGCCTCTGGGGTGGGGCAAAGTTGGTCGCAAGATCCGAACCAGTGGAAAGATCGTTTGATTGCGACGAATGACCGATTGAAAAAGCAGTCAGGAAAAAAAGGGGACAACAGCCGCGTCATTTTAGCGGATGATTTTTATTTAGGTTTGCAAGAGTACAAGCAGCAGAATCCCTCTGCGGCCAAAGTTCCTGAATTAGCTCTACAACTTTCCGTTGCGGAAAAATTGGTGGAGTTACTGATGGACGCAAAAAAGGCGGCCAAAGAAAAATATCCAACGCAGTGCATTATACAGTCGATCGTTAACCCAGGAGTTTCCGCACCCGAATCTGATAAGAAGAGCAGTGAAAAAGCAAAAGGAGGAACTAGCCCTACAGGAATTGTTCGTGAGGGATATACATTACAGTTTGAGAGTTCACCCGAGGTTTTGTATGGCTTTATTCAAAGAGTCGCAAGGGACCCGTGGCTTTTCGTTGTGATGAACTTGACTTTAGAAAATGATTTAAAGGAATTTCCTAAGCGCAGTGAGGTAGCCAAGCAATTTGCAGGCGCAAATAAGCCTGCGGATGGGGCCGCTACCGAGAATTCAACAGATGGAGCAAGAGGAAGTGCCAATCCACTTACCCGACCTCCTCTTTTGATGGTGTTAGCAGGTAAAGAGCGGACGAAAGTTGTGGTGCGGATTGATTTTGTAGGTTGGAAAACACCTGTGGCAGGAAAACCTACTGAAAAAGGAAAAACGTAATGAAACTTTCACCATGGTGGATGGCGGGAGGTGCCTCATTGGTTCTATTGGGGCTCCTGGCACTAGTCTTTGGGTTTTTTCGGCCAGGATGGCCGGAGCCAGTAGAGACACCCGCAGTTGGGGGTAAATCTTCCCTTGCTGATGCGGAACAAAAGTTCACTGAGTTTCGCTCGAAAATCGGAGAGCTTGAAGAGAAGAAGAAGGCACTCAAGGATACCTTGGAAAAGCATCGGGTATTTGTATCGCGAAGCCTTGTATTTTTGCCTAAGGAGGCTGAGCCTGTTCAACCCCTGAATCCAGATCAAGTCACAGAGGATGGTATTCAAGTTGGCTGGAAGTTGAAGTATGGTTTTTCTCCTGAAGACCCAGAGGTCGGCGCGCAAGATGAGGATCAAGACGGATTTACGAATTTGGAGGAGTATCAAAAAAAGACCGACCCCCATGACCCTGCCAGTAGCCCCTCGAAATGGGTAAAACTGAAAATTGCTTCAGTGGATCCTGCTAAAATGGTGGTAAGTTTTCCCGGAAAAAGTGCTGGTCGATATACGTTACGATTTAAAACAGTCGGAAAGCCTAAGGATGTTGATGTTGCGACTGGAGACAAGCTGTGGGTGCTGGCAACAGCAAAGGGAGTGGATGTCTTGAAAAGCGAGGATGAGGTTAAAGGAAAAGTGGGAGGAACGAATGCTTGCCCCCATGCCATTCCGCTTTTGGTGAAAGAGTACAAAGACGACAAAGGGATCAAATTGGATGAAAAAACAAAAACGGAGAATGAGTATGATGATTCCATGATCGTTTTGGAGAGATTGGATGACCTGAACGGGCCGATTAGCTTGAAAATTGACGAGAGAGGAAAGTCAAGGGGGGTGGAATGGGGGGTGGGTGACGTGCGTTTGATTTCGTTGGTGCCTGGAGAGGGTGAAATGGGACCTTATCGGGTTGGGCAAAGTTTTTCTTACGCAGGGAAAACATTTGGTCTTGTTGCAGCGAGTGCTCAAAAAGTCTCTCTGCGTATGAAGCCCGAAGGAGAATCAGTAGATATTCTGCCTAAGGAGATGCTCACAGCATCTCCCTAGTCATTGGTAAGTTCTTCACGGGAGGCCTGGGGTGGCGTTGACCCGTCTGGCTGCCCAAGCGGTATATTTAACACTTGTGAGGGAATTTCTACTTTGTTGTTTTTTGCTGTTCGGCTTTGGCCATATTCTGGCCTTTGCCCAAGAGGAGGGCGATTCAGCATCTGATTCAAGTGTGGCCCCTCGTGTTCTGTCATCGGCGGAGATGACGCAGCGGGAAATTGATCGCCGACGAGAGGCCACCTTTCGTATGAATGAAAATCTCGACTTAGCCGAGCGGCTGTATGTAGCGGGGGAGTGGGAGCATGCGCAGGCTAAGTTTCGGTTGGTAATGAATCAGACAGATCCTCAAACAAGCACGTCGGGATTTTATCATCGCGCTCGGGTGGGTGTTGCAAAGTCGTTGGCCGCTCAGGCGTTGGCGCAAGAAAAAGCGGGTAAGACGGCAGAGGCTGCCGGATTGATGAAGCAGGCTGCGGATCTGGATCCAGCCAATGCCCAAGTTGCAAAGCAGGCGGCTAACATGCAGGAAGAGGCCTCAAGAGGGGGAGACCCATTCGAAGGAAATCCCGCTGCGACAGCCGATCTAGTTGAAAAAACAAAGGAGATTAAAAAGCTTCTCTCATTGGCAGATCAGTTGACTGAGACGGGGCAGTATCGGTCTGCGCGGCAGAAACTAGATGATGTTTTGCGGATCGACCCTTATAATTCGGCAGCACGGAAAAAAATCGAGGTTGTGGAGCAGAAGCGGATCCTCGTGGCGGACAAGAGATACTCTGCAAGCCGTGTAAAAGCGATGACTCAAGTGACAGAAGCTTGGGTGCCGCCTCCGCCTGCCCGAGCTGACCCCAAGCAAGCACGCGGCACAGGAAAAGCGGGTCCGTCCAACTCAGCTGAGATTTTGCAAGCTTTGTCGACGATCGAGATTCCTGAGATCGTTTTTAATGAAAAACCTCTCCGAGATGCAGTGGAGGAGTTACAAAGATTAAGTGAGCAGAACGATCCCAAAAAGAAGGGAATTAATTTTGTATTGCGGTTGTCGCCACCTGCAGAGGGGGTCGATCCAGAGGCAGCCACGGTTAGTCTGGAGTTGAGGAATGTAAAGTTGCAGACCGCCCTCAAGTATTTGTGTGAGCAGATCCGAGGTGGAGAGAAGTTAAGGTATGACGTGGAGAACAGCGCTGTCCTGATCCTGCCCGTTACAGAGACAGGGGGAGAGCTGGAGACCCGAAGCTATACCTTGCCACCCAGTCTCTTAGCCAATTCGGTTAGGCAGGGGGAGTCTCAGAAGACACCCAAAGAGTTGGGTAAATTGGTTTTGGATAGTATTGGAGTGAATACCACTATGGAGAGCGCGTCGGCGATGTGCTTTTCCGATACGGGCAAATTAGTGGCAAGAAATACCCCGAATGAATTAAGCAAGGTTGAGCAGAGAATTCGAGACGCACAGGGAGAACCGCCGCAGAAACAGTTTGAGGTAGAAACCAAGTTTCTCTCCTTTACGGAGAACGACATAAAGAATTTTACTTTTAATTTACAAATGAATGGGAACACTTCGATTCCAATTCCTGGTACGCCTGGACAAATATATTCTCCTTACACTGGATCGGGTGGAACTGATGGGTTGCGTGGCACTTCGGGAATTAATCCCGGGGGAGGTTCAGTCACCGCCTTGCAATCGCTCTTAGATCCCACATATCCACAGGACGCATCGAATCAGGTTGGCGTAAATGCTCAAGTATTCGGTCGGGGGTTTGCAGCTGTTCTCCAGCTTTTGCAAAATGCGATTGGGAAGGATTTAGTGGCCGCCCCCAGAGTGACATTGGCGGATGGGAAGCAGTCGAAAATTGTAATTTCTCGGCGAATGTACTACCCCACTACCTACACACAACCGAATGTGCCGAATAATGATCAGGGCACGGGGACGGGTTTTATTTTGCCCTCGAACCCAACGGGATTTGAGTATCGTGATATTGGGACAACTTTGGAGGTGAAGGGTGAATCCACATCGATTCCTAAAGCGGTGGATTTGGATTTTGCGGATCTAAAGGTTGAGGATTTCGAGGGATTCGTGGATTACGGAGTGCTGATTTCAGCGGCTCCCCTTGATCCCACGACAACGTACACGACGACAATAGGCGCCGCCCCATACCTCGTCCCTATTTTCTCTAAAAAATCTCTATCAAGCCGAGTTCGGTTGATCGATGGTGAAACGGTTGGAATGGGTGGTTTGATCTCGGATACGGTTCAGTTGGTTGACGATAAAGTTCCTATGCTGGGCGACATTCCTATGTTGGGTCGTCTTTTTCGAAGTGAGGCGTCGCAGAAAATTAAGAGTAATCTGGTGATTTTCTGCACGATGCGAATCATCAATCCCGATGGCACGCTTGTTTTTCCTGAAGATGATGAGAATCCTGAATTTGCTCAGGGGAGCAGCGCAGAAATGATGCCCTCTGTGCCATGAAAATTCTACTATTCATCCTTTTGCTTTGTTCGGGAGTTTCCGAAATCTCTGTTGTTCGTGCGAACAACCTTCAAGAGCAGATCGAGGCTGAGACGGGGAAAAGGGAGCAGATGTTACAGCCTTTGAAAGAGGCTTATGGAGTGAGTCGTAAGATGGTTGCAGATGGCAAAAACTCTGAAGCCTGTGAACTTCTCGAGAAAGCGTACGATGCTCTACCTGAGGTGTTAAGGGGAGTGCCTCTTGCCACAGAGGTAAATCGGACTCTCAGCAAACTACAAGCATCTCTTGCTGAAGCAGCTGCCCAACAGAATCACTGGCCTGAGGCTCGTCGAAGAGCCTTAGCTTCTCTCCAGCATGATCCTAAAAATGAGATAGCCATCCTGCAGTTACAGAAAAGTGATGAGGTGTTGCGGCGGGGTGTTTCAGGCTCGGAATCTGTCAACCCTGCCTTAACGACGAAGTTCTTTGATAGGCTTACGGCCGTTCGAAGTGGGTTGGAGGAGGCTCAAGCCTTACGTGAGACGGGTCAGCTTGCGAAGGCTGAGAATAGGTATGAGGATGTTTTGGGAGTTGATCCCTTCAATCAGGTTGCAACAGAGGGAATTCAGAAGATTTATGAGGAGCGTGCCTTGGCGGCGGAAAAAGCTCGTGACCTATCAAACCTTGAAAGAAGGAGGGAGGTTCGTGAAGCATGGAACAATATTTACCCAAAAAGCGGAACGACAGTAGGTGGAATCGAAATCACAGGGGCTATGACAGCTTCCCCGGCATACGCATTAGAAAAAAAGCTGCAGAAAACAGTCATTCCACAGGTTGATTTTTCAGGTGCAGATCTTGAGACCATTCGTCGAGCACTGATCAGTCTCAGTAGAACGTATGATCCGGAGGCCGCGAAAGGAGGCGTGAACTTTGTTGTCAGCACCGATGTTACGAATCCGCAACCCGTAACCTTGCGGTTGCGTCAGACTTCTTTAGCGGAGGTGGTTCGATATATTTCACAAATTGCAGGGGTTAAGGCAAGGATTACAGATATTGGCGTTACTTTTGGGCCCTTGGTAGAAAAGAGGCCTGAGTTGAATTCGCAGAATTTCACCGTAAGTCCTTCCTTCTTTAAGGGATCTGATGGAAAAGAGGATGTAGCAAACGATGCGCCTAGGGGTGCAGGAGGGGGAGCCGTCGCAACAGGGTCGGATTCAGTAGGAAAGAACGAGCAGAAGAAGTTGGAAGATCTTGGGGTAGTTTTTCCCCTCGGGGCTTATGCAGTTTACAATCAGAAGACGAGTCAGTTGAAGGTGGTAAATAATCAGGAGATGCTGGATTTAATTGGCCAGTTGATCAGTGCGGCTGAGGAGCAGACCCTTCTGATTCAGGTTGGGGTGAGATTGGTCGAGGTAAATCAGCTGGATTTAGATTCGATCACGGTGAACTCAACCTTGGGAGGTTCGGGGGCCAACTTGCTGTCGCCTGTGCCTGCCGGCCTACTTACCAATGGTGGAGGGCAAACTCCTGCTGCATCCCAACAAAAAGGGGTGAATGCGCAGCTCAATCAGATTCAGGGTGTAGGGCTTCTTCCGAACAATACCTTGCAGTCATTTCTCCAGTCTGGAGTTCTGGCAGGCACAAATCAGACGAGCTCATACTCATTAAATACAATGGATCTAGGGGGGACGATTCTGAATGGGATGCAATTTAGGGCACTCATCACTGCTGTTTCACAGAAAAATAGCGCGAATGTGCTGGCAAACCCTTCGATTATTTTAAAGAGAGGGCAAAAGGGTGTGATTGAGGTAACCCAGGAGTTTAAATACGTCAAAGAGTTTAGTGATCCTCAATCTTCCATTCGGACAATCAATAGTACGAGCACGAATCAGGCTGCGGCTAATAATAATCTTCAAGGTGTACCTGGACCTGAAACGGTGATTGGCTCGTTTCCTTCCGCAATCAGTGATCCTGTGCCGGTTGGGGTAAAGATGGGTGTAAAGCCGGACGTTACAGGGGATAACAGCAGAGTACTCCTAGAGCTTGAGCCGAGTTTTGTGGATTTTGAGGGTTTTATTAATTATGGAACAATTATTAACTCTTCTTACACGCAGACTTACTTCAACACGGCCGTGACTATTATGACAAATAACATTCAGCAACCCGTGTTTGTACGCCGTGATTTGACGTTGCCTTCTGTTGAGGTGAGTGATGGGTACACGCTGTTGTTGGGAGGCCTTTTGAGGGAAGATATTCAGAAAATCGACGAGAAGGTGCCGATCATTGGGGATATCCCCATCTTTGGTCGTGCCTTTCAGGGGAAAACGGAGCAAGCGATCAAAAAGAACACTTTGATTTTTGTGACTCCGAGAATCCTTGATGTGAGTGGGCAGCCTCTCAATCCTACGGCTGGATCGCCAACCACTGCCTCAGCCAGTGGAACACCCTAGAGCTTATTTTCTGACAAGGCGGTAAGGAAAGTCGACGGGGATCTCTCTTACATTGCCTGCTGACCAACCAGCTAAGTTTGCCGCGGTGTACCCAGCACCTCCAAAAACAAAGTAGAACAGAGAACTCCACGTATCCGCTGTTTCTGACTTGGCATACCAGAGCCTAGGTTTGAGGTCGGTGGGGCCGTTGACAGGCAGGTCAATTCCTCCCCGGCGCTCTTCACCGCCTATTTTGATTTTTTCAAGTGACTCGTATCGGATCCACAGGGGTTTTGTGTTGGGTCCAGGTTTTGGGGGAAGGACAGGGGCCGCCTTCACCTCTTGGCCTCTTTGAACCCGAATTTGATTGGCCGACTGCATCGTCGGTGAGTCGATCGGGATTTGCAGAATCTGTCGGTAGGTACCCGCAGGGAGATAAAGAACTTTTTCAGGATCTTCGTTGGGGACTTCGACCTCCGAAGGAAGATTTAAATTAGCGATTTCGGGTGTGAGGGGAGGTTTGGGTGGGGTGAGTGCTTTTTTTTCAGATAAAGGTTTGGATTCTGATTCTTTGGCTTTGCCTCCCATTGGGTCGGAGGGGGTGGAAGATTCTGAAACATTTTCGTGAGCTTGATTCGCAGTTGTGTCTGAAGCAGGGGCAGTGGCGCCTCCCATAGGGTCGGCGGCAGGAATTTCTTTTCCAGAAGTAGAAGTAGGTGAGTTGGTTGCGACGGGGTTTCCCCCTCCCATAGGATCAGGCTCAACAGACTCAACGGGATCTCGGGCAATAGCAGCTATGGAAGTCAGAGCTAGGATGAGAAAAATTCTGTGCTTCATGTGATCAGTCCTACCCTGCGAAGCCAGACTGCGGCACGGGGATGGTGCTCGCTCCAGCCTTGAAGTTCCCACAGCCATCCGACTTTTTCCGCAAAGAGATAGAGGCCGCCTGCCCCAAAAAGAATGATGGAGCTAGTTCCGGCCAAGAAGGAGGGAATACGGTTTCCTTGCCCAAGGGCAATTGAGAGGCGGGTCCATACGAGAAAACCGAAAAGAACAAAGACACTGCTAAAAATAGTGGCGGCGACATTCCGTCTGGCATCGGTCATGCCAAACGCGATACCAAATAGACAGAGGAGAGGACAAGCCAAAGGATAGGCTAAGCGATTCCAGTGCTCCGTCTCGTAGGGAGCGCGAAGGCGATCATTCAGGCGAGAGCGATCGGAGGCGAGTCGAACGACATCGGGCCAAGGAAGTTCATCGGGGGGAAGAAGACGTGCGGCTAGTGTTTCAGGTGGAGCTGTGCACTCCGGTAAAACAAGCTCGTCTAGCAGGGGGCCGAGCGTTTCTTGGCCGTTTGTGGTGGCGCTATACTCGGCCCGACGAACCCCTTGAAAGTGCCAAACCCCGCCTTGGTAGACGGCAGAAGTGGCAAATAGTTTGGAGAGATCGCGCCCTTCGGGCTCGGAGCGAAATAGAACTTCCAGGTTTTCCGCTTTTTTTTCTTTCAGGTAGATGCGGCCAATATACCAGATTTCACTTTGGGTGGCGTTGGGCTGCATAGGCGAGCGGTAGACGATCTGTTGAAATGTGTTTTCTTCCAAAGCTTCCTGTTTGATCTGCTTTTTCACCTTTTCCCGACCAGCTTGGGCGGTAGGGGAGAGAGAGTAGGAGAGTAGGTAGAGAATGACGGAGAGACCGGCGCTACAGACAAGGAATGGCTTTGCCAGAGTCACAGGGCTCATTCCAGAAGCGAGAAGAGCCACCGATTCGCGGTGTCTAGAAAAGTAAGCCAAGACGTAGAGAGTGGCGAAGAGGACGGCGACGGGCAGGATCGACTGGGCCAGATCGGGAAGTTGAATTAGAAAATACTTTGCCAAAAGTGGGAAAGGCGGATTTTTTTCAACGAGACGTCCCAATTTGTCGAAAATATCAAACATAAGCCAAAGCACGAACAGGGCGGTAATGACAAAGACGAGGGGGAGTAGAACCGAGCGCCAAAGATATTTTTCGACGATTTTCATTTTCCGTGCGAATCTAGACATAGCATCTCGATGAACCTTGCCCACGATCTTTCTGCTTTGGAGGAAACCGTCAAGCGTTGCCA
>Ga0214921_10012667_pt1 | contig 10034 bp, 7 predicted proteins | sample LL1505_MetaG_FD_177992 | JGI IMG/M metagenome (GOLD analysis project Ga0214921, IMG submission 177992) | Freshwater microbial communities from Lake Lanier, Atlanta, Georgia, United States - LL-1505 | ecosystem: Environmental > Aquatic > Freshwater > Lake | place: USA: Georgia | collected 2015-05-28
AAGGAGGGCTTGGCTATGAGAAGTACTGTCTTTCGAGGTGGAAATAATCCAACTACTAGTAAGAGCGCGCTTGAAGGCGGTGAGGTAGCTAGCGGAGGTGGAGGGAGTGATAACTTTATGGGTGGTGTTGGCGCTGGGGGATATGGTGACGGGGATGGTGGAAAGGCGGATCCAAATGATATTATGGGTTTGCGGCGTGATGTGAATAAGGGTGTTGTTTCTGCTGATCAACAGTTGAAATGGGAGCGTATGCAGTATCTCGATGATAGTGGGGATGAAGGTGTGGGGGGGGGAGGGGGAGCGGGTGGGACCGCCGGAAATGGTATGTTTGTTAATCGCGCGAATAAAGTTAAGATTTATAGTGATGCGAATGGGCATTATCAAATGAAACAGAAGAAGGTGGGTGTTGCTAATTCGTATCAGATTCCTATTGCGCAGGGTACGACGAATCCGATCCTGCGAAATACCATGACACGTATTGTTAATATTGATAGTCAGTTTCGTTCGACGGCGTTTCCGTATACATTTGATCCTGCGTCTCCGACATCCGCAACTAGTTTTACTGTCATATTGACAGAACCGTTGACAAATGTCACTTCGTTAAAGCTGAATTCGATCAATATTCCTTATACATGGTATACCGTGGATTCAGCAGTGGGAAATAATATTATGTATGTTGATTTGAATACAGGTGTCAATGGAATCCATACGATTACGGTGGCGAATGGGAATTATACCCCGCTGGATTTGGTTGGGGCTGTGAAACGTGCGATTGGTTTGAATATTTACTTGAATGGCAATATTGATATTTCGTATAATAGTCGGAATGGGTTGTGCTTCTTCATGAATTATACGACCAAAGTGATTTCGTTTACCTTTTATGATGCTGCAATGATTTATTCGGGGAAGCCGGCGGGGGGGTGTCGCCAGAGTACGAAATTGAATAATAGTTTAGGATGGCTCCTTGGGTTTCGTAATAGTAATTATTATGATGGACTGGTTATGTCAAATGGGGCGTTGTCTACCGGATATAATCGGACTTTGAATACATTTGAGGTGTATGGAATGGTGTATATGGTGCTGGGGGTAACGGATGCGATGGTGGCTGCGTCGGCGTCAACTGCGGCGGATGGGGGGAAGTCGCTCGCGGTACAAGTGGCGGAGAAGATAAGTGGGGTGTATAGCAATGATAATCCGGCGAATGATACTTTTGGAGGTGTGGGGTGGATTCGCGGTGAGGCGATCGTGGATTGTAATGGGCCGCAGTATTTTCTCTTGATTATTGATGATTTTAATCATAGTCGCGTGAATAGTGGAGTGGTGGGCATTGGGGAGATTCGGACGTCGCTTACTACACCAATGTATTATAATGCGGATTTGCCTGATGCCACGAAGTGTATACCAGATACATCGGATGTCGTGAATGGGATGAAGAAGCAGAAACTAGTTGTGCCTACTGTTCCGCGGACGTTGACGTTTTCGCAGATCTATACACTGAACCAGATTTCCGCGAATCGTGGGGGGTCTGGGCCGAATAAAAATCGGGAGATGGGGCCGAAGACTTCGGATGTCTTTGCGGTGATTCCTTTGCGTCCGCAGGGGTTGTCGATTGGGCAGCATTATATCGATTACGGTCCGTCATTGTTGACGAATCAGCGCGTCTATTTTGGGCCGGTGGTGATTAATAAATTGCGCGTTACATTGCGCGATGATAAGGGGCATATTGTGAATCTGCATGGGAACGATTGGTCGTTTTCGTTGGTGACAGAGGAGTTGTATGAGTTCTAAGGGGGTTCCGCCCCCCAGCGACGGGATGGGAGATGGAAAGGGGGCCAGCCCCCTTTAGAACCCCCTGAGGGAATCGAAGGGGGTTCAGCCCCCCAGTGACAAATGCGCCGTTGGTGTTGTTGCTACAAATCCTCCGTCTATATTTACTCTTTGCTCGCTTCGCTTCGCCTGTTAAGTTTGACGGCTGCGCGGGGTGTGTTTTTTGTTCTCTTCATTATATATAACATATTTCATATTTCATTTTAGTATGTCTGGGTCTGGATCTGGGTCTGCGCCCGGTATGTTAGAAAAGGCTTTATCTGGTTTAGGTATCGGCTCATCAGAAGGGTCGACTCAAAGTGAACCCAAAGTCGGTGGTTCTAAGGGTGGTCCCGGCAAAACGCGTTGTAAGCGCGTTTCCCGCCGTAATAAGTCCGGCGACTGTGTCCGGGTTGCTGGGTATACCGCCAAGAAGCGTTGCCCTAAGGGAACTCGTCGTAGTGCCGTGACCGGTGCTTGTGAACAGCTTAAGGGAATGGTGAAGAAAGTTGCAAAGGAGGCTTTAGCAGAAGTTGCTGAATTGAAGAAGGCTGATGTCGCGGTTGCTTCGGCCGGGGTGGACCGACTGGCTGCCGCTCGTGCCGCTGCTGCTTTGAAGCGCCTGAAGAAGGGTGCTGCGAAGACTGCTCGTGTGCAGGGAAAGATCGCTGCTGCTGAGAAGCGCGAGAAGGAGGCTGAGAGAGTTGAGACTATGGCCGAGAAGGAGCGCGCGGAGTTGTTGGCGAAGATTGCCCGGAGTAGGAAGGCAATGGGTATCCGCAAGAATGAGGAGAACCCGGCTGCGTTGAGGCGTTTGATCGAGCAGTGGGAAATGGAAGCCCGTATGAGAATTCACAACAGAGGCCCGAAGCAAGTGGAACCAAGCGCTGGTGCCTGAAACATGGACTGGACTGGGTGGACCCAAAATAAATAAAATAAAAAGGACGGGTTATAGTCTTATCCTTTTTATTTACGTGTTTGTTTAGTTGTGTTTGAATGTTTTACGTGCTTGTTTCAGGAGTGCGTTTATTTCCTTTTCCGCGTTTTGGTGCCCTGTGGCGGTGCTTGGGTGTGCTGCGATGATCTCCTGGACCCTGGCTGCGAGATTCGTCCCCATACATCCGTGCGACTCTGGTTCATCAGGAATGTCTTGGCGCATGTACTTCAGGAGTTGGGTCCATTTTCGGATCCAACGTTCCCCCTCCGCCGTTGGGAGGTCCTCCCCCCCTACTACCTCCCCTGGACATGATGCAGCACCCTTATCGAGCATATACTGTTCGGCTTTCGCCGAACGATGCGAGCAGAGCGTCGCAGCTGGCGTCGTTGGGGGGCGCATCCCCCCCTGAAGAAGATCATTGCGATCATCCCGAAGATCCCGCAGTACCCCGGGTTGTATCTATCGTTGCCGTAGTTCATACAGACTTTCGGTGAGATGGGTGAGAAGTAGTTTTCAGTAACGTCGTAGACTGTTCCGGGTTCATCGTCGGCGGCGGCGTCGGGGTGGTACGTGTGTATTACGCGGATTTCGCTTTGGACGTATTGCCCGTTGCATTCGAAGATGGCGATTTGTTCAGGGTTGGTGGTGATTGCGCGGCTTTTGAAGAGCACGAGTGAGTGTGCATGGCTGCCTCTTTGTTGTAGGTTGATGAGTTTGAATGATTCGAATGGCATCTTGTCGGCGAGGCCGTGTGCGTGCCTGGACGAGGTTCGCCCCCCTACGGCGCTAGCTTCGCTTGATGTGGTGGTGTAGGGGTTGGGGTGGGGGCTGGCTGTGGTGTGGGGTGTTACGAAATAGGATAATGGAATGTACTTACTTGTGGTTGCGTCCAGAACGGCGGCTTCCTGGCCGTTGCACAGAAATCTCTCGAACTCTTGATTCTTACGTGTGCTTTTTTGGAAAAGGGCCGACCGCTGGGGGTTCCGCCCCCCTACGGCGGTAGCTACGCTCGATCTGCTGTCTAATGTAGTGGTGTTGGCTTTGGTGGTGGATGTCATTGTTGTTGCGTCTGAGTCTTGCTTTCGTGTTCTCATTGATTTAAAAAAGATTTCAATTTTTCTGGATTGTTGTATATTTTTGAACTATCATTATATTTTTTTAATAAGAAAAAAGAGATATGTGGACACTCCGGTCCTCTCTGTGCGCGTGTGTGTGTGTGTGTCTGTGTGTACTTACCTTAATATATGCCATGAGGGCAGCATTTCGCCAAAGCAACATCTTCTTCACTGAATCCTTCTGCCCGCAAAATGCTCTGATGAGTTGTAGTGTCTCCTGCCACTTTCTGGATTGTCCTCGGATTCTCTTCAAGAATCAAGTGCAGCCGATATGTGGCTGGAATGCTGGCAGAATGATTTCCTGGAGTCAATAATTCCACGCGATCTACCGTTGCAATCAAGGTGAAAGCGGTTCGGTTTTTGCTTCGACGATACCATACTGGCGTCCCTCTGGTTACGCGGCTGTCGCGCCCGCCTTTCTTCTGCCCTTTCCATAACATTTCACTTGATCCTTCAATGTATTCGTTGTCGTATGATGAACGATCTCCGTTCACAAATATAATACTTTTCTGCTGTGCCATTCTGATTGTCTCTTCTGATTGCTTGTTGCTGTTGAATGCAATATGTATAAAAAAGATTTCAATTTTTCTGATCCTTCAATATTAATGTGATATCATAAAAAATTTATTCTATTTAAGACAATTTTCATGAATTTTTTATAATGGTTGAATATATAACATGTCTGACCATTGTGATTCTGTGCCTACTGTTGTAGAGGAGACCGTCGTGGCTCCTGTTGAGGAGGTTGCTCCTGTTCCCGCGGTTGAGGTCGAGGAGGTTGCTCCCACCCCTGTTGTTGAGGTCGAGGAGGTGGCTCCTGCCCCTGCCGTTGAGGAGGCTGCTCCTGCCCCTGCCGTTGAGGAGGCTGCTCCTGCCCCCGCTGTTGAGGAGGTTGCTCCTTCGTCTTGAGCGACGTAGGAACCGAGCATCTAGATATTCCTGATCCTCTTTTCATATGACTTGCTCCTTTGAATAATAATCTCTCGAGAGATTCGATTGGATGGGGGGTCTGTGGCATTATATTTATGAGTTGTTCGTTAATATATTGCGCGTCTGGTGTGTGATTACGTTCGAGTTCTTCCCTCGTTGCATAGTGAGTGTTTCCGATGTAGATGTACCGTGTGTAGTTTCGATCGCTGAAGATCTTACGGAAGGGGGGGGGGTTCCGCCCCCCAACGACGGTAAGGGGGTTCCGCCCCCCAGCGACGGTTCGATATGTCTCACTCGCTGTTTTGTTTTCGATTTTACCGATTCCCATGATTCGATTCTCGTCATTGTTCATTTCGATCACGAGAATTCCTGCTTGTGGTGGGATCTTTTTGTGCGATATTTCTCTCGGACATCCGTAGATACATTTAAGGGGGCGGTGGTATGTTTCTTCGTAGGATTGTTGGTGGGTGGTCATCCAGTCTTGGTATTCTTGCCAGGTCTTGTTGTTGAAACGGGTGCAGGCGAGGACGGGGGGAGGGGGTAAGCGCCCCCCAACGGCGCAACTACGTTCTATATCCGGTGTTTCCATTGTTGTTGATCTTTGTGCTTGAATAGATTATGGATGAAAAAATGGTTCAATTATTCAGCGGGGGTTCCGCGGGGGTTCCGCGGGGGTTCCGCCCCCCAACGACGGATACTCCGTAAGAATTGACTGTAAGTAAAAATTTACGGAGGGGTTCCGCCCCCCCAACGACGGATACTCCGTAAGAATTGACTGTAAGTAAAAATTTACGGAGGGGTTCCGCCCCCTTCTACAGATGTATATTTTTTATTTATGCGGCGGTTTATCGAGCGGAGCTCCGTCGTTGGGGGGCGGACACCCCCCCTTAGTCCTCTGCCTCTAGCATTACGAATTCGTCTGTGTCTTCTTGTGCTCCTGGCTGTGCGCCGCCTTGGGCTTTGGCTGCTGGGGAGGCGGCTGCGGCCGCTGCGGCGGCGGGGGTGGGTGGCGGCAAGAGGCCTCCTGAGATGAAGTCGTTGATCAACCTTGGTGTCGCCGTGTCGAATCCTGCAAGGTTGAGTGTGTTGAGATCCTTGGGGTCTGCGATCGTCAGGCAGTTTGACGTCATTCCAACAACAATGAGCTTGGCGTCGATTCCCATTGTTCGGCGGTATTCTTCCAGTGCGGCCTGCGGGTGGATTTTACCCATGTAGGTTTCGCTGTCCGTGTAGATCACGAAGGCGTCGACTTGCTCGCGGTTTTCCAGTGCGCGGACCATGGGGAGAGCGCAATCTGTGGAGGAGAATGGCATTTCTACCAGCTTGAGTGCTTCGTCAATTGTCATGGTGGGGAGGCCTGTGGTCGGGTCGATGGTGGCGTCCATGTAGCCCACGATTGCATTGGTGAGGTCGATGATGGTGTTGGAGAAGGCGCAGATCGTGACGTTGGATGGGATGGCGGATGCGGGGTACAGCTCAGGGAGGTAAGGTGTGGGAGGAGGGAGAGAACTGTAGTAGCTGCTGTATCCGAATGACGGGCGGGTCTCGGTGGCGGCAGGTTGGGCGTCAGGGTGTCCGAGGTATTTCTTCGTTTTCCTGTATTCTTCGATGGATGGGCGGGGGGCGGCGGATGAGGGGGTAGCGCCCCCCAACGGCGCCAGCTTCGCTTGAGTGGCAGCCCCGGCGGCTGCGCCCCCACCGGCCAATGACGCCGGCTTGTGGAATTGGCATTGCTTGGTCTCTGTGTGCTCGTACAGTGTGCGTCCGTCGGGTAGTTGCGTGGTCTTCCATTTCATGGCTTCTGCGAGCTGTTGGGCGGCGGCTGGGGATGCGGCGGATGGGAGGTCTGGGGCAGAGCTGGCGGCGAGTTTGAGGCGGTGCTGATTCTCGACGTACAGCGTCATCATCATCATTGCAACGGAACCGATGGCGCAACTCACAACGGGCGAACCCGTACAGTATGCCGATGACATGCTGCCGCTTACATCCAGCGCGATTTTGATGCGCTTGCCCGTCGGTGTGATGTTCTGGAAGGCGAGCTTGAATGCTTTGTCGAGTGCTGCGATGATGTTGGGGTTGGGTGCCCATACGAGACTGCCTTTGTCTCCTGCGCCTTTCTTGTAGGTCAGCATCGCAACGAGGATGTTGTATGGATGGATTTTGGAACGCTTGATGTCGTGGGCGTCAGTGATGCGGTCGCAGATGTGTTTGGTGAGGGGGGCGCTGGGGGTAATGATGCCGATTTCCGTGGTGCTGAGTTTGCCAAGATTGCGGATGAGGGCTGTTAGCGGCATTCCCTTTCCTTTGCCATTGGCGCCTTTGCTCATGAGGAGCGCTTCCCAGACCTTTCGGTACTTGAAGAGCTGCGATGGGAGTTGTTCGCGGCAGAGACCGACTGTGTTGATGAGGTGGACGATTCGGTCGAGTTCTTCGGCGTATTGGTAGTTGGAAAGGCCGGCGAGTGATGGGTTGGCGCATGGTTGGAAGGGTCGTTCGGCGATGGTGTGGATTTCCTTGATGGCGCTGAGAAGGGTTTTTGTAGCGTCGGCTGTCGGCGGGGCTGCAGCGAGGATGGGTGCGAATTCTTCTTTGGTCTTGAAAACGTGCTCGATTGCGAGACGGCCGCCGTCGTCTTTCATTTTCTTCGAGTCGATGTGGATGAGCGTGAGGACGTCCTTGATGTTCCAGCCTTCGCGGTTTTGGTATTTGGTCATGAGGTTTGCGATTTCGATTCCTGTGCGCGAGTAGAAGTATTCGCCGAAGACGCGGCGGATTCCACGACCGATGCCGCTGCCGGTGACGGGGGGAGCGGGGGCGCCGGCGGCGGTGAGGCTTGGGTGGCCCGCCTTGGAGAAGATCTTGATGTACCCGATCAGCATGTACATATGCGTCAGGATGCGGACACAGTCCTTGACGGCGTTGAGGGCTTCGGTCTTGTCGGCGGGAGTGCGGGCGAATACGATGGCGGTGGCGAGTGCGAGGAGGGTTGATTCTTGTTTGGCTGCGCGGCCTTCCATACTTACCTGGCGGATTGTCTCGATGAGCCATTTGAAATTGTCGGGGGTGCGGGTCATTCGGAGGACGCAGGAGGCGCATTGTGAGCTGACTTGTTGCGGGGTCTGGTAGTAGTTGCCGCCTTCACTGCCGATGATCAAGTAGCGGATGACTTGTTCTTTGTCGCTGATTTGCCAGACGAAACCGCCGGCGGCGCCTTGGATTTGGTCGGGATCTAGGCGGAACCATTGCGGGACTGAGTTGCGGATGATTGTTGATTGGGCTGCTTGGGAGGCCATTGCTGTTGCTGCAGCGGAGGGCTTCTTTCCTTTGGCCTTATTGGTAGATGATTTCTTGATGGGCATTGTTGATTGTTTGATTGAACGAGTTTGACGAGTGTGGAGTCTTGAATATTGTGTGATTTTGGAATTTCATTTCAATTTTTTTTGTGGGCGGGGGGGGGTCCGCGGGGGTTCCGCCGGGGTTCCGCCCCCTACGGCGGGGTTTAATTGGGGTTTTGGTATTGGGGTGGCGTGGTGGTGGTACGGAATTTAATATAGTTAATATGTATTAGGAATTGAATAATTCATAAATGGCTGCAGCTCAAGATCGATCACCAGATAGGTTATGTGGTCGTATTGATGCTGAATTATTAAAAACAACCCTCATAGCACAACGACGATTTAATCATTTTAATATTATACCGGCTAGTCTTGTGTGTCAAGCATTACAAGTTGATAGTATCACCTATGAAAAACTTGAAGGTCCAGTAGATCACGAAGACGTGGTAGCTACTTGTTATAATTCAAGTCATGCAAGTATAAATACGTTAGCAAGAGAATTTAAAGATGACTCTCCAGGGAGTGACAGTTTTTTTGATGGTTTACCTCCTACTCTTCCTAGGGGAGATATTAATTTTCATTTATGTTGTCCTATGAAACCTATCAAATCACCTTTACACAGTTGTGTTGTTCTTTCTCCACCGGATACTGGTCCGTATATAGCTTATCTTCCAGTTATTGAACGAATCCGGCAATTAATCGATAGTAATGTTTATCAAGGTGATATGGAAAGTTATATTGGTGATATTAAATATGCTATAAATAGTGCATCTGCCAATGGAAGGGACGAGTTTCGAACTAAACTTCAAACTATTATTGATAATTTCGCGATAGGTCAATCTGAAAAAATATTTCCGCCAAAATTTCTAACAGTTGTTGATGGTTTGACGGAAAGTGCGAAGTGTCTTCGACGTCTAATGATCCAATGTGATCTGGAAATTACCACCGACTACTCCAGAGTTCCCGGTAGCGTTGAGGTTCCTGGCTTCGAGGTTCCTGGTGATTACCTATGTTTTGTTAAAAATATCGATCCTTATCATACTAGCGGTAAGCTGCCAGAAGGTCTTACTCCTAATCAACGATTGGTATTGAATAGAGGAGATGCGTTTAGTATATTAGCTCGTGTTGTATTTAATCAGAATGATCCGAAAACCAGAAACGGTATCCGTACTTTTGTTACGTTTTCATTGAATAGGACAAAGTTGGGGGAGTTGTTATTACGACCTGAATATTCCACATTTGTTAGTCATGATGGTAAATATAGAGTACAATATTTCGGATGTGATTTGGTTGAATATTTATCTACAGATTTTTTTACTCAAGGCTTAGATCAACTGATTAAAGAATTTCAAGATAATTTTGATACTAGAATGCAACAATCACGTACTATTCTAAAGACTGCTCAGGTAAATAAATCAACACTACAAGGAAAATTATTACGGGGAAGTGCAGCTGATGTGCAAAAAACCTCATTTGATGATATTATGGATCTTGATGATGTTATCAATAAAGAAAGTTTGGCAATAGAAAATATGGAAAAATCCAACCGTAATTTTCTATTTGCCAAGGGTGCTATTGATTATTTTAAAGATAAACTTCATTTATGTAAACTGGTTATTGCACATCTTGGTTGTAGAGAACAAAATGGATTTGCAACTATGGATGAAAATTGCAAAGTTAAAAACACGCCGGTTGTATTTGGTACAGTTGTTCCTTGGAAGGGTTATACTCGACCCGACGGCAAACCTGTAATACTCTATTGGAGCCAAAATGAAAAAATATTCTTTATTATACACTTCGACTATGAGGTTAAGCTCCCTCCGTATTTTGAAAAGGTGGACAAGGTTGATGAACTATTGAAACTGCACGACGATCATCTTGAATCATCATTGGACGTAGAGATGGATAGTA
>Ga0214921_10012669_pt1 | contig 10031 bp, 11 predicted proteins | sample LL1505_MetaG_FD_177992 | JGI IMG/M metagenome (GOLD analysis project Ga0214921, IMG submission 177992) | Freshwater microbial communities from Lake Lanier, Atlanta, Georgia, United States - LL-1505 | ecosystem: Environmental > Aquatic > Freshwater > Lake | place: USA: Georgia | collected...
CCAATTTATTTTATCTATATTCTTAGACAGAATATGTATAGCATTTGGATTTGCAGATAACGAATCACAATCTATTTTATATATATTTTTTTCTAAAAGCATCATAGCATTTGGATTTTCTGATAATCTTTCCCAATTTATCTTATTCATATTTTTTTCTAATAGATGTATAGCATTTGGATTAAATGATAATTGTTTCCAATCTATTTTATCTACATTTTTTTCTAAATAACATCGTCCAATTTATTTTATCAATATTCTTAGACAGAATATGTATTGTATTCGGATTAATTGATAACCAATACCATTCTATTTTATCATTATTTTTTTCTAATAGATGTATAGCATTTGGATTACTTGATAAGCATAACCAATTTATTTTATCATTATTTTTTTCTAAAAGATCTATAGCATTTTATTTTAAATATTTATTTAAAAATATTTATTTAAAAATATTTTAAAAATAGGAAGGTATATAAACTTCGGTTTTCTCACTTAAAAACAATTATCTAGAATATATTCAAGATCTTTATCTTTCAAATCTGGATGATTTAAATATCGTCTAATGACAGAAGGATGTAATGCTTTTTTTATTAATTCTTCTTTATATATATTACATCTTTTTTCCAATGCTTCGTAATCCAATTCAAAAATAGATGGATTAGAGGATAAGTTACTCCAAAATATTTTATCAATATTTTTATACAATAAATGTATAGCATTTGGATTACTTGATAGAAATATCCAATAAATTTTATCCATATTTTTTTCTAAAAGATGGATAGCACTTGGATTTGCAGATAAATAGTACCAATCTATTTTATCATTATTTTTTTCTAAAAGATTTATAGCATTTGGATTATTTGATAACCAATACGAATTTATTTTATCCATATTTTTTTCTAAAAGATCTATAGCATTTGGATTACTTGATAACCGACACCAGTTTATTTTATCCATATTTTTTTCTAAAAGATGTAAAGCATTTGGATTATCGGAAAGATAATCCCAATCTATTTTATCCATATTCTTTTCTAAAAGCATCATCGCATTCGGATTTTTGGATAACCATTGCCAACCTATTTTATCATGGTTTTTTTCTAATAGATGTATAGCGTTTGGATTTTCTGATAATCCTTTCCAATCTATTTTATCTATATTTTTAGACAGAATATCTATAGCACTTGGATTTCTCGATAATACATTCCAATTTATTTTATCTATATTCTTAGATAGAATATCTATAGCATTTGGATTTTCTGATAAATTAATCCAATTTATTTTATCACTATTTTTTTCTAAAAGATGTATCGCATTTGGATTAATTGATAATGTATTCCAATTTATTTTATTTATATCTATCCACTCTCTTAATTTATATATCATAATTTGATATTATAAAAATTATTTTAAATAAAGAATATAATCAAGATCTTTATCTTTTAAATCTGGATGATTTAAATATCGTCTAATGACAGAAGGATGTAATGCTTTTTTTATTAATTCTTCTTTATATATATTACATCTTTTTTCTAATGCTTCATAATCAATTTCAAAAATAGATGGATTTTTCAATATTTTTTTCTAAAAGCATCATAGCATTTGGATTATTTGATAAATTCTTCCAATTTATTTTATGTACATTTTTTTCTAAAAGATGTATAGCATTTGGATTTCCTGATAACTCAACCCAATTTATTTTATTATAGTTATTTTCTAAAAACATCCTAGCATTTGGATTATTTGATAAATTATTCCAATTTATTTTATGTACATTTTTTTCTAAAAGATGTATAGGATTTGGATTCCTTGCTAATCCAAACCAATTTATTTTATCAATATTCTTAGACAGAATATGTATTGCATTTGGATTATATGATAATATAAACCAATCTATTTTATCCATATTCTTTTCTAAAAGATGAATAGCATTTGGATTATTATATAATAACCAAATCCAATATATTTTATCAATATTCTTAGTCAGAATATGTATAGCATTTTGATTTATTGATAACCAAGACCAATTTATTTTATCATTATTCTTTTCTAAAAGATGTATAGCATTTGGATTCATTGATAATCTATCCCAATCTATTTTATCTTGATTTTTTTCTAAAATATCTATAGCATTTGGTTTAGATAATAATACATACCAATCTATTTTATCCATATTCTTAGATAAATTAGCTGTTTCATAATTCAATATCAGTAAATTATTGATAAAATTAAAATATATATTATTATTTTTGTGGTTTTATAGCTTTATTTTTAATAAATATAAAAAAATATAATAATTTATTAATAAAACTTATATTTAATAAAATATTATATTTAAATTTTGATTAAAATAATGAAAATATATAAGTTCTTATATTATCAATTAAAAATATAAATGAATAAAAATGTACATATAGTAAACAATATTTATATTATAAAAAATAAAACTGTTATTTTTCATTGTTTTTTTATAAAATAATATTATTATTTTATTGATATATTTATTGATACTCAATTATGAAACAGCTTAAAAATATATACAGCATTTGGATTTTGTGATAATAACGTCCAACCTATTTTATCCATATTCTTTTCTAATAGATGTACAGCATTTGGATTAATTGATAATAGTTTCCAACTTATTTTATTTATATCTACCCAATCTCTTAATTTATACATTCTAAAATATTTAATATATATGATTTTTAAATCAAAACTTAAAAATATTAATTTAAAAATATTTTTCAATTTTTTATTATAAAAATAGGAAGGTGTGTAAAAAATTTGGATTTCCTCACTTAAACACAATTATCAAGAATATAATCAAGATCTTTATCTTTTAAATCGGGATGATCTAAATATCTTGTAATGACAGATGGATGCAATGCTTTTTTTATTAATTCTTCTTTATATATATTGCATCTTTTTTCCAATGCTTCATAATCCAATTCAAAAATAGATGGATTACATGATAATGTAGACCAATTTATTTTATCACTATTCTTTTCTAATATATGTATAGCATTTGGATTATATGATAAATAATCCCAAATTATTTTATCCTTATTCTTTTCTAAAAGATGTAATGCATTTGGATTTAATGATAACCTATACCAATCTATTTTATCATTATTTTTAGATAAAATATTTATAGCATTTGGATTATATGATAATCCTCTCCAATCTATTTTATCAATATTTTTTTCTAAAAGATGTATCGAATTTGGATTAAATGATAATGCTGTCCAATTTATTTTATCTACATTTTTTTCTAAAAGATGTAATGCATTTGGATTTAATGATAAATAATTCCAATCTATTTTATCATTATTATTTTCTAAAAGATGTATAGCATTTGGATTACTTGATAATCCAATCCAATCTATTTTATCAATATTCTTAGAAATAATATGTATAGCATTTTCATTTTTTGATAATAAATACCAATTTATTTTATCTTTATTCTTTTCTAAAAGATGTATAGCATTTGGATTTAATGATAATGCATTCCAATCTATTTTATCATTATTCTTAGATAGAAGATCTATAGAATTTGGATTTTCTGATAAACATTTCCAATCTATTTTATTTATATCTATCCAACTTCTTAATTTATACATTGTAAAATATTTTAAATATTAATTTAAAATATCTATTTAAAATATTTTTCATTTTTTTATTATAAAATATTTATTTAAAATATTTCGTCAAAAACAATTATCAAGAATATAATCAAGATCTTTATCTTTTAAATCGGGATGATTTAAATATCTTCTAATGACAGATGGATGCAATGCTTTTTTTATTAATTCTTCTTTATATATATTGCATCTTTTTTCCAATGCTTCATAATCCAATTCAAAAATAGATGGATTTATTGATAAGTTGTGCCAAAATATTTTATCCTTATTTTTTTCTAAAAGATGTATTGCATTTGGATTACTTGATAAACAATACCAATCTATTTTATTCATATTTTTTTCTAAAAGTTCTATAGCATTTGGATTAAGAGATAATTCCGTCCAATTTATTTTACCATAATTTTTTTTTAATAGATCTATAGCATTTGGATTTCGTGATAATCCATGCCAATTTATTTTATCATTATTCTTTTCTAAAAGATCTATCGCATTTGGATTATGTGATAGTGCATTCCATTTTATTTTATGTATATTTTTTTCTAAAAGATGTATTGCATTTGGATTATATGATAATGTACTCCAATCTATTGCATCATGATGTTTTTCTAAAATATCAATCGCATTTGGATTATTTGATATCCAATTCCAATATATTTTATCAATATTTTTTTCTAAAAGATGTATTGCATTTGGATTTCTTGATAAATCATACCAATTTATTTTATTTATATTCTTAGATAGAATATGTATAGCATTTGGATTACATGATAATACATACCAATCTATTTTATCCATATTCTTAGATAAAAGATGTATAGCATTTGGATTTTGTGATAACAACGTCCAACCTATTTTATCCATATTCTTTTCTAATAGATGTATAGCATTTGGATTAATTGATAATAGGTTCCAACTTATTTTATTTATATCTACCCAATCTCTTAATTTATACATTCTAAAATATTTAATATATGATTTTTAAATCAATACTTAAAAATATTAATTTAAAAATATTTTTCAATTTTTTATTATAAAAATAGGAAGGTGTGTAGGAAACTTGGATTTCCTAACTTAAAAACAATTATCAAGAATATAATCAAGATCTTTATCTTTTAAATCAGGATGATTTAAATATTTTGCAATGACACATGGATGTAATGCTTTTTTTATTAATTCTTCTTTAAATATATTACATCTTTTTTCTAATGCTTCATAATTCAATTCAAATATAGAAGGATTCGTTGAAAAAAAATTCCAATCTATTTTATCAATATTTTTTTCTAAAAGCATCATAGCATTTGGATTAGTAGATAACCCATGCCAATCTATTTTATTCATATTTTTTTCTAAAAGATTTATAGCATTTGGATTACTAGATAACACAATCCAATTTATTTTATCTTGATTTTTTTCTAAAAGATCTATAGCATTTGGATTACTAGATAATCCAAACCAATTTATTTTATCATTATTCTTAGACAGCATATCTATAGCATTTGGATTATATGATAGTACATTCCAATTTATTTTATCTTGATTTTTTTCTAAAAGATGTATTGCATTTAGATTGTATGATAATGCACACCAATCTATTTTATCTTGATTTTTTTCTAAAATATCAATCGCATTTGGATTTAGTGATAATCCATACCAATCTATTTTATCCACATTTTTTTCTAAAAGATGTATAGCATTTGGATTTCGTGATAATGCATACCAATCTATTTTATCCACATTTTTTTCTAAAAGATGTATAGCATTTGGATTTCGTGATAACGCACACCAATTTATTTTATCACTATTACATAATAAAAGATGTATTGCATTTGGATTATATGATAATGGACACCAATCTATTTTATGCCTATTATTTTCTAAAAGGTGTATCGCATTTGGATTACTCGATAATACATCCCATTTTATTTTATTTATATCTACCCAATCTCTTAATTTATACATTCTAAAATATTTAATATATGATTTTTAAATGAATACTTAAGAATATTTATTTAAAAATATTTTTCAATTTTTTATTATAAAAATAGGAAGGTGTGTAGGAAACTTGGATTTCCTCACTTAAAAACAATTATCAAGAATATATTCAAGATCTTTATCTTTTAGATCAGGATGATTTAAATATCGCGTAATGACAGACGGATGCAATGCTTTTTTGATTAATTCTTCTTTATATATATTACATCTTTTTTCTAATGCTTCAAAATCAATTTCAAAAATAGATGGATTATCTGATAATACAATCCAATTTATTTTATCCATATTTTTTTCTAAAAGATGTATAGCATTTGGATTATATGATAACGAAGACCAATTTATTTTATCCATATTTTTTTCTAAAAGGTGTATAGCATTTGGATTATATGATAACGAAGACCAATTTATTTTATCTATGTTATTTTCTAAAAGTTGTATAGCATTTGGATTTCGAGATAATATTTTCCAATTTATTTTATCATAATTCTTTTCTAAAAGATCTATAGCATTTGGATTTCCTGATAAACAATACCAATATATTTTATCCATATTCTTTTCTAAAAGATGTAATGCATTTGGATTTATGGATAACGAATGCCAATCTATTTTATCCATATTCTTTTCTAAAAGATGTAATGCATTTTGATTTATGGATAACCAATGCCAATCTATTTTATCCATATTCTTTTCTAAAAGATGTAATCCATTTCGATTTATGGATAACCAATGCCAATATATTTTATCCATATTCTTTTCTAAAAGATGTAATCCATTTGGATTTTTTGATAAATAGTACCAATTTATTTCATTTGTATTCTTTTCTAAGAGATGTATCGCATTTGGATTCTCTGATAATCCGGGCCAATATATTTTATCCATATTTTTTTCTAAAAGATCGATAGCATTTGGATTCCTTGATAATACATCCCATCTTATTTGATTTATATTTATCCAACTTCTTAATTTATACATTCTAAAATATTTAATATATGATTTTTAAATAAATATTTTAAAATAAATATTTTTCAATTTTTTATTATAAAAATATTATAAAAATATTTTAAAATACTTTAAAAACAATTATCAAGAATATAATCAAGATCTTTATCTTTTAAATCAGGATGATTTAAATATCTTGTAATGACAGATGGATGCAATGCTTTTTTTATTAATTCTTCTTTATATATATTACATCTTTTTTCTAATGCTTCATAATCAAGTTCAAAAATAGATGGATTAGAAGATAATTTGTTCCAATCTATTTTATCAACATTTTTTTCTAGAAGATGCATAGCATTTGGATTTCCTGATAAAAAATACCATTGTATTTTATCTTGATTTTTTTCTAAAAGCTCTATAGCATTTGGATTAGTAGATAATTCAAACCAATTTATTTTATCCATATTTTTTTCTAAAAGCTCTATAGCATTTGGATTATATGATAATGCAAACCAATTTATTTTATACATATTTTTTTCTAAAAGATGTAATGCATTTGGATTTTTTGATAATTCATACCAACTTATTTTATCTATATTCTTAGACAGAATATGTATTGCATTTGGATTTGATGATAACCATAACCAATTTATTTTATTTACATTTTTTTCTAAAAAATGTAATGCATTTGGATTTTTTGATAACATACTCCAATCTATTTTATCACTATTTTTTTCTAAAAGATGTAATGCATTCGGATTAGAAGATAATTCATACCAATCTATTTTATCTACATTTTTTTCTAAAAGTATCATAGCATTCGGATTTAATGATAATAAACTCCAAATTATTTTATCCTTATTCTTATAGATAATATGTATAGCATTTGGATTTAATGATAACCAATACCAATTTATTTTATCTACATTTTTTTCTAAAAGATCTATTGCATTTGGATTTTCTGATAATTTTATCCAATTTATTTTATTTATATTTATCCAACTTCTTAATTTATACATTTTAAAATATTTTAAATAGATTTAATAAATATAAATCTATTTAAAATATTTTTCAATTTTTATTATAAAAATATTTTTAAATACTTTAAAAATAGGAAGGTGTGTAGGAAATTTGGATTTCCTCACTTAAAAACAATTATCAAGAATATATTCAAGATCTTTATCTTTTAAATCAGGATGATTCAAATATTTTGCAATGACAGAAGGATGTAATGCTTTTTTCATTAATTCTTCTTTATATATATTACATCTTTTTTCTAATGCTTCATAATCAATTTCAAAAATAGATGGATTTTCTGATAATTTATACCAATTTATTTTATCCATATTTTTTTCTAAAAGTTGTATAGCATTTGGATTAGAAGATAATTCATACCAATTTATTTTATCATAGTTATTTTCTAAAAGTTGTATAGCATTTGGATTTATTGATAAATTATTCCAATCTATTTTATCCATATTTTTTTCTAAAAGATGTATAGCATTTGGATTTATTGATAAATTATTCCAATTTATTTTATCCATATTTTTTTCTAAAAGATGTATAGCATTTGGATTACTTGATAATCCAAGCCAATTTATTTTATTTTGATTCTTTTCTAAAAGATGTAATGCATTTGGATTACTTGATAAATAAATCCAATCTATTTTATCCATATTCTTTTCTAAAAGATGTAATGCATTTGGATTTTCTGATAAATAAGACCAAAATATTTTATCATAATTATTTTCTAAAAGATGTATCGCATTTGGATTACTTGATAAATAAGTCCAACTTATTTTATTTATATTCTTTTTTAAAAGAAGTATAGCATCCGGATTTATTGATAATACATCCCAATGTATTTTATCCATATTCTTCTCTAAAAGATGTATAGCATTTGGATTTTTTGATAAAAAATTCCATTTTATTTTACTTATGTTTATCCAACTTCTTAATTTATACATTATAAAATATTTAACATATAATTTTTAAATAAATATTTAAAAATATTTTTTAAATTTTTATACTTAAAAATTGGAAGGTATATATAGGAAACCTAGGTTTCCTAACTTAAAAACAATTATCAAGAATATATTCAAGATCTTTATCTTTTAAATCAGGATGATTCAAATATCGTCTAATGACAGAAGGATGTAATGCTTTTTTCATTAATTCTTCTTTATATATATTACATCTTTTTTCTAATGCTTCATAATCATATTCAAAAATAGATGGATTTCGTGAAAATGGTTGCCAATATATTTTATCATTATTTTTTTCTAAAAGATGGATAGCATTTGGATTTCCTGATAAGTAATACCAGTCTATTTTTTCTATGTTTTTTTCTAAAAGATGTATAGCATTTGGATTACTTGATAGCATACTCCAATTTATCTTATCCATATTTTTTTCTAAAAGATCTATTGCATTTGGATTTAATGACAACCAAACCCAATTTATTTTATTACTATCCTTTTCTAAAAGATGTAATGCATTTGGATTTTCTGATAAATTCCTCCAATCTATTTTATCATTATTTTTTTCTAAAATATGTATAGCATTCGGATTTCTTGATAGTATACTCCAATTTATCTTATCCATATTTTTTTCTAAAAGATGTATAGCATTTGGATTTTGAGATAATATTTTCCAATTTATTTTATCCATATTTTTTTCTAAAAGATGTATAGCATTTGGATTACTTGATAGCATACTCCAATATATTTTATTCATATTTTTTTCTAAAAGATGTATAGCATTTAGATTACCTGATAATATATCCCAATCTATTTTATCCATATTTTTTTCTAGAAGATGGATAATATTTGGATTACCTGATAACCCAAACCAATTTATTTTATTTATATCTATCCATTCTCTTAATTTATATATCATAGTTGATATTAGATAAAAATAATATCATATATTAAACATTAAATATTTACATCTTTTTATTTTTCAATTTTTTATTAAAATATTTATTAAAATATTTATTAAAATATTTATTAAAATATTTATTAAAATATATATTTCTTAAAGCATTATAAATATTATTTTTTATAAAATAATATGATATTTATTTTTATAAGAAAATTTATAAAATTTAAATTATTATTTTTTTATTGTTAAAAAAAGTGAGAATTTTAAAATAATTTTAGATGTAAATACTTAAAAATAGTAAGGTATGTGTAGAAAACCTAGGTTTTTTCACTTAAATACAATTATCAAGAATATAATCAAGATCTTTATCTTTTAAATCAGGATGATTCAAATATTTTGCAATGACAGATGGATGTAATGTTTTTTTTATTAATTCTTCTTTATATATATTGCATCTTTTTTCTAATGCTTGATAATCCAATTCAAAAATAGATGGATTATATGATAATCCATTCCAATTTATTTTATCATTATTCTTAGACAATATATGTAAAGCATTTGGATTTTGTGATAAAC
>Ga0214921_10012670_pt1 | contig 10030 bp, 6 predicted proteins | sample LL1505_MetaG_FD_177992 | JGI IMG/M metagenome (GOLD analysis project Ga0214921, IMG submission 177992) | Freshwater microbial communities from Lake Lanier, Atlanta, Georgia, United States - LL-1505 | ecosystem: Environmental > Aquatic > Freshwater > Lake | place: USA: Georgia | collected 2015-05-28
ATGGCACGATTTCGCCGTTGCGCACCGTGAGAACCGTCGAGCGCAGCGCCGTGTTGCCCGAGCCCGCCGAGCCCCCACCTTGCGTCGACTGCGCACCGGCCGCACCACCCTCGCCCGTCATCGCCGCGCGCACGGCGCCACCGGCACCCAGACCCGTGCCGCCCATGGGCGGGACGACGTCGACTCGCAGGCTGCGCAGCACCGCGACGTCGCCGATCACCGCCACGACATACAGCGACTCGAGACGCTCGGCGACCGGGTCTTTTTCTTGGGCACCGACTTCGGGAGATGCATCGGAACCCCGCGCACCCGGTGCCGCGCTGCGGCCCGGCGTGCGCGCACCGCGTGACGCAGCGCCCGATTGCGGCGCGCCCGGCTGCGCGGCGGCGCCGTCCTGCAAAGGTTGTTGCGAGGCGCGCGGTGGCCTCACCAGCGGGTTCGGAATGGAATTCTGCGCACTCGCGTCGACGGCGAGTGCCGCCACGCTCACGAGCGCGAACAGGCTCGAGGTACGTTTCATCGGGCACCTCCCGGTGCCGCGACCGTGCGCGCGACGAAGCGCACGATCTTCGGTCGCAAGGCGATGACGAGTTCGCCGCGCTGGGTCTCGGCGTTCTTGGCGTTGCCGCCCAAGGCGTTCGTGACGTCGGAGTTGTCGCGCGAGACCGAGATGCCGCCGAGCAGGATGACGTCGCCGGGGCGCGCGCGGACGATGGTCTTGACCTCGCGATCCTGGGTCTGCGGGAGCGTGAGATCGGTGCCGAGCGCCGTGAATTTATTGAACTTCAAAAGTTCGGAGACCGAGAGGTTGATGTCGGTGTACACCGTGCCGTCGCTTTCGGTGCCGAACAGAGTCAGCTCGAAACCCGTCTGCAAGCGCTCGGTCTCGACGGTCACCTGGTTGAGGTTGTTGCCGATGTTGGTGCCGACTTTCGCGACGTACGAGGTGTTTTGACCGAAGCGCGTGAACCCGCGCGCACCGGACATCAGGCTGATTCGCGGTTGCGAGACCACTTTGACGGTGCCCTGCGTACGCAGGAAGTTCATCAGCACCGAATAGTTGAAGTTGGGGCCGGCGAATACGGCGCCGATGCCGAAGCCGGCATCGCCGGTGAGCGTGACGGCACGATTGCTCGAACCGCGCGAGGCGAACACGTCGCCGTTCGGCGGCGCGGTCGTGTTGCCGGTGTTGCCCGTGGTGCCGGTCGTGGTGCCGGTGCCCGTGCCGCCGGTCGTCGTACCGGTCGAACGCACGACGGATTCTTCGGTCCAGCCGAAGCGATTCCAGTTGACGCCCGACGCTTTGGTGTCGGTGAGGTCCACCTGATATACGTTGACCTCGTAGACGATCATCGCGCGCGCGGCACGCAACTGCTTCACGTAGGCTTCGATGCTCGCGAGCGTCGAACGGTTGGAACGAAACACGAGCGACCCGTTCAAGCGGTCGAGATAGGTGTCGCGGGCGCCGAGCATTTGCAGGTTGTTCGCGAACCCCGCGACGTTGTCGGCGGTGAGCGCAGGCGGCGTGAGCAACACGAACTGCTGCTCGGGCGCGATGTACAGCACGCCATCGCGCACGTAATAGAAAAAGCCCATGCTGCGCGACATCCGCTCGAGCACGTCGGCAAAAGTGCCGCTCAAACGGAACACCGACGCGGCGCCGTAGCGGTCGAGCCCGCGCGCGCCGCCCTCGATCGACAACGACAGACCGGCGCTCGCGGCGATGAGCTGCATGGCGTCGTACAAACCGCTTTCGGTGACGTTGACGTTGCGCAGCGGGATGTTGGGCAGCGGGTCGCTTTGGGTCACCGGCCGCAACAGGAAATTGGCCTCGGCCGTGGATTCGATCGGCAATTCGAGCTCGGCATCGCTGCCGGCATCGACCGCGGTTTTGAGGCGCTCGGCGGCCTGCGGCAGATTGGGGTCGCGAATCAGGCGAGAATAGGCCTGGCAACCGCCCAGCACGACCGCAAGCGCGGCCACGACCAGGGTCCGGACACCAAAAGAGGCGCTGAAATAGTTATTTTTTGAGTACATGTGCCATTCGATGCCGGGCAGGGCCCCAAGTCTTCGAAAGGTTACCTTTCGCACAGTTGCTTTTGGGATTCCGGGGCCCGGAGATGATTCCAAAATGGATGTATCCGGGCGGAAAATCCGAGATATTCCGTACACCGTCGGATTTATGTAACGGTATTACGTCAAATTACTTTAGTAACTTTTGACTTATCCGGATCATTTTTTGAGTCGCCCAGCGCGACCATCAAATATTTACGATCGACACTATTGAACAAGATTTTTTTGTGATATCCAGTTCGGTATCGGATGCTTTTCCCGGAGTACCGCCGTGATGCCCACTGACGAACTCAAGCAGCCCATCCAAGTGCTCGTCGCCGAACCCGATGCCGCCACCCTCGATTACGTCGAACGCGCGCTGACCCAGGCCGGCCTGACGATTCATGCCGTCGCCGGTTCCCCCAGTCGACCGAGTTTCGTGCGCGCGCTCGAGCGCTGGACATCGGTCGGCGTGGTGGTGATCGATGCGGGTCTGCTCGCCAGTCTCGAGCAGGCGCGACCTGACGAAAGCTCGAAGTTGGTGGCGAGCCGCCCGGATCTGCAGTGGATCGTGGTGGGCTCTCGTCCAGCGCTCGATGTCGCCATGCGCCACGGCACCGGCGACACGGTGGACTTTCTGATCAAGCCGGTGGCACGTGGCACCTTGGTCAGAGCCACCCAGGAGGCCATGCGACGCCACGCATACGCGCAAGAACAACGCGACGAGCATCGGTTGCTCGAACAAGTGGCGGCTCGCCTGCCGGCGTCGGAATCGACCCGACCCCGCAAGCCGGAACCCCGCGCCGAGCTGCGCATCCTGCAGTTGCTGGCGGATATCGATGAGGCCCGTGCCACGGCATTCCCGACGATCGTCGAGCACGATCCGGCCTGGAACATGCTGGCCGAGTTGCTGCGCGCGCGGCTGCTGGATCGACGGGTGTCAGTCACCAGCCTCTGCCTGTCGTCGCGCACCCCCGTCACCACCGCTCTGCGCCGGGTGGAGCGGCTGATCGAGCTGCAGTTCGTGCAGTACGCGCTCGACCCCAAGGACCGCCGGCGCAAGTACATCGAACTCGCCCCGGAGGGCTACCGGAACGTCATGCTGGCGATCTCGACCGCCGCGCGGGAGTTCGCCGCCGTCGATCCCGGCCTTTTAGGGGGGGGGGGGGGGGGACAAGGAGTGACCCCTTAAGCGAAAAAACAACACCTTATATACAGCCCTGACAGACCGGCTTTTGGGCTTTCGGCGGCTTGGGTTTAGAATCTGGCCAAGCCGCCTTCTCGGGCGTCCACAATAAAGAGGTTTCGCAATGAAGTCATTTTCCGTAGCCGGAGTTGTCGCAGCCGTGACACTCCTGACGGGTACCGCGGTCGCGCAAGAGACCGGGGGGCTCGAGGAAGTCGTCGTCACCGCCACCAAGCGAGAGCAGACGCTGCAAGACGTTCCGGTCGCCGTGTCCGTCACGCCGATCGAGACGATCCAGCGCGCCTCGATCCAGAACCTCACGGACCTGGCGAGCGTCGTGTCGTCGTTGCGCGTCTACACGCTGCAAACTTCTACCCAAACCAATTTCGTGATTCGCGGCTTCGGTAACGGCGCGAACAACCCGGGCATCGAAGGCTCGGTCGGCGTGTTCATCGACGGCGTGTACCGTTCGCGTTCCGCCGGTGCGATCGGCGATCTCGTCGACGTGTCGCGCGTCGAAGTGTTGCGCGGCCCGCAAAGCACGCTGTTCGGCCAGAACGCTTCGGCGGGCGTCATCAGCATCGTCACGCAAAAGCCGGAATTCAAAGCCGGCGGTTACCTCGAAGGCACGCTCGGCAACTACGGCGAGCGCATCCTCAAAGGCAAGTGGACGGGCCCGGTCAGCGACAACGTCGCGGTGAGCCTCACCGGCACGACCAACAAGCGCGACGGTTACTATTCCGACCTCAAGAACGGCACCAAGATCAATGATCGCGACCGCTTCGACGTGCGTGGTCAGTTGCTGTGGAATGCCGGCGACAAGCTGAGCGTTCGCTTCATCACCGACTACAGCAACATCGACGAAATCTGCTGCGGCGTGTCGAACCTCGTGAATGGTCCGACCAGCCGCATCGTGCAGTCGGGCCCGGTGACGGCGATCCCGACGCTGCCGATCCCCTTCTACACTCCCGTGAACGGGCAAATCTACGGCAATGATCCGTACGCGCGCACGAACTACGTCAACAAGGCGCCGATCAACAGCGTCACCAATCGCGGCTTGTCGATGCACGTCGATTACGACGCGGGCGATCTCAAGTTCACCTCGATCACCTCGGCGCGCAGTCAAAAGACCGATTTCGACTACGACTTCGACTTCACCAGCGCCGATCTCGGCAACACCAACCGCAACGTCGGCGACATCAAGACCAACACGCAGGAATTCCGCGTGTCCTTCGATGACGGCGGCAAAGTGCGCGCTTTGGCGGGCATTTATTTGATGAAGGAAAAGGTCCGTTACGACAACACCATCCTGATCGGCACGGGCTTCCGCCCGTTCGCCGCCGGTCTCTTCAGTGGTGCGGGTAACGCGACGCTGCCGGCCACGGTGGCGAACCTGCCGATTCCCGATGCGTACAAAGTCGCGCTGCTGATGAGCGGTGGCGAAGCGCAGTTGCGCCAGATCGAAGCCGGCGCAGGTCTGCCGGTCGGTTCGTTCTTCCGCGCCGGCACCGGCAACGTGATCAACACGCGTCAAGACACCGATGCAGGCACGATCTTCGGCCAGCTCGACGTCGAAGTGGCGCCGAAGCTCACCGTCACCGGAGGCATCGCCTTCACCAAGACGAACAAGGCCGTCGACTTCCAGCAGACAACGACCGAGCCTTTCGGTCAGGTCGATCTCGTGAAGCTCGGTTACGGTTTGATCGCGCAGCAGTTGATCGCGAAGGGCATTCCCGCCGCGACCGCCACGGCGATCGCCGATCGTGCGAGCGTCGCCGACGGCGCGCGCATCCCCTGCTACACGGCGCCGGCACCGTTCGGTGCGCTGATCGGTCCGCTGTGCAACCCGGTGCTCGCCGGCTACGCGCTGCAGTTCCTCTCGCCGATCGTGCCGTTCAACGATCGTTCGAAGGACAGCAAGACCACGTACACCGCGCGTCTCGCCTACGAGTTCAACGACAACGTCAACGCGTACGCCGGTGTCTCGACGGGCTACAAGGCGACGTCCTGGAACCTTTCGCGCGACAGCAAGCCGTTTGCTCCGGCGACCGCCGCGCTCTCGCCGCTCGGTGGCGCCACCAACCCGTGGTACCCGCGGTACGGCACGCGTTACGCGGGTCCTGAAGAATCGACGGTCTACGAAATCGGCGTGAAGAGCCGCTTCAATCGCGCCGCCGTGAACATCGCGATCTTCGACCAGCAGATCAAGGGCTTCCAGTCGAACCTGTTCCTCGGCACGGGCTTCGTGCTCGGCAACGCCGGCAAGCAATCGAGCAAGGGTGTCGAAATCGAAACCCAATTCAAGCTCACGCCGGCTTGGCAGGTCGACTTCTCGGGCACGTTCCTCGATCCGAAGTACGACTCGTTCGTCGGCGCGCAAACCGTCAACGCCAATGGCGACGCGGTGACCGGCGACCTGTCGGGCACGCGTCCGGCTGGCATTGCGCGCACCAGCATCGTGGCGGGCATGACGTACAGCTTCAACGTCGAAGGCGTCGAAGGCTTCGTGCGTGCCGACTACGACTATCAGAGCAAGGTGCAGGTATCGGAAAACATCCTCGCATCGATCGCTTCGCGCCAGGTGAACACCCTGAACGCCAGCATCGGGTTCAACAGGGATGGTTGGGACTTCCTGCTCTGGGGCCGCAACCTCTCGAACGACAGCTACTTGATGAGCGCGTTCCCGTCGGTTGCGCAGACCGGCAGCTTCTCGGCTTATCCGAACCAGCCGCGCACTTTCGGTGTGACGGTACGCAAGGCGTTCTGAGTCACGCGCGCCCTTCGGGGTGCGCGGCACTCTGCCGAATGGGGGCGGTCACGCAAAACGTGACCGCCCTTTTTTTACACTCGGGTCTTTACACGCTCAGGCGATTGATGCCATCGAGCGCTGCCGTCTTGTAGCACTCGGCGAGCGTCGGAAAATTGAAGACGGCATCGGCGAAGTAATCGATCTTGCCGTCGTGCGCCATCAAGGTCTGGCCGATATGGATCAGTTCGCTCGCGCCCTCACCCATGATGTGCACGCCGAGCAGTCTCCGATCCGTGGGGCTGAAGATGATCTTCAATATTCCCGTGCGATCGCCGATGATCTGACCGCGCGAAATCTCGCGATAGTTCGCTTTGCCGATTTCATAGGGAATTCCGGCGGCCGTGAGTTCGTCTTCATTTTTGCCGATGGTCGAGATCTCGGGCACGGTGTAAATGCCGTACGGAAACAGACCGATACCGCCTTCGTGATCGACCCGCATGCCGAACGCATGCCGCGCCGCTGCCCGCCCCTGCTCATAAGACGTCGAAGCGAGTGACGGAAAGCCGATCACGTCACCGACCGCATAGATGTGCTCGACATTGCTCTGGAAGTGTTCGTTGACGGTGATGCGATTGCGCGAATCGAGGGCGACGCCCGCTTGCGCCAGATTCAAACGCTCGGTTGCACCGACGCGCCCGATCGAATAGAGCGAGGCTTCGGCGTGCAGGACTTTGCCGCTTTTCAGGCGCACCTCGACCGGCTGCGCACCGCTTTCGAGCAAGTGGATTTCTTCGACCTCTTCGCCAAGACGCATGGTGACGTTGCTCTGCTGCACCACGTACGTGAGAGCCGCCGAAATCTCATGATCCAGAAACGGCAACAGCACCGGCCGTTTGTCGACGATCGTGACGCGCACGCCGAGTGCCGCGAACATGGTGGCATATTCGACGCCGATCACGCCGGCGCCGACCACGATGATCGAACGCGGCAGGCGCTGCAGGCCGAGCACGTCGTCGCTCGTGAACACGTGCTGACCGTCGAAGGGAATGTGATCGTCACGCGCCGCTTCGGTGCCGCAGGCGATGACGATCTTGTCGGCGGTGATCTGGCGCTTGCCGTGTCCGCTCGGGGTGGTGAGTTCGATGGTGTGTGCGTCGGCGAAGGTCGCCGTCGCCTCGATCAATTCGACGCGATTGCGCGCCATTTGGTTGCGTATGACATCGATCTCGGACCGCACCACCTGCTCGACCCGATAGAGCAGATCATCGATGCCGATGTCCTGCTTCACGCGATACGAAGAGCCATAGATCCCGCGCTCGCGAAATCCGGACAGATGCATCACCGCTTCGCGAAATGTTTTGGAAGGAATCGTTCCAAAATTGACGCAAATGCCGCCGATCGCACGGGCGCGTTCGATGATTGCAACGGATTTGCCAAGCTTGGCGGCCTGGATGGCGGCACGCTGACCCGACGGCCCTGAACCGATGACGATCAAGTCGTAATCGAACGCACTGCTCGCCATAGACCCCTCCGAAACGCTTAAAGATTGGGATGATGAGCCTATCCTAAGGGGATTTTTTGGGTCGGGGCAAATGCACGGCGATCGACAGGGTGAGATATCCGTCGAAATGTCGCATCATCGGTGCCGATGACCCCCGACACCGCGATCCATCGGCACGGCATGGCGTTTCCGCCGACGCGCGAGCATCTCTGGCGCGCCGCGGACGGCATGCGTCTTGCGGTCTACGACTGGAAGGCGATCAATCCGCGCGGGGTCGTCTTGCTGGTGCACGGTCTCGGCGAACATGCGATGCGCTACACGCACGTCGCCGCCTGGTTCGTCGCGCGCGGCTATGCGGTTCGCGCCTACGACCAATTCGGGCACGGCCACTCCGACGGTGCGCGCGGCGCGCTGCTGCGCGATACGCAACTCGTCGACCACCTTGCCGAACTCGTCGATGCGACCGAAGCCGTCGGCAAACAACTGATTTTGGGTCACAGTCTCGGCGGACTCGTCGCCGCGACGGCCGTGGCGCGCGGCGCATGTACGCCCGACCGCTTGCTGCTCTCGTCGCCGGCGCTCGCCATCGATGCCGCACCCTGGCAACGCGTCGCACTCGCGCTGTTGCCGCGGCTGCTGCCCGATCTGCGCGTCGGCAATGGCTTGCGGCCGGAATTCCTTGCGCACGACGCCGAGGTCGTGCGCGCCTACGTCACCGATCCTCTGGTGCACGATCGCATCTGCGCGCGCTTGGGTGCCTTCGTCGCAGGTACGGGTGCCGAAGTCATCGCCGCCGCGACGCACTGGGACACGCCGACGCTGCTGGCTTACGCCGGGGACGATCAACTGGTGAACCCGCGCGGCAGCCATGAGTTCGCCGCCGCGGCGCCGCGCTCGATCGTACGCGTCGAGTGCTTCGAGACGATGTACCACGAAATCTTCAACGAGCCCGACGCAGCGGCCCCGTTCGCGGCCGTGGCGGATTGGCTGGAGACGACGGATCAGGCGTAGCGAGGACGCTCGCGACGTGCGATCGCTGCGCGCGCGATGCAGACGAGCACGACGACGATGCCGCTCGCGGCGGCAAGTTGCACCGACATCGTGATGCCCGCCGCTTTGGTGGCGATGCCCAACGACGCCCAAACGAATACGCCGCCGAACACGGCATCACGCGTCACGGTGGTGGTGATCGCATAGATACCGCTTGCGAGGCACACCGTCACCAGCGCCCACTCGTCCATCGACAACCCGAGCGGCCACATGCCGCGCTCGAAACACAGCGCACCGAAGTTCACGAGCGTCGCTGCGGTGATCCAACCGAAATACAAGCTGAACGGTGCATCGACGCGAAAGTATTCGGCCCAGGTCGGACGCGGTTGGTTGCGCAGTTTCCAGAAAATCGCGGCCAAGGTTCCAAGAATCACCAGCATGATCAGCACGCTGAGCAGCACCTGCCGGTAGTGCCAGGCGAAAATCCAGGCCGAGTTCGCCAGCGCATTCACGTAGTAGAGATTGGCGACCGATGCGGCGCGTGCGCGCAATCGCGACGGGGCGCGCCATGCCGCGACCGAATACGCGAGCAAACCGATGTAAATCAGCAGCCAGATCGAGAATACCCAGCCGGGCGGCGTGAACCCGGTGGGATACATGTCCGACAGCACACCGGTGTTGTAGCCGTTGATGGGTACGATGTTCGCGGCGAAATTGACCGCCAACAATTGCAAGGTTGCGAGCATGGGAAGTTTGTCGCGAATCATGCGGTTACCCTCTCGATCAAGGCACGGCGTCGAACGACGGGATCGCCGTCGGCGTCGAAGTGCCGGTGGTGCTGATCGTGCTGTTGCCGAGTTGCTTGGCCGAATTGTCGCCCCAGGTGTAGGTCGTGCCGTCCGCCGCGATCGCAGCCGAGAAAGAGCGACCACCCGCACCGATCGAAATGCCGTTGGCGACGACCGTGACCGGCGCGAATGTGCTGCGCGCCGTGGTGCCGCCATCACCCAAAGATCCTGCTTCGTTCGCGCCTGCGGCACGCGCCAGGCCATCGCTGCCGAGATACAAGGTGAAGCGATCGGCCAAGGATGCGTCGAACGCATCGAGCGCGATCGCCGTCGCCACGCCGAGATCGGCCGTGACGGCGGCCCCGAGGCCGGACTGGCCATCGGAATTCTCACCGAAGAAATAGACGGTACGGCGCTGCGAAACCGCCACCGACCCGTCACCGCCGGCGCGCACGCGCGCGATCTGTCGCAAACCCGTGTCCACCGGCACGCGACTCGCCTTGAACGTGCCGTCGCCCAATTGGCCCGCGCCGTTCGCGCCCCAGGCCCAGACGCTGCCGTCCGCGCGCAACGCGAGCACGTGCGCATTGCCCGCCGACACGGCTGTGACGTTGGCGAGCCCGGTGACTTGCACGGGGCTCGATACCAGATCGCGCGTGCCGTTGCCGAGCTGGCCGAGATCGTTCACGCCGATGGTGTACACGCGACCGTCGTCGAGCGCGATCACCGAAAAAGTACGACCCGCGGCCACCGACACCGCAGGG
>Ga0214921_10012671_pt1 | contig 10030 bp, 8 predicted proteins | sample LL1505_MetaG_FD_177992 | JGI IMG/M metagenome (GOLD analysis project Ga0214921, IMG submission 177992) | Freshwater microbial communities from Lake Lanier, Atlanta, Georgia, United States - LL-1505 | ecosystem: Environmental > Aquatic > Freshwater > Lake | place: USA: Georgia | collected 2015-05-28
ATGGCTGGCGGGGATCGGATCCTCGGCTGTTGCGGGATGTGGAGAAAGTATTGCCCGGGGTGAAGCGGGAGCTGTTGAGCGAAAGCTTCCGTTCCAGCCGAGCGGTGCTGGCGGCGGTGGATCGGGCCTTTGTGGGGCTTCCGGAATCCGAGCTTTTTCACCAGAAGGGAAAAGAGAAGCTGGTCTTTGTTGCGGCGGCTGCGGAGTGGAGGGAAGATTATCAATCGCACAAATCTTCCCCACAGGCAGCGAGTCAGGCGGGGAAAGTGGTTCTTTATGTCCGGCCAGGAAGTTGCTCGGATGAGGTCAAGACAGCCGTTCGAAAGCAGGTGGTCGAGCGCGCGAAGGCTCATGTGGAAAACCAAAAGGGGAGTTTGGGGATTCTCTGCCGGACGCATAAGTTGATTCCAGGAATTTTGGCGGGATTGAAGTCGCACGGGATCGAGGCGAGCGGCGAGGGGGGTAATCCGCTCACCGACAGTGCAGCGGTGGAGATGATTCTATCTTTATTAAGTTGGGTAGATCATCCAGGTCATTCGGCGGGCAGGTACCACGTTTGTGCAGGCGGTATGGCAGAGGTGTTTGGGTGCGAAAAGGTGCCGGCAAAGATTTCGGGCGAGGATACCGAAGCCAAGGAGTTTTTGAACGAGTTGCGGAGGGAGATTTGCGACCGTGGTTTGGCTGAGGTAGTGAGCGGTTGGCTGGCTTCCAAAGAGTGGCGTGAAGCGGGAACGGCCCATGACCGGATGCGGTGCAGTCAGTTGGTAGAGTCTGCACGAGCGTTTGACGAGGGCGGGGGCGGAAGGTTGGCAGAGTTTGTCCGGCGCGTGCGAGCGGAGAGGGTGGAGAATCCGCGCGCGGCGCAGGTTCGTGTGATGACAGTGCACGGGGCCAAAGGCTTGGAGTTTGATCGGGTCATCCTGGCGGATCTGGACCGGGGCTTAAGCGCGGGAGGCATGGATAAGGTAAAGGTGCGGGTTTTGGAGGAAGAAAATCGGGCGGTGATTTTGCCGAGCGAGGAGGATGCTGGATTTTTGGGCATGGGCGAATTGGTGGATAAGGTAAAGGGAGAGGAGTTCATGGAGGCGTTGAGTGTGCTGTATGTGGGGCTGACTCGCGCGAAGCGGGATCTGGAGGTAGTGGTGGGCGGTCCGCGAAAAGGGGAGAATCTGAACCTGGGTAAAATTTTGCGAAGCCAGTGGGGTTGGCCAGAGGCCCAGGCGGAGGGGGAGCTGGAGGTGGTCGGTTCCAAAGCGGAGAAATTTTCCGGACCGAAAAAGGCGGCTGTGCCGGTGGATCCCGGCGTGGCGGAGAAGGTGGGGACGGCTCCGCGAAAGCCAGAGGTGCGGTTGGAGTTGGAGAGTCCGTCGGCACGAGAGGGAGGTGGTAAGGTGCGGCTGGCCCATGTGATTGCGCAGAACAGCGGGAAGGCTTTGGATCGCGGTACGCGGATTCACGCGTGGTTGAGCAAGGTCGAGTGGCATGAGGGGGAGGGGTCGGAGGCGAAGCGGTGGGTTGAGGAGGCACCGGAGTTGTGGTGGGGAGTGGAGGAGGCAGAGGTGAGCAGAGAGGCTTTGGAAGTGGCTCAGCAGGTAGAAAAAGGGATGAAGTGGGTTTTTGATAAAAAGGATTGGGAAAAGCGATGGGCAGGTGTGGCAAAGTTGGAGGTTTGGAGAGAGAAGAGCTTTGCGGTGGTGTGGGAAAGAGAAGGTAAGGGGCAGGTTTTGAACGGGACGTTTGACCGTGTGGTAGTGGCTCGGGATGGAAAGGGGAAAGCGGTGGCGGCGGAGGTAGTGGATTTTAAGACCGACCGATTCGAGGGGGAGAAGGAGAAGACGGAGCGGGCGGAATATTACCGGCCTCAGTTGGAGGCGTATGCGGAGGCTGTATCGAAGTTGACGGGATTAACTAAGGATAATGTGACGACTCGGATTGCGTGGGTCTGGGGCGGTCCTTAGACCCATACATGGTCCCACCCCGAATCGAACGGGGATCCGAGGTTTAGAAAACCGCTGCTCTATCCTCTTGAGCTATTGGACTGGTTACTGCTTTTCGAATTAATTTTGAGACATTGATACAGAGTTTCATTACTCCTCTCTCATAAAATCTGCCGCAAGGCGGAAGAAAAAGCCCAAGGCCCTACCCCTGTAGATGTCACATGAAATAGGAGTGGATGGAGGCATGTAAAGAACAAACTCTTGAGTAAATCCGGTTGTGGTCTGGGCGGGGGACGTATTCCCGATCCTGGGAACGGAGAAAATTTAGGAGCGGGGCCCTCGCTGGATATGGGTATAAGATATGAGGCGTAGGAAATGGATTTGAGATTGGCCGGTAGCCAAAACTGATTTTGGAGGAAAGAATGAATTTAATGCAAAGCATGACTTATCCAAGAGCCATAAAGCCTAAAAACGAAAAAGATATCTGGATTGATTCAAGGTCTAAAGAACCTAAACTTAAAGAGTAAATGCTAATACCTAAAAAACCTAATCGAATTATCCCAATCGAGTGCGTTTTCTGTGGCAAGTCTTTTGTTATTGAAGCAAAGTATAAAGGGAAAAAACTTCCCTGCCCACGCTGCTCAGCGGAATTGGTGATAAATGAGAAAGACTCTGTCTTATCAGGCGCAAAAAATGAAGTTAATTCGTCCAAGAATATTATTGAAAAAGGGGTACTTAATTCCCAATCAGGATTAAATCCTCCTGAACTTACAAATAAGCAAAGCGAAATAAGGTCAGAACCAAAAGTCTTAGGCATATTTTATTCAGCGATTGCTTTTGTACTTGTAATGTCTTTTGCAGTTTGGGCAAAGGTAGCTGTTAAGAAGATCTTTATAAAAAAACCAACTGAATCCGCAAGTATAGCTGAAAAAACAACAAAAACACAGACAAGTGAGACCACACTAAAGCCCTTCGCTCAAAATGATAATAATAAAAATAAAAATGATAAGGAGAATAATAGTGAAGCCGTAATTATTGATCCGGGAATAGACCCAAAAGACATAGGAGTCTTAAACTTCGTAAAAACGTATGCTAAAGAAAAAGATCCAAAAGAATCTGAAGAATACTACCAAAGGGATTTAAATGACGCTCAAGAAAAACTGCAAGATCTCCTAAAAAGAAACATAAAAGAAGCGCATTTATTAAATCTGAACATATGTTTATTTAAAAAAGATGCCTTGGCCGCGATTGAAGCAGCAGAAAAACTGCTTTCTCAAAAACAAAGCAAGGTTGAAGCAGAAAAAATATATAACATCTTGTATGAAAATGCCTTTAAAAACGGAATGACGGCTTCCTTTTCAGAAAAAATAACCGATTACCTTTCCGAGAAAAACTACCACAAAGCACGGGAATACAAAGCGCTCTCAAAGAACGACATTGACTCCCTCAAAGTTCTGTCTGAACAGGGTAATACAATTGCGGTTCAAAAACTTTTGGAAAAATACTTTAGAGATAAAAATCTTTCAGGATTACAAGAATACTCAAAACTAGGAAACGAAGTTGCGTCAAAACTCGTAATTCAACTATATATCGATAAAAAAGACAAAGTTAATCTCAAAAAGGAAGGCGATAAAGGGAATCTAACCGCTAAAAAGGCTTGGGAGCAGCTTATATGCGAATCTGGAACATTAGAAGAAATTAAGTTTCTAGCTGAATCTGGAAATGAAGACGCGAAAACAAAGTATGAGGAAGCAATTATTAAAAACGGTTCACTTGAAGAGATTATATTCTTATCGCATGCTGGTTCTATAAAAGCCAAACAAGAAGTTAACCAAATAATTATTTCTGCCACTTCGAAGAATGACCTGCGAGTACTTAGCAAGATCGAATCGATGGGGGTCGAGGATGCTATAGATCCTATAATTGAGGCAATATTTATTACAAAAGAATGGAAACTATTAAGCAATTACTATCAAAAATATTGCGAAATAAAAAAGAAAAAAGGGGATGAGGAAAAGATTGCCGACCTTTCGTATAAAATCCTACGCGAAACCAAAATAGAAAACGAATACACAAAGCCTGCTTGGAGTAACTTAAGAAAACTCGCGGATCAAGGGCAGCCTGATGCTCAGGATATCTGCGCGCATTTTCTTTATAATGAGGACTTGATTAAAAAGTATAGGCTTCAAGATGTTGTTCAAATTGACCTGAATGCCGCAGAGCATTACATTACTGAAATAATCAAAAAAAACCCATCGAAGGGGTATCATATTATGGGATATTTCTTTTACAGACAAAAAAACTTTTCGTCATCTTATGAAAACTATGAAAAAGCCGCAAATCAAGGAAACTTTGAAGCACTTAAAGACCAAATACTTTTATTATCAAATAGTCAAGGTCAAGCGGCTAGCCTTAGCCAGATTCTCCTTTGTAGATACATGGCTCAGGGCCTTAATAATGGATCTGATCCTCAATGGATTGCCAGTAATGATCAGATGATTCATTCTCTTGAAGCCGATTTTAAATATGAGTTTATCGAAAAGCTAAAACTTCAAGCTAACCTAAGAATTGATGAAATTAAAAAAAGAAAAAATAAAAACGTAAAACAAAATAGTGATAAACGCAACGATATAGTTTCTTCTGGCACAGGTTTCTTTATTAATGAAACGGGCTTTGTTTTGACCGCTGCCCACGTAATAGGTCAATCAGATAGTGTAACCGTTGTATTTAATAAGAAAAAAAGAATAGCTAAACCTCTTATACTTGATATCGAAAATGATATTGCCATACTCAAGACCGATACGAACGAAAAAGTTCCTTTTCTGAGCTTTTCAAAAAAACAACCGGAGCAGGGCGATAAAGTTTCTACCTTTGGATTTCCTGTTGTTTTAAACGCAGAGGATAACGATATTAAATTCAAATCAGGTGACATAAGTAGTTTGCGGGGAATTGAGGGGGATCTACGAAAAATCAGGCTTAATTTGGATGTTGATCCTGGAAACTCAGGCGGCCCCTTACTGGACGCAAATTCAAAGGTTATTGGGGTTATTCTCTCAAAGAGAAATTGGAAAGCCATGCTTGAGGAAACAGGCGAGTTATCAGGTGGAATCTCTTACGCTATAAAAAATGAATATATCTTTCCAATCTTGGAGATGCATCATCTAGAAAAAATTATTTCCTTTGATGATTCGACTTTTAAGGCATCTGATTCAATTGTTGAGGTTCAAGCTAAGTAGCTAGGGCAACTACTCTTTTGGCAATAGCCTATAGTGCACCCTTGCCATCCACTTATAGGTGCCTTTTTCTGTCTCCTGATTTATAATTCGGTATTCGGCGCCTTTTCTATTCGCATTCCCTCGGACTTCATCCATGCATTTTGAGAGTGCGTCCTCCTTGTAACCCCCTTCTCCCACCGCCACGTAGATCTGCGCCTCATCTTGGGCTCCGACTCCTGGCTTAATAGCATCGGTATGCTTCAAATTGTTAATATTTGCCCTCGGGTCTTTGCCCCAAGGCTTGATCTCGGGCCATTGGTTTATATTGATAATGGTTGGCTTGTTCGTGTCGTAGTTGTAGTTCTGGACTTCCCCGATTTTCCCAGCATCGCCCCTCTGCCCCTTATATGGCTCGAATACTTCGTACATGCTGTTTCCTAAATATTTTGAAACCTTAATATGTTTCGACGTCCCGGAAACCCGGACTTGCCCAATGTAGCCTTGCGAACCTGAAACGGAGCCGCTTGATCCGCCCTGTTTTAAAAGATACGTACCGCCAATATTTAGTAAGCCGGCCTCTTGGTCCGGCATACTTTGTTCCCGTCCAAGCGCCCTAAAGCTGCAAACGAAAAGAATAAGTAGGCAAAGGTGGGATATTAGACTCACTTTTAAAAAATGAATTTAAACAGCTTAATTACCAGAAAAAACTGAGAGGTAGATCAAAGATGGGCCAATAAAAAGCACCGTGACGCTGGCGGTGGGAAGGTTTTGGATCTCGGGACGCGGATCCATGCGTGGCTGAGTCGGATTGAGTGGCATGAGGGGAAGGGGGCGGAGGCGAAGCGGTGGATCGAGGAGGCACCGGAGTTGTGGTGGGGAGTGGAGGAGGCAGAGGTGAAGAGAGAAGCTTTGGAAGTAGCCCAGCAGCTAGAAAAAGGGATGAAGTGTATTTTTGATAAAAAGGATTGGGAAAAGCGATGGGCTGATGTGGCGGAGTTGGAGGTTTGGAGGGAGAGAAGTTTTGCAGTGGTGTGGGAAAGAGAGGGTAAGCGCGAGGTTTTGACCGGGACCTTTGACCGTGTGGAGGTGGCTCGGGATGAAAAGGGGAAAGCGGTGGTGGCGGAGGTAGTGGATTTTAAGACAGACAGATTGGATGGGGAGAAGGATAGGGCGGAACGTGCGGAATATTACCGGCCTCAGCTGGAGGCGTATGCGGAGGCGGTCTCGAAGTTGACGGGATTGGATCGGGAGAAGGTGACAACGCGGATCGCTTGGGTTTGGGATGGTCCTTAAACCAAAGTATATCTGGATGGTGTCCGATGCTTCAAACTTGAATAGTCGGTACTGACCGCCCCTTAGCCCAAAGACATGGTCCCACCCCGAATCGAACGGGGATCCACGGTTTAGGAAACCGTTGCTCTATCCTCTTGAGCTATGGGACCAAATCACATTAAGCATTATAATTGGGGATGGATGATTCGCCTAGAATCGATTCTCAGAAATTTTGAGGCATACCATCACACCCCATTCAGTTTTTGATGATGCGCAGATTGCGCATGGTGTGCGCATAAATGGAGGAGGTATGATTAAAGCCATGCATAAAGTAATGCTCGCCCTCCTGCTGGCGGCCGCGCCCTCGATCATAGCTGCGCCATCAACGGCAGTGGTGGCGATTGCAGAGCAAACCGACCCCGCAAAACTGGCAACACTCAAAGGCGAGCGAGCAGCGAACCCCCGATTACAGAAATGCGTCTACTGGCTGGCCTATGCTGAAGAGCAGGGGGAGAAGCCCGAAGTTGTCCTAGATGAATCGGCCAAGCTGAATAAGACAGCTGGGACACCCTACGCAGGTTTCCTTAGCTGGGGTTTACTGGAAAATCTAAAGATCGCGAAGGAGTTGGGTTTGTTGACCCCCGAAGGAATGGCTGAGTTGAAGCGTGGAAAGTCAGCCACGATCACCAAGGGGCAGTATGCTGGGCAGGAAGCTGAAGCTGACCTTGTGATCCCTAAGGCGGTTTGTCCCGAACTTCAAAACCAAGTGATGAACCTGGAGCTGCTCCCTGCATCTCTCAACCGAGCCAACAGCGACAAGGTGACGGAGCGGGCTAAGATCTTTGCAAAGGAACTGTATGATTCGAAACTGCTTTCGGAGGAGGGGTGGACAAAGGTTCAGGGTTTAAGTCCCGGCGGCCCGAAGAACTAAATGGCGTGAAAATCCCGTCTGGCCGATGAAGTTAGTGAAGTAGGGAATTCACCAGGCTTTTTAGTTCGCAAAGGAAGAGCGAAGTAATGAGATTGGGTAGTGGATAAAGGAACTATTAGGTAGGAGAATCAGGAATCTGCGGCGTTACCAAACCAATCGCGGGTTCGGTTGCAAACATTGCAGACAGATAGCATTACCGGAACTTCCACGAGAACACCCACTACAGTTGCAAGAGCGGCTCCGGAGGAAGGGCCGAAGAGAGTGATGGCTACGGCTACCGCAAGTTCAAAGAAGTTACTTGCTCCAATGAGAGCCCCCGGTGCGGCGACGTTGTGAGGGACCTTGAGCCAACGCATAAGAAGGTAGGTCATGCTGGAATTGAAATAGACCTGAATGATGATGGGAACAGCGAGCAGCAAGACTGCAAACCAGCGCTGGGTCAGATTTTGAGCCTGGAACGCGAAAATGAGTACCAACGTCATCAGCAAAGCGGCGATGGTGATCGGCTGAAACTTTGGAAGAAAAACCTCTTCAAACCACTCTTTGCCACGAGCTTTTAGCGACAAGGAACGAGTCAGATAACCCGCAGCCAAAGGGATCACGATGAACACAACGACGGAAGTAATCAAAACGCTGGACGGCACAACCACATTAGCTACCCCGCAAAGAATCATCACGATGGGGGCAAAAGCCACCAGCATGATGAGGTCATTTACGGCAACCTGCACCAGTGTGTAAACAGGGTCCCCATCCGTAAGATAAGACCAAACAAAAACCATCGCTGTGCAGGGAGCTGCTGCAAGGATGATCAATCCTGCGGTGTAATCTTTGGCAGCTTCTGGGGTGATCCATGTGGAGAAAAGGTGCTGAATGAAGACCCAGGCCAGAAAAGCCATGCTGAGGGGTTTGATGATCCAATTCACAAACAAAGTGATCAGGAGTCCCTTTGGTTTTCTGGCAACACCTCCTATGGAGCTGAAATCTACTTTCAGCATCATTGGGTAGATCATCGCCCAGATCAGAATGGCGATCGGAATATTGACATGGGAATCACGAGCAAACTCCAGACGACTGACCATGGAAACCGTGTCCGGAGCAATCGATCCAATCAGAACCCCAACGACCATGCAAAGGAACACCCAAATCGTTAGGTAACGTTCAAAGAATCCGATTCTCTTGCTTGAGGTCAGCGTGGACATGGGAAGGACAATGTTTGCTTCGAACTCAAGAAAGGAAAGGGTAGTCGGTGTAGACTTTGGGGGAAACAGCTTCCTAGGCTCTGTGCCGTGATGAAAAATCGAATAATGTTGATGGGTTGATCCTAAAATGGATTCACCAAGAAAGTTTCCAAAGGATCAAAAATACATATTTCACAAAACGTTATACAGCAGGCAGATGCAGAATCATAGGATATTTTGCAGGCTCTTGATAAAATTGAAAACAGTGCTTAAATAAAACTATGCATTCTCATATGACTGGGTTTTTTAAGGTACTCACCGTCCTAATCGCCATCTCGACAGGAAGTATGATTCAGGCAGCGACTTTGGTGACAAACCTTAACGAAGATTTTGCCGAGCAGATTACGTTAACATCCAGTTGGGAATTCACTCAGACTTTTACGACCGGCAGTAGCGACGCCACTTTACAGGAGTTGACGTTCATAGGTGGTAGTGGGTTTTTAAGCACAAATATTGAGTATCTGAACGTAAAACTTTTTGAAGGAAACGGAAGCTACATGGGAACCTTCACCAATCCGGCGAATGTGGCAGGGATGTTTTCCAATCAGATTATTACTTTCTCAGGAAATTTTTCACTGAATTCAAACTCAATATATTCGATTGGCATTACCGTTGATTCTGGTGCTGATTCGTACGGTGCAGGATATTTGAACTACACATCTTCTTTGAATCAGAACGGGTTGGCTGGATGGGGAATCGGTAACAATTTTCTCACTTGGACAGTGGGTGACACCACGGCTCCCCAAGATACCGCGGGAGCTCTCAGTATGTCTTTGTCGGGCGTTGTTCCCGAACCCTCTTCTCTTTCTCTTCTCGTCCTCGGTTTAAGTGGGATGGCCGTGCTCCGTCGACGCCGGGTGGGATAGTGGATCTTTTGGTTTAAGAAAAAGGGCGGGTAAAATCAGGTAAGAGTGGGGTAGTCGGTGTAGCCCTTCGGTCCGGATGCGTAGAAGGTTGTTTCGTCTGGCGGATTCAGAGTGGCGTTCTTGCGGAGACGTTCGGGAAGATCCGGATTGGCAAGGAAGGGTACACCGTAACAAATTGCATCGGCCCAGCCTTCGGTAATCGCCTGTTCGCCAGATAGCCGGTCAAAACCTCCAGCTGTGATCACGTGTCCTTGGAAAAACTTCCGCAGTTCCTTGGGCCCAACACCTTCCTTGGCTCCGTGCCGGATATCTTGAGCGGTGACGCGGGTGATGTGGGCATAAAGGAGCCGAAGTTTGCTGAGTTCTTTTAGGAGGTGGCTGAAGGTTTCCATCGGGTTCTCGTCGTGCATGTCATTGAAGACGCCTGAGGGGGAAAGACGAATTCCAATCCGGTCGGCTCCCCATACCTGAATGACTGCTTGGGCAATTTCGATCGGGAGACGGCAACGGTTGGCCACGGAGCCGCCATAAGAGTCGGTGCGATGGTTGGTGCCGCTGCGGAGGAACTGGT
>Ga0214921_10012675_pt1 | contig 10027 bp, 6 predicted proteins | sample LL1505_MetaG_FD_177992 | JGI IMG/M metagenome (GOLD analysis project Ga0214921, IMG submission 177992) | Freshwater microbial communities from Lake Lanier, Atlanta, Georgia, United States - LL-1505 | ecosystem: Environmental > Aquatic > Freshwater > Lake | place: USA: Georgia | collected 2015-05-28
AAAATCAGGTAAACGTTCCAAGAGAAGATCACCTAAAAAATCAGGTAAACGTTCCAAGAGAAGATCACCTAAAAAATCAGGTAAACGTTCCAAGAGAAGATCACCTAAAAAATCAGGTAAACGTTCTAAAAGACGTTCCCCAAAAAAATCAGGTAAACGTTCTAAAAGACGTTCCCCAAAAAAATCAGGTAAACGTTCTAAAAGAAGTTCTCCAAAGAAATCAGGTAAACGTTCTAAAAGAAGTTCTCCTAAGAAATCAGGTAAACGTTCCAAGAGATCTTCACGTCCTGAATATGAAAAACCTAGTGAAGAAAGAAGAGAAGAAGAACAAAAAACTAAAGACTTTGGTATTCCATACTATCCATCTCCAGAAGAAAAAGCTCAACAAGAAGAACAAAAAGCTGAAAATGAAAGAGATAAAATAGATCAAGAAATGGATTATAAGAGAAATAATATGAGCGTATGGGATATTATTAATATGATTAATGATGTAGCTGGAAATGATCCTTTACACATTACTCTAGAATCATCTCCAGCAGATGTTAAGAAAGCATATATAAAAGCAGCTATAAAAACTCATCCTGATAAGGCAAATCAAGCAGATGAATTAGAAGTATATAGATTCCAAGAAACATTTAAATTATTAAAAGAGAAATATGACGAATACTTATCAAGATTTGCTCCAGCTGGTTATTTAAGAAGACGTAAGAGATACTCTAGAAGAAGATAATTTTTCTCCTATCGCCCTTTTGGCTCATGAGTGAATCGAAATAAAATGAAAAATTAAATAATTTTTTAATTTTTAATACAAGTATTAAAAATTAAATGACTAAAATATTAGCTATAGGAGACCCTCATTTTCGTATTGATAATTTAGATGAAAGTAATCAATTTATTAATAATTTGTCAAAGCTAATTGAAGATAGACAAGATATTGATATTATAATTGTTTTAGGTGATATTCTTCATACTCATGAGAAACTTCACACTGTAGCATTAAACAGTGCAACTAAATTCTTTAAAATGTTAATATCTCATAAACGTAAGTTATTTTGCCTTGTTGGTAACCACGATGCAACTTCAAATACCATATTCTTAACAGATAACCATTGGATGAATGCCCTTAAAGGTTGGGATGGATTAACTATTGTTGACTATCCTATAAAGGAATGTATAAATGATAATTCATTTATTACTCTGTGTCCTTATGTTCCTGATGGAAGATTGGTAGAAGCTTTAAATAATATTGGTGTTTGGAAAGAAAGTAAAATTGTATTTGCCCATCAATTATTAGATGGAGCAAAAATGGGACCTATTGAGGCAAAAGGTGTAGAAGAATGGAAAGATGAATATCCTTTGTGTGTAAGCGGACATATCCATGATAAACAACGTATAAAAGATAATTTGGTTTATGTTGGAAGCAGTATGCAACATTCTTATGGAGAGACAGGGGATAAGTCTTTAGGATTAATAACCATTACAGATAATGTTATAGTAGAAGAAATTGAACTTGATATAAAGAAAAAAAAGATCATATATGCAACAGTAGATGAGTTACTTGAAATACAAGAGAAGATACTTAACAATGAAGATATAGAATACAAGATTGTTTTAAAGGGAAAAGAGAGTGAATTAAAAGCGTTAAAACAATCCTCTCTTTATAAAGAGACTTTAGATATGGATAATGTTAAGAAAATAACCTTCAAAGCAACATTTACAGAGAAAGATGAAGTAAAAGTTTTAGAAGATGATTTCGTAGAATGTTTACAGAGTCTTGTTTATAAGGAGAATAATCCTTATTTAGAGAGTTTATACGAACACTTGTTGTATGGTAAAGAAGATAAAAGCGATGGAGATATTTTCTTTTTTTCTTCTTCAGAATAAGGTCAAACGATTTTAAAATAATTATTTTAAAATCGTTTGATAATAATAAAAGAAATGTGTATGAATGAAACTTTACTTTACATACTACTGCTAATAGCACTAGTCTATATGTTAAAAAATAATAAACAAAAAATTGTTGATACATCTATAATTCATCCAGCATCTTTGTAATTTATTCTTCATGACCAAAGTCCTCATAAGTTTCAGGCTCTTGTTCTTCTTGATAAGTATTTTTACCAATAAAATCTTTCATTATATTATCATCTTCTATTTCATTTGTAATACTACAAATACCTGTTAATAATCTAAGTATAAATACTATATTTGTAAATAATAAAATGTATGCTATCAAGAACATATTTTACTATTAGTAAACTATGTTTTTAAGTTTGAATTACCTTTATAAAGTGTAAATTGATTTTTATTTCTTGTTAATAGTTATAAATATAAAGATGAGTAAAGTAAGGTATAATAACGAACTATTAGACAGTTGTATGGAAAGAGATGGTGCAACTCTTGTTGGAGAGTATGAGAAGTTGAATAGAGACTCTAAAATTAAGTTTATTTGCGGTTGTGGTAAAGAAGGTGAGAAGAGTTTTAGAATAATAAATTTAAACGGTGGTTTATATTGTAAGAAATGTTGCAAAAAAAATACTTTACAAAAAGTAAAAGAAACTAATTTAAATAAATACGGGGTAGAATACGGATTACAATCTAAAGAAATTAGAGAAAAAGTTAAACAAACAAACATTCAAAGATATGGAGTAGAGATACCTATAAAAAATAAAGAAATAAAAGAAAAAATTAAAAACAACAATTTAGAAAAATATGGAGTTAAAAGCTATACTCAAACTATAGAGTTTAAATATAAATCTAAAGAAACTAATATTCAAAAATATGGGGTTGATAACCCGTTTCAATCAGAAGAAATAAAAGAAAAAATTAAACAAACAAACATTCAAAAATATGGAGTTGAACATGCTATTCAATGTAAAGAAATACGAGATAAAATGAAGGCAACAAATATACAAAAGTATGGTGTAGAAAATTATATAGAAACAATAGAATCAAGGGAAAAATTAAAGATTACTCTTTTAGAAAAATATGGAGTTGAACATGCTTCACAGTCAGATATACTTAAACAAAAACTAAGAGAAACAAATCTTAAAAAACTTGGAGTAGAATATCCAGGTCAGTCTGATATAGTTAAAGAGAAAATGAAAGAAACTAATATTAAAAAATATGGGGTAGAATATCCTAGTCAATGTAAAGAAATTCGTGATAAAGTAAAACAAACAATTATTAAAAAATATGGAGTTGAACATGCTTTACAGTCAGATATACTTAAACAAAAACTAAGAGAAACAAATCTTAAAAATCTTAGAGTTGAATATCCAGGTCAGTCAGATATAGTTAAAGAGAAAATGAAAGAAACTAATATTAAAAAATACGGTGCTGAACACCCTATGCAGCACCCAGAAATAGCTGAGAAATGTTTAAAAAGTTTATATTCAACAAAAGAGTATACTTTACCTTCTGGTAAAGTTAATAAAGTTCAAGGTTATGAACCTCTTGCATTAAATAAGATAATAAAAGAATGGAATATTGAAGAGGATGATATAATTACAGATAGAACTAAGGTTCCTGAAATATGGTGGAATGATAAAGATAATATTAAAAGAAGATATTATGTTGATATATTTATACCTTCAAAGAATTTAGCTATAGAGGTTAAAAGCACTTGGACAATAACTTTAGATACAGATAGTATAAATAGAAAAATTCAAGCATCTAAAGAGCTTGGATATAACACTCTTCTTTGGGTATTTAATGAAAAAGGATTTTTGGTTAATGAGTATGATAACTGTGTTATAAAAGTATAATTTTAAAACTTAAAAAGTATTAAAATTAAAGGTTACAAATAAACTATAATTAGTTAGGACCAATAGACGAATTATTAGTCTTACGTAAAGGTGCATAAACATTTTGCCATCTGTTTCTATTAATTTTGCTCATGACATTACTCATATAGTCTTCTCTATGATATAAATCATCCGCATCATATTGTGAACTAGTTTTTGTTCTTATATCATCAAGAGAGGACTCTCTGTTATATTCAGGCCATTGTTGTCCCATAGGAGTTTTAAAAGTCATATGATCAACATTACTTCTATATATAAAATTAGGCTGTCTAAATTGGTCAACGTCATCGTAGTAATAATGAACTTGCCCTGTGTTTATATCTGAATATGCTCTAGTACCGTCACCATACGATGAAAATCTAGGATCGTAAATATCTTCAAAATCTATAGAACCTTCTGGAGGGATATATTGAGAGTAGTTAGCACTCCATTCAGTTCTAAGAGGTTGTGCGTTAATTTGACCTTTAGTACCATCACTTCTAACGAGTTGAGGGTCTATACGGGAATATAAAGGCATATTGACGCCGTTGTTATTTACTTGATCTAAGAAACGAGGAGCAGGTTGAGGATTATAGGAAATACCTAAGTTAGAGTTGATAGGTTCTTGGTTCATAGAGTAACTGTATAATTTAGGTTGAATATCTTGAAGATACATACGTCTATCAGGTTGATCAAAGTATGAATTGTTATAGACATAAGTAGGACTTTCTTGTAATAATTGGTCATTAACAACAGAAGTATTAGGTTGAGCTCTATTGAATCTGTTATAAGCATTATTAATAGGATTTCCAGCTTCAAAACCTCCAAAATTATCTTTAACAACTTCACTTTCATTTAAATTAACAAAATCAAATCCTTCTTTTACTCCATTCTTACGTGGAACTTGATCTTTTTTATCTACACTAACAATATTATCAGGTGCATTTTTAGTTGTTTCAAATTGTGACGATTGATAAGCATTAGAAGCACCTTTAATACTATCTGGATTTTCATCAGGGTTTAAGTGAGGGACATTTTTATAAAAATCTCTACTGTCAGGATATCTATCCATAAATTGACCACCAGGATAAGAACCATCATCTTGTAAACCTGTAAATTTATTACCAGTATCTCCAATTCTATTCATCATAGTAACACCGTTAGGAACACGTTTTTGAAATTTATAAGGATTACCTAAAGAATAAGGATCATCCATAATTAAGCCGTGATTATTACCAAGGTCTAAATCGTCTGTTAAATCAATCATATATTGAGAGTGAGTGTTTGATATTTGTGTGCTTCGTTTACCGAATACTTCTTGATCGAAAATACGAGGAGCAATAACAGGATTAATCATAGCTCTTCTATTTACACCAGATTTAGTACCATAATATTGAATATCAGCTTCAATATCTCTACTACCTCCTTCATTATCAAAGGAAGTTGCTTTTAAATATTCGTCTGCAGCACCCATAAAGTTATTTTCATTAGGTTCATATACAGGTATAAGAGATTCATCAACTTGTTTAATCATAGTTGGTGTTACATTAGGTAATTGTAAGTTTGGTGAGTAGTTTTTAGGTATTTCATTAACCATAGCATACCCTTCTTTTTCATTCTTTGTTGAGGTGATATAAATTAATATAATAAACATAATACCAAGAATAAAGAAAGCTCTAGCGTGTTTATATCCAGAACAAAGCATTAAAATTGATAAATAAATAACGAATCTTGTTAAAGAATTTAAACGTTCACCAGAAGCAAGATTTCCGTGAGGAATAGGAGAATAACTACAAAATAATTTTTGCGGATCATTAAGCCAGAAAACTTCTCCTTCGCCTTGGCAACATCTTCCACCTAAAGGACAATTATGATCACTCATTTTATAAATAATATTTATAAAAAAAAGTTTTTCTTTTATTTTTGAATTACGACTATACGATTTACAAAAGTGATGATAATTTTTTACTACTTTCAACTGGTGTAAGTGAATCTAATTCAATAATTTTTTCTCTTGACATAAGGTCTTTTAACATTACTTTTTTATTAGTTTTATTATCTGCATTCCAAACATAGATAATTGTTTTATCGTTATAGACTGGTCTTATAGATGTATTTTTAATATAAAATTTTATAAGTTCAATTACATTGTTAAATTTAGTATTTTGATAAGATTTATTAATGAGGTCCATATTATCTTGCATATACTTGCTATATAATACACTTAATATATTTAAACAATACTTACAACTAACTAATGTATTTACCCAATCTAATCTAAAAACAGTATCTCTAAAATCAGGGATAATTTTACGTTTATAATCATTTAATAATTTTTTACTTGTATCTTTATTTATATCTTCAGATATAAGGTTCCAATTTTCAAATACAAGGGTTGATAATTCTCTTATAACAAAGAACAAATCATTTGTATCTTCAAATATATCTTCTAAATCGTACAACTTTTGTAATTCTTTCAATAAGGTAATAAATGACCATTGAATAGCTGAATCTATATCTTCAAATCTTTTTATTATATTTTCTTCTAATTCCTTTTTCCAAGGCAATGGTATACCTAATGATAATATGTTTAATAATTCTCTATCAAGGTCTATCCATATTGGTAATTCATATAAACCTAATTTCTTTTTATGAGGTTCTTCAGGGATTATATTCATTTCTTTATTACGTTTTTCAATTTTCTTTTGTCTTAATTCTTCTATCTTTGATTTAGGAGCTTCTTTAGGTTTATATCCTGTAGATAAACCTCTACAAGATTTAACAATATGTCTCATAGATAATTTAAGAATATTATTTGGAAGCATTTTCCAACCTTTTTTTCTTAAAATAGGAACATGTCTAAAAAAGAACAACATTTTTGTAGAAAGATAATAAAATTCTTCTTCATCATATTCTACTGCATATAAAGCACTTATTAAAAAGTGATGAATATCATTAAACTTATCAAAGGTGCTTGATTGTAATCCTTTATCGTAATGTTCTACAGGAGTTTTTGTTGTTCCTCCTTGTAAAGCATCACAATAACTTAAACCCATATCTATAATTACAGGGAAAAAACCAAATGTAGGAATAACAAAAGAATTTCCATCAATTATATACATAAAAACAGCTTCTGGTTCGCATTCTTTAATTAAGATATTATCAATGTGTAAATCATAATGAGTAAACTTTAAATGTTTTTGTGCTGTTCCTAATGAGCATAAAATTCCTAATATAAGAGAATTTATAAGAGCCTTGTCTGCATACTTACAAAAATCATCAAATGAATGAGGTGATACATATTCTAAGAGTAATAGATTAGTTGGAAGAAATTCTTTATCTTCCATAAAAAGTTTACATTCATCTTTATCATAATCTTCTTCCTCTTCACTGCTACTACTATCACTTCTACTATCACTACATGAAGAATACTCGTCATCTGTATCTTCAGGAGTATTTGCATAAATATATGTTCTTGATATTGGAAGTTCTACACACCCTAGATTACCTACAAAATTTGGACAAAAATCTCTTATTTTATTGAGTTCTAAAGTAACTTGATTTTCATGTTCTATAGTTCTATCAATTTCAATAGAAAGTTTAAATACAACTTGAGTTCCTGTATCACGGTGTTCTAATAAACCAGCGATACCTTGAACACCCTTTGTTTCAAAAGTATTAATATACTTAAATTTACTTCTCATAATCTCAAGTTTACGTGAAGGAACATTATTGTCTTTAACAGTTTTACATGCTTTGTTTATCTTGTAAACGATATTTTTAAAAGAATCAGGGTTTAAGAAAGTATCTGTATACATTTGTTAGAAATGGGTATAATTCTTTAATACTAGTTAAATTGATTTATTATTTATATTTTTTATTCTAAAATATCTTATTAACTATAATGGCTAAAAGACCTCTTACACAACCAGAAATTGAAGATATATGTTCTGTATTAAGAAAGAATCCTTTTATTAGTAAAGACGTATCAGAATGTATATTAGATAACTTGAAAATAAATATAAAAAAACAACTTAAAAACATCCAAGTATATCCTCAAAATATCCCTAAACTTAAAGAACAAATACTATTACAATTTGAAAAAAGTCAAATAGATCCTTCTGAATCTGTTGGTTGTATTGCAGCATCATCTATAGGTGCTGATACTACCCAACAATCATTGAATTCTTTCCATTCAGCAGGTATAGGAAAGGCTAATTTAACAGGTGGTCTAGTTAGACAAAATGAACTTCTTAATGCTTCTAAAAAGGTTAAAACACCTTCTTGTAGTATATATTTAAACAAAGATATGATAGATGTAACAGACTTATATAAAGTAAAAGAATTTGTAAATAGTAATATAAAATACTATGAGATGCAAGATATTATAAATGATTTTAAAATTGAAAAAGACCCTATATTTGATGAAAAAGAAGAGAAATACTATAATATGTTTAGCACCCTCTTTGACGATTCGTATAAAGATTGCGAGTGGAGACTAAGATTAACATTAAATGTAGATAGTATTTACAAGACAAAAAAAGACCTTATGTATATAGCTTGTTGTATATATTCTTGTATAGATGAAGAAAGGAATTATTTAAGTATTGTATTTTTTCCTGATGAAATGGGAAGGCTTGATATTTGGATTAAAGATAATATTGAAGATCCTGACACATATATTTCATCTTCTAAAAAGAAAAAAATTGAAGTTACAGAAGAACATATTGATGTTATAAACAATATTGTAAATTCTGAAAATAAAATATTAAAATTTATAAAAAATATCCTTATACCAACCGTTAAATTGGTTCCTATAAGTGGGATATTTGGCATTGAAGAATGTTATTTTACACAAGAAAAAGGAGGAGAATGGATGATTGATACAAAAGGAAGCAATTATAAAGAAATTATTTTACAACCTTTTGTAGACTATAAAAGATCAAAGAGTAATAATATGTGGGATAATCTTGAAGTTCTCGGTATTGAAGGAGCTCATAGATATCTTTTAGACGAGTTTGGTAAAATTATTACTGTTAATAAAAGACATTTAAATATTCTTATTGACAGTATGACTCAACCAGGTAAAATAATGAGTGTTAGTAGATATGGTATTGATAGAAAACAAGTTGGTCCTCTTGCAAAAGCCTGTTTTGAACAACCAGTGGAAAACTTTTTAATTTCTGCTGCTAAAGGTGAACGTGATGAAATACAAGGAGTTACTGCTTCTATTACCCTTGGTAAGTTAAGTAGAATGGGTACTGGAAGTATGGATCTTATTATTGATACTGATAAAATAATGGGAAATCTACCTCTTGAAGGTGATACCAGAACTCCTAATGTATACGGAGGTGGGTTCTTTGAAGAAAAAAAAGAGACTTTAGACGACTCAGAAAGTGATATTGAAGTAGAATTTGACGACGAGTCTTCAGACGAGAACGAATGTGTTTATTAATAAATTGATTTTTATATTATAGTTTAAGTATAATATAAAAAGAATGAGCGAAACAAAAGTGTGTAAAGAGTGTAATGAGAGTAAAGATAAAACTGAATTTTATATAAATAGAAATAAGTGTAAAAGTTGTGTAAAAATTATTCAAACATGTCCTCATAATAAACAGAAAAACTTATGTATAGAATGTGGAGGAGTTACAATTTGTTCTCACGGAAAAAGTAAAAGTAGATGTATAGAATGCGGAGGAGGTTCTTTATGTCCTCATGATCCTAATAGAAAAAAAAGAAAAGATCATTGTATTATATGTTGTCCAGTAAGATTCTGTATTCATGAAAAGAGAAAAAATGAATGTAAAGAATGTAAAGGAAGTAGTATATGTGAACATAATAAAAATAAACCTACTTGTAAAGAATGTAAAGGAAGTAGTATATGTGAACATAATAAAAGGAGATATGATTGTAAAGAATGTAAAGGTAAAGGAATATGTATTCATAATAAAATCAAACATAATTGTATTACTTGTAATCCTTCTTGTGCTTGTATTGAATGTAAAATGGTTTATGTAAATAAAAAATGTTTATTTAAACCTTATTGTCAGGCTTGTTTTTGTAATAAATTTCCTGATAATGAGAAATCGACACTTTATAAAATAAAAGAACGTTATCTTAGGGATGAACTTAGATTAAAATTTCCTAATAATAAAATCAATATGATATTTGATAAAATGGTAGATGGAGGTTGTAGTAGAAGAAGACCTGATATTCTTATTGATTTATTAACTTATTCT
>Ga0214921_10012676_pt1 | contig 10026 bp, 6 predicted proteins | sample LL1505_MetaG_FD_177992 | JGI IMG/M metagenome (GOLD analysis project Ga0214921, IMG submission 177992) | Freshwater microbial communities from Lake Lanier, Atlanta, Georgia, United States - LL-1505 | ecosystem: Environmental > Aquatic > Freshwater > Lake | place: USA: Georgia | collected 2015-05-28
CAGGGGGAGAACATGGCACCAGCCATAAACTCCAGCGTAATCCGGTCTTCGACAAAGATTTTAGAAACGGCGTCACCTGTGCCGGTATCGGCCATGGGGGAGAGCCGGGCTGGGGCGTTCGTGGCGGTCAGGTTTTCTTTAGGAATCGAGGCAGGGCTGCTCTGCTCCATTTGGGCAAAGAGAGGGACAGCAATTGCGAATAAAATGGCGAATAAGCAGTGAGTTTTGCCCAAAATACGGCTGGTCTTCACTGTTTTATCTCTGAGGTGCACACTCCCTGACTAGAGAAGGGGGGTGTTTCGGTCAAGGTATTGTTGGAGAATAAGGGAGGCAGAGGAGCTATCGACTTTTTTACGTAACTGCTTCTGATTCAAACCTATACCAGAGAGCTGTTTAGAGGCTTGGGCGGTGGTAAGTCGCTCATCGATAGGGGTGATAGGAAGAGAAATGGACTTCTGTATTTGGGCGATAAAGTCTCTGACTTTTTGGGCAGAAGGTCCGTATGTGCCGTCCATATTTCGGGGCATTCCGATAACTAGACCTTTAATCTGGTGGGTCTCGATTAACGCGGACATGGCGGAGATGACCTGTTGGGTGGATTTGTTATCTAGAAAGGGGAGGGGGGTGGCGAGAATTCCTATTGGGTCGGAGAGGGCGAGGCCGATGCGTACGGTTCCGTAGTCGATGCCAAGGAGACGGCTCACGCGGAGTGAACGGCCTGTGCGATTGGTCGGAGAAAGGCGGTGATTTCCGGGATGAGCTGAGGGGAGCGACCGAGTTTGGCGATCCGATCGACAATCGCACTGCCGACGACAACGCCGTCGGCAAGGGAGGCGACCTGGCCGGCTTGTTCGGGTGTGGAGATGCCAAAGCCTACACAGACGGGAAGGGAGGTTGATTTTTTGAGGAAGGAAACTTTTTCACCGAGGGTGGTCGGTAGGTTTTGCTGCATTCCGGTCACACCTTCACGGGAGACATAGTAGACGAAGCCAGAAGCGGCGGAGACGAGCGAACGAACACGGGCTTCGGGTGTGGTTGGTGCGACCAGAACGATGCGACGCAGGTCGCCCCCGGGTGGAAGGTCGCGCGCAGCCTCCTCGGGCGGGAGGTCGAGAAGGAGAAGACCATCTGCCCCTGCTTGGACGGCATCCGACTCAAACTTTTCGCGCCCATACGCGAAAACGGGATTGTAGTAGGTGAAAAGCACGAGGGGGACCTGACACTTTTCTTTTCGTAGCTGAGCGATGAGTTGGAGAACTTTGGGCAACGTGGTGCCTGACTCAATTGCGCGCTGGCATCCAAGTTGATTCACGATGCCGTCGGCAAGGGGGTCGGAAAAGGGAATCCCCAGTTCAATGATATCGGCTCCTGCATCAACGAGAGCAGGGACAAGACGTGCGGTAGTGGCTAGATCGGGATCACCGGCTACGAGGTAGGCGACAAGGGCTTTACGCTTCTCTTTTTTGAGACGGGCAAAGAGATCGTCGATCCGTTGGGGGGAACTCATCTTGTAAGGGATTGTGCCAGAGATAGGCCAAGCTTCACGCGGGAAAATCGGTTTCGCCCGAGGCAATCTTTTGGAGTGACCCATCGGGGAGGCGGAGGTGGAGGTGGCCTGAGTCGTCCAACGTCTCGGCAGTTCCCGTCAGAATGGTAGTGCCAACCTGAATGGAGAGATTTCGACCGAGTTGAAAGCAGGCTTGGCGCCAATCTTCCATCGCTTCAGGGGTAGGCTGATCAAGGCGGCGGGTTAAGTTTTCGAGAAATGCGGCAAGCATTTGGCTGCGCGGAATCCTTTGGCGAGATGCTTGCAAAAGGGAGATGGCAGAGTCTTTGAGTTCAGGTGGGAAATCGGCTGTTTGATGGTGAAGGTTAAGGCCGAGTCCGAGAAGGGCGAGCGGGGGTTGATTCACACGAGAAATCGTTTCAACAAGGATGCCGGCGAGCTTGCGATTTTTGAGGAGGAGATCGTTGGGCCACTTCAGCGCGGGCTCGAGTTGAGTCAGGGCGCGCACTGCGTCTGCGGCGGCGAGGGATGTGAGGAGAGAAAGAAGGGGGAGTTGGGAAGAGGGGACTTCCAGAAGAATGGAGACCCAAAGTCCAAGTGGGTTTTCAGACAGCCACGGTTTTCCGGGGCGTCCGTGGCCTTTGGTTTGGACCTCGGTAGCCAGGACTGCAGGTGCGGGTGGAAGTTGGGTGCGGAGAATTTCCTGCGTAGAGGTGCAGGTTTTGAGGATCGTCGTGCGCTGGTGGAAGGGGGAGTTGGGCGAGAGAAGGAGGTCGACCCGAGCGGCCTCGAAAGGATCGGAGAGGGGGGCGGGTTTAGAGGGAGAAATTGCCGTAGAAGTTAATCTTCGGCTCTTTGAGCTTGCGACGGCGACGAACGCTGGGCTTCTCATAAGAGCGACGAGCCCGCGCATCGCGAAGGGTACCCTCGCGATCGAGCTTCTTTTTCAAGCGGCGAAGGGCCTTGTCGACCGATTCTCCGCGTTTGAGTCGAATTTCAACCATGAAGATAAATCGTATCGGAAAGTCGGGGCGAGGGGAAGTCAGGATTTTTACCGCTTTTTCTGGTTGGGTTGGGGAAAGCGGGAGGATTTCTCTGGAAGAAGGAGAAAGAGGAATCAGATTGGTGGATGGTGAGTTCTTCCTTCGTCCATCTGCACTGTCACTCGGAGTACTCCCTCCTGGATGGGGCCTGTCGAATGCCTGAGTTGGCGGCCCGGGCGAAGGAGTTGGGGCAGCCTGCGCTGGCTTTGACCGACCATGGAAATCTGTATGGGGCGATTGAGTTTTACGAGGCGGCAAAAGAAGAGGGCATTCAGCCGATCGTGGGGTGTGAGGTATACATCGCGCCTGGGGATCGCTTTGAGAAAAAGGCCTCGGCGGGGGGTAAGGATGCGAATTTTCATCTGATTCTGCTGGCGAGGAATTTGGAGGGGTACCGAAACCTGATTCATCTGGTTACGGCGGCTCATCTGGAAAGCGTGTATTACAAGCCACGGATCGATAAGGCTCTATTGGCGAAACACTCGGCAGGCTTAATCTGCACAAGTGCTTGTTTGAAGGGAGAGATTGCCGCGGCGTATCTGGAGGGAAGAGAAGCGGATGCGCGAAAGATCTTTCACGAGTATCGGGAAATATTTCCGGCGGGAGATTTTCTTTTGGAAATTCATAACCACGGGCTACCTGAACAGGCGAAGATTCGGGAGTTCTACCGGACCTTAGGCAAGGAGACGAAAACTCCTCTGGTGGCGGCGAATGATGTTCATTACGTGCGCAAGGAGCAGTCGGTCACGCAGGAGATCCTTGTGTGTATTTCCACGAACGGAAAGTTGAATGATCCGGAGCGAAAAATGAAATCGTACGGGCCGGAGTTTTATCTCAAAGAGAGCGAAGCGATGGCCAAGCTGTTTGCGGATTTCCCCGGGGCCTGCGAACAGACCTTGGCGGTAGCGGATAGGTGCAAACTGGAGTTTGAACTGGGCGGAAATAAGTTTCCTGCCTTTCCCGTTCCCGAAGGGATGACGCGAGAGAGCTACTTCAGAAAACTTTGCCAAGAGGGACTCCGGAAAAGGTATGGAGAAAGAGCGGGTTCCGACAAGGAGCTCACGGAGAGGCTGGAGTTTGAGATGGGGGTTATCGAGAAGACAGGATTCGTGAGTTACTTTTTAATTGTCTGGGATTTTATCGATCATGCAAAAAAGAAGGGGATTCCCGTGGGACCAGGGCGAGGGAGTGCGGCTGGCAGTTTGGTTTCTTATGTTTTGGGAATTACGGACCTCTGCCCGATTCGGTATGGATTGCTGTTTGAGAGGTTTCTGAATCCAGAGCGGGTTTCGCCTCCCGACATTGACGTGGATTTTTGTCCCGATCGGCGAGAGGAAGTCATCGCGTATGTGCGCAATAAGTACGGCGAGCGGGCGGTGGCGCAGATCATCACCTTTGGGACGATGGGGGCGAAGATGGCGGTGCGGGATGTGGGGCGGGTGATGGGAATGAGTTTTGGGGAGACATCACGAATCGCGGATCTAATCCCCAAAGTGCCAGGGGCAAAACTGGCGGATGCGTTGAAGCAGGTGCCTGAACTCAAAAATCTGGCACAGGAGGATTCCGTGAAGCCTGTCATTGAGGCGGCACTTCAGCTGGAGGGAATGGTGCGACAAAGCGGGACTCACGCGGCGGGTGTGGTGATTGCGGATCGGGATTTGACGGACTATCTACCATTGACGCGGGACGACACGGGTGCGGTGATGACACAATTTTCGATGGGTGCGGTCGGAGATATTGGATTACTGAAGATGGATTTCTTGGGATTGAAGACTTTGACGGTGATTCAGGACTGTTTGGCTTTGGTGGAAAAAACAACGGGGAAGAAAATGGCTCCGGAAGAGATACCCTTGGATGATCCAAAGACATTCGCTCTGTTAAATCGGGCGGAAAACGTGGGGGTGTTTCAGGTTGAGTCGCCCGGGATGCGGAGAACGTGTGCGATCTTTGATTTAAAGGGGATTGGCGATCTAATTGCGTTGATTGCTTTATATCGACCGGGTCCGATGGATCTGATTGACGAATATGTGAAACGGAAGAAGGGGAAAAGCCAGTTCACCTACGAGCATCCGTTGTTGGAAAAAATCAGTGCTGAGACGTACGGAGTTTTGATTTATCAGGAACAGGTCATGGCGGCGGCACGGGTCTTGGCGGGATATAGCTTGGGTCAGGCGGATTTATTAAGGCGGGCGATGGGCAAAAAGAAGCCTGAGGAGATGGCCAAGCAGAAGGAGACCTTTGTATTGGGTTGTGCGAAGACGAATGAGATTCCGCGGTCCCAGGCCGTGCGAATCTTTGATTTATTGGAGAAGTTTGCCGGGTATGGATTCAACAAAAGCCACAGTGCTGCATATGCGGTACTGTCCTGTCAGACGGCGTACCTTAAGGCTAACTATCCGACGGAATACATGGCTTCCCTGTTGTCCCATGAGTTGGACAACACGGACAAGATCGCGCTCTTTACGGCGGAAGCACAGAACATGGGAATCGAGATCCGGCCACCGAGCGTGAATGAGAGCGAGAACAAGTTCACGGTAGAGCCGAACCGGATTCTTTTTGGTTTAGGAGCGATCAAGAACGTAGGGGCGGCTTGTGTGGAGGCGATTCTGGCGGCGAGAAAGGAGGGAGGGAAATTTGTTTCGATCGAGGACTTTTGTTCGCGAGTGGATTACAAGGCGATGAACAAGAAGGCGGTGGAGAGCTTGATCCGGTGTGGGGCGTTCGATGAGATTAGTCCGAACCGAGCCTGGTTGGCGACGAAAGTGGAAGGGGCTTTGGCTTTAGCTGCATCGGCTTCACGGGATAAGGAGAGGGGGCAGGGAACTCTTTTTGGTCTGATGGAGGAGTCGGCACCAGGAGAAAAGAAAGGCACAGAAAAGGCTCCGAAAGATTTTCCCGATTGGCCGAAGAGGGATAAGTTGAAGGCGGAGAAAGAGCTATTGGGATTTTATGTGACGGGGCATCCGGCAGATGAGTTTGAGGCGGATCTGCGGGCGTTTCGGACTTTGAACCTAGGGGAGCCAGATGAGATGCAGAGTGGAACTGTGGCTCGTTTAGCCGGAGTCGTGACAGCGATGGAGGTGCGATTGACGCAGAAAGATAAGAAGCCCTATGCGAGGGTCATGTTGGAGGACAAGACCGGGAGGATGGAGGTGATGATTTTTCCAGACCTGTACAGGGAGGCAGGAATATCGTTAAAAGTGGGAAGTCCTCTGGTGGTTGGGGGCTCTGTGGATACGGATGCGGAGGAGAGAGTGAGATTGAGGACATCCGAGTGCATTAATTTGGAGGCTGCGATGGCAAAACTTGTCACGCATGTGTATTTGCTCCCCACGAAAGAGGATCTGGCAGGGGAAAAGATGGCAAAGGTGAAGGAGATTGTGGAGGCGCATTCGGGAGAAGTGCCTGTGAGACTCGAGTTGGAGGTTGAGGGAAAGAAAGTTTTGATGGAGGCAGGGGTGCAGATGCGGATTCGGCCAACGTTGGCAGGGATTGGAAAATTACGGGAGGTGTTGGGGCCAGATCGGGTCAAGCTGGCGGTACAGGCGATCGAGGTGCAGAAGCCGAAGTGGCAAACGCGACGAGCCCAAGCGGCAGGTGTTTAAAACTGATTGATGCGATCGAGAAGGGCGCGGAGTCTGCCCAGATTACGTCGGTTAAAGGGAACGCAAAGTCGAGCTAAAGAGGCGAGATCCGGTTCGTTGGCTTCCTCTGGATAGGGCGGGCAAGTAGTAATCAGAGTTTCGGAACGAAGAATGTCATGAAAATCCTCATTGAGGCGGATCAGAGCCCCGGCAGGGATCTGACGCTGAAGACGGATGACCATCACATCCCCGATGTAGCGGTAGGAGTGAAAGTTGTAGTAAAAGTTTACCACCTCGCGACGGGCAAATTCCAAATCATCCGTGACTTTGAAGAGAGTAAAATCCTCGTCCGAGATCAGCTTATCTCCCAACAAGTGTTCCCGTAGATATTTTTCGAAGGTCTTCCAGAAGTTGCCGCGGGGCGCATCCACCATGATCAAAGGAATAATGTTTGTTTTTCCCGTTTGCATCAGCGTGAATGATTCGAAGGCTTCATCCATTGTGCCGAAACCTCCAGGGAAGAGAGCGATGGCGTCCGAGTGTTTTACGAAGTTAAGTTTGCGGGTGAAGAAGTATTTAAACGTGAAAAGCTTGCTGTCTCCGCGAATGGTTTCGTTGGGTTCCTGTTCAAAAGGAAGTTCGATGTTGAGGGCAAAGCCGTGTTGGCGACCTGCCCCTGCTTGAGCGGCGCCCATGATGCCTTCGCCCCCGCCTGTGATGACCATGTAACCCGCTTCCTGCATCAGCTGGCCAAACTTGTGGGCGGCTTTATAGGTTGGAGCGGAGGGGTGGGTACGAGCCGACCCGAAAACTGATATTTTTTTTATCCCTTGGTATGGGGCGAAGACTTTATTGGCATCCCTAATTTCGCGCATGACTCGCTTAAACTGCTTCAGGTCGCCTAATCCTTTAGGAGTGGGGTCGAGCCCTAGAACAATGGAAATCATGTCCTTAAACTGTTGCCGTTGCTCCTTTATCCCGGCGGCATCGATTAGTTGATCAATGTTGTTATCCAACGGGTTAGGCGCATTTTCCCGTTTCTTAATGACAGCCTTGGATTTCACATTAGAAATGCTGACTGGGAGAATAGGCTATGGCAAATCTTTTAGAGGCAGTTGGAGCGCGGGTCGTCGTAGGTGACGGTGCCGTTGCCGCGTATCTTTATGCCGAAGGGGTGCCTCTGGGTAGAAGTTTTGAGGGATTGAACCTAACCGATCCAGATCGTGTGAGTGCGGCGCATCGGGCCTATTTGGAGGCGGGGTCGGAGGTGATTGCAACGAACAGCTTTGCGGCGAATCGATCGGCTTTGCGGCGTCACGGGTTGGAGGACAAGGTAAACGAGATAAACTGGAAAGCCGCTAAGCTGGCGTTGGGGGAGGTGGGAAAAAGTGGGGCGTGGGTGCTCGGTTGTATTGGTCCGAGTGGAATTCCCGATGCGGAATGGGGGGATGCGAAAGAGTTAGAGACTCTTTTTCGGCAACAGGCCGGTGCGTTGTTGGATGGAGGAGTGCACGCCATACTTCTTCAATCATTTTCCGATTCGCGAGAGTTGATCTTGGCGATGGAGGCGGTGCGAGAACTCCACCATCTTCCGATCTTTGCTCTCTTGGCGGCTGGAAGAGAGGGAACTTTGCCCGGCGGAAAAAGCTGGGAGGAGACAACGGAGAAACTACGCCAAGCAGGTGCTGAGGGGATTGGAGTAGCGCCTGCCTTTGGACCGAGTGCGTGTGTAGGCGTGCTGAAACGAATCTCGTCAGGTCCTGGAAAAATATTGGCGGCGTATCCAGATGCGGGTCAGCCAGAATTTTCTGAAGGGCGCTATCTTTACGCCAATCATCCGCAATATTTTGCCGAACGAATGGCGGAGCTTCCCGCGCTAGGGGTCAGTTTGTTGGGCGGGGGATCGGGTGTGAGCCCCTCCCACATTCGTGCACTGAAGGCCAAGGTGGGAGGACTCAAGCCAGCAACACAAGTCCGAGTCGCTGTGGAGCCAAAAAGGGAGGCGATTCACATCTCCTTTGGGGCTGGGGAGAGAAAAAAAGAGGAGTCGATCCTCGATCGATTAAAGAAGGAGAGAATCGCGGTGGTGGAGTTGGATAGTCCGCGCGGGCTGGATATGGGGCCCTTTCTCAAAGCGGCAGAGGAGCTCGTGAAGGCGGGGGCAACAGCACTCACGTTGGCTGATAACTCCCTGGCTATTTTGCGGGTGGCCAACACGGCCGCTGCAACCTTACTTCGGGAAAAATTTGGAACCACCAGCCTAATTCACTTAGCTTGTCGCGATAAAAATCTGATTGGGTTGCAAAGTGAGCTGATGGGGTTGGCGGCCTTAGGTCATCGACATGTGCTCGCGCTCACGGGAGATCCGTCCAAATTCGGGGATCATCCTGGAGCGACTTCGGTGTACGACGTAAACAGTCTGGGATTGATCGATCTGATCCGTCAGTTGAACGAGGGAAGAAATTCAGCAGGTCGGGATGTGGGGAAAGGGGCTCAGTTTGTGATTGGGGTTGCCTTCAACCCAAATTCGAAAAACTTTGATGCTCAGGTCAAAAAGCTGGAAAGAAAAATGGAGAAGGGTGCGCACTTTGTGATGACCCAGCCTGTGTATGAGAAGTCCATGGTTCGTAAGATGAAGGACGCATTAGGGCCTTTGGGAATTCCTGTGCTTGTAGGGGTGATGCCCGTGGTGAGCTCAAGGAACGCCGAGTTTCTGCACCATGAGGTGCCCGGAATTTCGATTCCCGATGCTGTACGGGAAAAGATTCGGTCGTTGCCTGAGGGGCCGGCCCAGGCGGAGTATGGTCGAGAGGTGGCGGCGGAATTGGCTAGAGAGGTGGCGGAACACTTCCGCGGAATTTATCTGATCACACCCATGGTCCGTTCAGGGATGACCGCACCGATTGTGAAGGAGTTTCTGAAAACAAAATGAGCGAAATGGTCATCAGCGGGACACGCCCACGCAATGTGGGTTGGTTGCGTGCGGCGGCGCTTCTTTATGGAGACTGGGGAACGAGCAAGGCGTATGTCATCGGATTGGCCGTTCTGTTGGCGGGATATGCGGCCCCAGCCTATCTGGCGGCAATTGTTGCCCTTACTCTTTTGGTGGGATGGAACTACATCCATGTTTGTCAGCTTTTCCCTCATGGAGGAGGGGTTTATCACTCTGCCCATCTCCACAGTCCGCGTCTGGCGGTGGTTGGGGCTCTTCTTCTTCTTGCGGACTATATCGTGACTGCCTCCCTGAGTTGCTATGAAGCGTTCAACTATTTTGGAACGGGTGATTCAACCCGGTGGGCGATTTTGGCCGTGTTTGGGGTCGGGGTGTTGAATTATTTCGGACCCAGATTTTCCTCGGGGTTGGCGGTCTACTTGGCGGCGCCGACCGTCATCTCGGTCGTGGCTCTGGTGGTATTCGGCATTCTGAAGCAACCGGTGTTGCATTGGCATTGGCCGGATGTCAGATTTCTCCGTAGCTGGGAGCTTTTCGCAGGGATGGTGCTGGCTTTATCAGGGGTGGAGGCGATTGCGAACACTACGGGGGTGATGAAATTGGATCCTGGATCGAGCATTGAGAAACCCTCGGTGCATCGCGCAGCACGCAAAGCAATCGGGCTGGTGATGCTTGAGGTATGTCTTGTGACTTTGGCACTTGGGGTTTTGGCAGCGGGAATGCCAAAGGAGAGTTTTGCTCATCCCGAGGGGTTTTTGCGACGAATGGCGGAATATTATGTGCATCCGGCTTTTGGGGTGGTGATGGGGTTAACCATGGGGTTGCTACTTCTTTCTGCGGTCAATACATCGATTGTTGCCATGGTCGCGCTGCTTTACAGCCTGGCTCAGGATGAGGAGTTGCCTCCGGTATTCAAACTTCTGAACGGATTTGGAGTGC
>Ga0214921_10012677_pt1 | contig 10026 bp, 8 predicted proteins | sample LL1505_MetaG_FD_177992 | JGI IMG/M metagenome (GOLD analysis project Ga0214921, IMG submission 177992) | Freshwater microbial communities from Lake Lanier, Atlanta, Georgia, United States - LL-1505 | ecosystem: Environmental > Aquatic > Freshwater > Lake | place: USA: Georgia | collected 2015-05-28
CGGTTGGAGCGCCGGAGTAATCCAACTCGACAATCGAAGCCTTGGGACAAATGTCGAGAGAGGCGGTTGCGCCTCTACTGATTGGTTCCAAAAAATCGGAACCCAAGATTAGATGCTCCGCAAAACCAACAACCTTTGCATCGAGCGAATGGTTTGTGGCAATCGTTTCGGCGGTCACCGCTCCGTAGCCGTCGAGGGTCCACTGTCGGGTCAGCTCTAATTCGCCTTTTGCGTCGAGCCAGCTCAACTTCAAGCTGGTGTCATCCGAGCTAACTACCTTCCAGCTGGCTTGAGAAGCGGCACCGTGAAAGGCAGGTGATGCAGAACCTGCATCGGCAGAACCGGTGTTAGGCGCGCACAGTTGCCAACCGCCTCGCCATTGTTCAACCCAGGTTTTTTCATCAGGGGCAACGATTGTGAGAGGTCCAACGGATTCAGACCAAGGTGTTTTCGCAAGCACGCCGATTCCTCGAGCATGAAAATTGGCTAGAACGCCACCCTCATCTGGAAATATTTCGGCGCGCGACGCTTCCAAACTCAGAAGCACCGATGCCGCCATCACTCACCTCTGGTTGGGCTCAGTTGATTTGGCGTCTGACCGCAGCGCCGCAATTAAAGAGTTCTTTCCCTCGAGAACAACGGTCAGCATGGTGTCGGATGCCAGCTGCCCATCGCCCCGATTGATTGCCTCATAGACCTCGTTGTGCAGTTGAACGTCGACCTCCAACGATTCACGGCCGCGCACGGCTTCCTGCTGAATCATGAAGACTCTCCTCAGGAAGTCTCCGACCACGGTTCCGAACTGCAACAGAAACGGATTTTGACTAGCCGCGTAAACCGCTAGGTGAAAATCCAGGTCGGCCTTAGCAAAACCCTCGTGGTTGTCTAGTTGATCGTGCATGGTTTGAATGGCGGCCTTGAGGCTCCGGTGCTGATCCATGTTTGCTCGGCTGGCGGCAAGTCTTGCGGCAGCAGGCTCGAGAATTTGACGCATCTCGATCAAATCCAGCATCACGGCGTCTCCGAGGCCTTCTTCGTGGTGCCATCTGAGAATATCGGAGTCAAAGATGTTCCAATGTTCGACTTCTCGAACCCTAGTTCCAACTTTTTGTCTGATCTCGACCAAGCCCTTGGCAGAGAGAACTCGCATCGACTCTCTAATAGAGGTGCGGCTCACGTTGTAGGTGGCCCCGAGTTCTGGTTCGTTTGGCAAAAACTCACCGGGCTTTATTTTGCCGCCGACGATGGTCTTGCCGATACCTTCGATTACCGTTTTCTGAAGGCCGCGGATGGATGATCTAGAACCACTTGGTTCGAACGTATCTTTCATATCCGCCTAGAGTTTTGAGCCTAAAGTCCAACCATAGTCGGTGTTCCTAGAGCTCCGCTTTCATAGGCAAGTTCGCCATCGATTCTTATCTCGACCTGTCTCAGGTAGGGTCGCAGAGAATTTTCGTCAATTTGAATTCCCAACCCAGGCGCATCGGGGGCCATGATTTCTCCAGATGCATTGACTTCGATATGTTCAACCGAAATATCCCAGGCAACCGATTTCGGCTCAACCGGATATTCGCAAATTCTATGGTTCTCGAGACCCACGAAAGCCTGCATTGAGGCCGACAGCGCAAGGTGCGAAGTAAAAGTATGGTTTACGAACGTCACGCCGTTTCTAAGCGCATGGTCGGCAACCGCCTTTGATGGCCCGATACCGCCAATTCGGCCTGAGTCAACCTGAATGAACTTGACCAAACCAAAATCAATCAGGTTCTCGGCCATGTGTTCGTTGTGCGCTCCTTCGCCTCCGGCGAGGCCAACCGAACCGGAGACTTTCGCAAGGTCTGCGTAAGCCTTGAATGCGTGAGCAAAGAATGGCTCTTCTAGCCAAGTTGCGCCGGCTTGCTTTAGCGCAGGCAGTCTTTCGATTGCCAGAGAAACGTTGTCACCCCAAATTTGCCCAGCGTCGATCAGTAGGTCTGCATCGGGACCGAGCCCTTCACGAGCAGCTGCAACGTGGTCGGCGTCGTCAGCAACATCTGCCGTGCCGTAATTTCCCCAGCCAAATTTAACCGCCCTGAAACCCTTTTCTCTTGCATCGCGAGCACGCTCGAGAGTCGACTGTGGGGTGTCGCCCATCAGCATCGATGCGTAGGGCACCTTGGCAAAATTTCTCTGATAACCGAGAAGCTCCCAAACCGGCTGTTCCAGCTTTCGCCCGAGCAAATCCCAGAGGGCAATTTCCACCCCAGACCAGGTGTGCGCAGCTTGGAGCAGATCCATGCTGTTTCTGGCCACCAGTTCAGACAGTCTAGAAATGTCTGCAACGTCATCCACTCGTTCACCGATGATGCTCGCGGAGACCGGCTGGCAAACTCCGTGTGATCTAGGTGTAACGAAAGCTGCAATGGATGTGAGCGGAGATGCCTCGCACTCGCCCCAACCGACGCTGCCGTCGTCACCGACCACTCGAACCAGCAGGGCATCTTGGCTTCCGTCGGCTTCCAAGGTCACTTCGGGCATGGACGCGTAGAAGAAATCAACTGAGTCGATTCTCAATCGGTACCTCCCTTATTTGCTGATTCGCCTAGAAATAGATCAAAACCTACTTGCCTGATATTACATCATTTCGTCATACCTTTCGCGCAATATCGTTACACTTTCTTGATTCTATTGGGCTAATCTACCTAGATTTAAGATCGGTTCATATGATGTAATCGCAATGCAGTCAATTTCCATTAAGTTAGGCTCGCGAATTTGCAGTTGCTTGCCACTTGTAACTTCCATGAAAGGAAAGCTAATGAAAGTAAATAAATGGGCTGGGGTTGTGGCGGCGTTAGCGCTGATCACAAGCTTGGTCGGATGTGCGCCCTCAGCCAACAGCGGCCCTCAAGAGTTGCTGATCTGGGACACTGGAATCCTCGGAAAAGATGCATCAGACGACCCTTACAAGGACAAAGCATTCCTGAACCAGATGGGTGTGGAGTTCGAAGAAGCTAACCCGGGCGTAACCGTAAAGATTATTGAGCAGGGTGGCGACATTTCTGCCAACGCTGCACAGTTCCAGGCTGCTGCTATTGCAGGCACCGGACCGGACATCCGTGTTCAGTACGCTGGCGGACCAACCACCTCGTTTGCAGATTTCTACGAAGACCTAGACACTCTGCTTCCAAAGGACTTGCTCGACAAGCTATCTGGACAGTACGTCAACCGTGAAGGCTTTAAGTCTGACGGTCGCCTATTGGGCATGACCTATGGTGCAGGAAACATTTTCGTAGTCTTCCAGAACGCTGATGTTCTGAAGGCAGCGGGAATTGACCCATCGGTTACCCCAGCTACTTGGGAAGATCTGATGGCCAACGCCAAGCAGGTTACCGACAAGACCGCCAACGATGGTTTCTACACCGGTGTTCTTGAGGGTTACCCTGGCGCATGGATGGTCTCTGCTTGGGTCGGTGGCGAGCTCGGTCAAACCGCGTTTACCGACATGTTTAGCGGCAAAATCCCAGTTGACGACCCAGCGATGTTGAAGGCCTACCAAGCCTTTGCTGACTGGGGTGCTAGCTCGGTGCACAACCCAGACGCTGCCCAGGTTACCGCCAACGGTAAGGGCTTCATGGCTGGCAAGGCTGCTTACTACATCGCCGGTAGCTGGGAAAACAACGGCATGGTCGACGCGTTCGGTAAAGACGGACCAGTCACCTCGTTCTTTATCCCCGTGTTGAAGGGCGCTAAGTACAGCAAGATCGGTGCCGGTGGGCCTGAGATTGCACTATCAATCTCAAACAAGAGCAAGAACAAGGCGCTCGCTGCTGAGTTCCTAAAGTTCATCGCTAAGACCGAGAACCAGGACCGCTTCGTCAAGATCTACCAGACACAGGGTTCAAACGACCCTAAGGGAGACCCTTCGATGATCGAGAACCCTCGACTACAGGAGCAGTTCAAGCAGTTGTCAGCATCAACCGATGGCGTAACCTTCGCCTTCGACAGCGTGATGCCGCAGGCCACAATTGACCTGTTCTACAGGGTCAACGCAGGTGTTTTCAGCGGCAAGATAACGCCGGCTGATGCGGTAGCTCAGCTAAAAGCCTCCTACGAGGAAGAAACAAAGAAGTAGTAGGTTAGTGAATTAAACCTGAAGGCTGGGGGGCGTTTGTCCCCCAGCCTTCAGGCACACTCTTAGCGAGGAAGCGCAAATGCGGCAGTCTAAAGTGCCTGGCACACTGGCAGTGATCCCGAGTTTTATCATCGTTGCCGGATTTATGGCATTTCCGGTGATGTTTGCTTTGTACATTTCGTTCACCAAGACCAACGGGCTCGTCTACAAGTGGCGCGGTCTTGACAACTACCTCGGAATGCTTACCGACCCGGTTGTGCATCAAGTCTTCTTGAACAACTTCAAGTTTCTAATCTCGGTGCCACTAGTTATCTTCGTAGCCCTCGTTTCGGCAATTCTTCTGTTCGAGCAATTTAGAGGCTGGAAATTCTTCCGAGTCATTTTCTTTTTACCCAACGTATTGTCGGTGGCCGTAATCGGCCTGATTTTTACCAATGCTTTCGGATACGACGGAGCGGTTAACCAATTTTTGGGTTTGTTTGGTACCAAGCCAATTCAGTTTTTTATCGACTCCAACTACAGCATTTTCATCATCATCCTCGCTCTGGTTTGGTCGGGCTTCGGTTACCAGTCGCTATTGCTCCTTGCCGGCCTAACTTCGATTAACCCGGCCGTTTTCGAAGCAGCCGCCTTAGATGGAGCGGGCTGGTGGCGCAGGCTCTGGTCGATCACCCTGCCAAACATCCGAAAGGTTCTGGGTTTCGTCTTCATCATCAACGTTCTCTACACGTTTGCGTCGCTGTTCGGCTTCGTCTATGTGATAACCGCTGGAGGTCCGGGTTATGAGACCACCACGATCGATTACCTGGTCTACCTGAGAGCCTTCTCTGGAAACAACCTCGGCTCGGGCGCTGCCCTCGCAGTGATGCTGTTCCTCTTCATCGGTGTGTTAACGCTGTTGCAAAACCGAGTGTTCAAGTTGCAGCAGGAGGACTAGAGTGTCTGATTCAATCAGCTCAAGACTCAACCCCGGCGCAAGATGGCCGGTATTTATCGGCATGTGTTTGATTGCCGCAACCATCATCTACCCCCTGTTTTTCGTGGTCACCACTTCTTTGCGCACCAACGTCGATTACAAGAAAGACCCGTTTGGAGCACCAGGTGCTTTGAACTTCGATAACTACTTCAAGCTCTGGAATGAATACAACGTTGGCCGAGCCTTTATGAACAGTGTGTTCGTGGCCGGCATCTCTGTAGCTTTCGTTTTGATCTTTGCAACGCTGGCGGGCTACGCGCTGGCCAAGCTGCCCGTGTTTGGAAGCAAGCTGTTCAATGCAACCTTCGTCTCTGTGATGCTCATTCCTGGGCCGGTTCTAATCATCCCCATCTACTTGGTTCTAGCCAAGCTGGGCCTGGTCGGTAGCTACCCCGGATTGATTCTGGTCTACGTGGCAACTGGGCTGCCCTTTGCGATCTTCTTTTTGACACTCACCTTTAGAGCCATCCCGGATGAGCTAATCGAGGCTGCGCGAGTGGATGGTGCGGGATTCTTCCGCACACTCTGGTCGATCGTCACACCAATGGGCTCTTCGGGAATCGCAACCTTGGCCGTGCTTCAGTTTCTGGGTATTTGGAATGAACTGATCTTCGCTCTCATCCTCATTCCCGACGCGCAAATGAAGCTTCTAACGCCCACCTTGGCATCGATTGGAAAACGGTTTGTGTCAGATCAGCCACTCACCTCGGCCGGCCTCTTCATAACGGCGCTTGTTCCACTACTCATGCTGACCTTCGCTTCGAAGTACATCATGCGTGGACTCCAAGTGGGGCTCAGCCGTTAGTTCTTTTCGAACCAGCCGTCGGCGTGAAAGGTTGCGTCGATAGGCTCGGTTCTAACCACCGGCTTGGCCCAGATGGCTGCGTTTGCTAGCACCCTTCCGATTTCCTTTTGGTGGTAAACCGGGTAATCCTGGTCTCCAGGCGAGAAGTAGAAGACCTTTCCGAGGCCTCGTTTCCAGGTAGCGCCAGACCTAAACACTTCGCCGCCGGTAAAGCTCGAGATGAAAATCAATTCGTCTGGTGTCGGAATGTCAAAGTATTCGCCGTACATCTCCTGAAGAGGAATCACGATTGGGTCTGGAAGGCCCTGTGTAATCGGGTGAGTCGGATTCACGTTCCACACACACTCGCGGTCTTTTGAGCTTCGCCATCTGAGCGAGCAAGTGGTGCCCATGAGCTTCTTGAAGATTTTCGAATAGTGAGCGGAGTGCAGAACAATGAGACCCATGCCGCCAAGCACGGCGTCGTAAACTCGCTGAACTACTTCGTCGCTCACCTGCGGGTGCGCTTCGTGACCCCACCACATCAACACGTCGGTTTGCTCCAACCGCTCGGCGGTGAGACCGTGCTCAGGATCAGCGAGAGTTGCGGTCTGCACCACGACTTGGTCTTTGAGTTCAGAAACCAGCAAATCCTTGATCGCCCCGTGCATTCCCGCAGGGTAGATCTTTGCTGGCACAGAGCCTTCTTGCTGCTCGTGGATGTTTTCATTCCATATGGTCACGCGCACGGTCATGAGACGGTGACCTCCTTGCCGGCTTTTGCAGATCTGTAGAGAGCATCGATGATGTTTGTTCTGTGAAGCGCGTATTCGCCCGTGTACAAAGCGAATTCACCAGAGACCACATGCTCGATAAATTCGTTGAGCACGGCCAGGTGCCCTTCACCGGTTGAGGTGATTTTGGGTTTACGCACGTAGTGCTCGCCGTCTTCATCTCCAAACAAAGTGATGGTGTCTTCGGTTGCGTATCTCGGAATGAAAATGCGCAGGCCGGAGTCAACGCCGAGCAGTTCAAACGAGATGTCTTCATCATCAACGGCGTGAGACGCCCAAGTGATTTCAAAAGCCACCGATGAGCCGTCGTCTAGTCGCATGATTGCGCTGCACAGGTCTTCAACTTCGAATAATCCCGTGCTTCCAGCCATTTGCATAGCGCTGTCCATGCCGCCGTATCCCGCTCTTCCGAGCTCACCGTGCATGACCGCACTCACCGCCGTGACCTTGGGTTCTCCGAGCATGTAAAGCAGAGAGTCAACGATGTGTGGCCCCAGATCGATTGCCGCACCGCCGCCCGCCAGTTCTGCAGAAGTGAACCATGATTTCAAACCGGGGATGCCGGCTCGTCTCTTCCAGCTGACTCGGGAGTGGTAAACGCGGCCAAGTTTGCCCGAAGCAACCAGGTTTTGAGCCATGCCGATGTCTTGACGACGTCGGTAGTTAAAGGCCACTTCGAGGATTCGGTTGTTGGCACTGGCCGCGGCAACCATCTCTTGGGCTTGCTCGGCCGTTATCGAAAGAGGCTTCTCGCAAAATACGTGCTTGCCGGCCTTCAGAGCCGCAACCGCTATTGGGTGGTGAAGCGAGTTGGGTGTTGCGATGCTGATGATGTCGATGTTTGGGTCTGCAACCAAATCTTGCCAATCGCTGGCGGTGGTCGCCACGTTGAACTCAGCTGACAGGGATTCGAGGCGATCGACCTCTTTGCCGGCGATGGCCACCAGCACCGTTTTTGGGTGCTTTGAGAAGGCCTTCATGTGGGTACTTCCCGCGTAGCCAAGCCCCACTACACCTACGCGAAACTTGGTTGGATCTGCCTGAGATTGAGCGCTTTGCGCTTCGGACATAGTCATGACCTTACTCTAAAGGAATTGTCGAATAACGCGTTTCATCATACCATTACAGCAATTAAGGTGGGGTTTTTCGCTAGTTTTGTGGGCGCTAAAGACCTAATGTATGATGTAACGAACGAAAGGCTGCCGCCGCTATGAACGCTGGACTTCGCCCCTTTGCTGGGGATTCATCCCTGTTAGAAATGGCGCTGGGTAACGACCAGGTCAGCGTCGGCCTCCCCCTCGGTATCGGTGTTGCAGGTAGATCAGTCGATCTCAACGGTGCGTTCGCACTGAGTTCCTCAACGGCCGGCGTCACCGGCGCAGCACAGGCGCAAGGAATGCAGGTCGAATGGCAGGCGATTGGTCTAGGTAGCTACCCAGTTTGGGAATTTGGGCTCTCGGTCAAGAATGTGACTAACCAACCGATCAACCTAACCAAGTTGGACAGCTCGGCACTGGCGCTTCAGGGTGGAGTTTGGCGCGTGGATTCTTTTGCTTCGGCCTGGGGGGATGAGTTCAGGCCTCAAACAGGAACTACCCTGCATGACTCGTTCTTTGGAGTTCGGTCGGGAAGGTCGTCGCACGGCGGAAGCCCGGTTGTCTATTTCACAAGAGAATCCGACGGTTTCACAGTGATTGTCTCGCCCGCGTGGAGTGGCAACTGGCATGTGGAGGTGTTGGCCGGCGGGTTGGTTAGCGCTGGCATCTCAACCTGGAATTTGAACCTGCCGCTTCAGCCAAACGAAACGATCAAAGCACCGAGCGTTGTAGTTTCTGCCGGTAAAACCAAGGATGCCGCGCAAAGCAATTTGCAGCTCGCCATCCGTGATCATTGGCTGGCGCGAACCGCGGCAACCGACGCCATCCCAGTTGAATGGAACCACTGGTGGCCTTACGAAGACGTCGAAGTGACCGCAGAGGTAATCCGAGAGAACGTCGAGCTAGCCAAAGACATGGCGATCGACACGATTGTGGTGGACGCGGGCTGGTTTGGTGAGTCGAAGTTAGACACCAACTGGACCGATCTGCGCGGAGACTGGGCCAGCGTCAACCTGGCTAGATTCCCGGATGGTCTCGCCAAACTTGGCGAATCCATTTCTAGCAAAGGGTTTGCCCCTGGAATCTGGATTGAGCTCGAAGCGGTTGGTGCAAACTCGCAGTTGCGCAAAACCATGCCCGAGGCGATGGCCAGGGACGACAGCGGCCTGCGCCCAGACCCTTCCTTTAGAGTTGCCACCGCTTCACTAGACCCGGATGATCCCGGCTTTATTGGTTACATTTGCCTGGGCTCGCCGGCCGGCTGGTCGCACGCCTACAACTCGGTAAAGAGTGTGGTTGGCGAAATGAAAGCTCGCTGGCTAAAGATGGACTTCAACGTCGACCCGGGTTTCGGATGCACCCGCACCGATCACGGTCACAGCGCTGGCGACGGACTGCTTCGACACTACGAGGGTCTTTACAAATTGCTCGACCAGATTCGTGTGGACTTTCCCGAGTTGCTAATCGAAGCCTGCTCTTCGGGTGGCCTAAGAATCGACCTCGGTCTGGCCAAGCACGTGCACTGCTTCTTTCTGAGCGACCCCGACTACACCGAACACCACCTGCAGGTTCTGTGGGGTGCTGCCCGCATGCTGCCTCCGCTGGCGATTTTGCACTGGCCTTGGTCTTGGTGGAGGGGAGACTACGAACCCTCAAAGTTGGACTGGGCAAACTTGGATGTCGAAAAGTTCGACGTGATGATGCGCTCTGCCATGGTTCACCGGCTTGGTATCAGCTACCCGTTGCCAAAGCTCGCCGAGCGGCTGAGAGTGCGGTTGGCTCATCACCTAAAGATTTATCGGGAACACATTGCGCCTGTGCTCGCATCGGCAACCTTGATGCCGCTGACGGAGTCATCGCTGCGCGGCAACCGCGGAGAGAGAAACCCGGCCTGGCAGTTGACGGCTCACATAAACGACGGCAAAGAGGTTCATTTGGTGATGGCGGTGAAGCTAGACGAAGACACCCAAGCGTCGACGTTCATCCCAGCCCATCTGCTCGCCGACAAACAATATCTAGTGACCGACCTGGAGACAAAGGACTCTGCTACTTTGCTTGGTAAGGAGATCACTTCTGAGGCTCTTGAGCAACTAGCCGGTGGAGCGAGTTCTTGGATTTTGGAAATACGACCGAAAGAGGCTGCTAGCTGATGCACCAAGGCACGAAGGCTCTCGAAGAAAGGCTCGACCGATTTGTTCGAGACAAGCTTGAGCCGGCGATCTACCGCGACCATGTCGAGCTTTCGATCGAGGCTTGGCAAGCGC
>Ga0214921_10012680_pt1 | contig 10025 bp, 9 predicted proteins | sample LL1505_MetaG_FD_177992 | JGI IMG/M metagenome (GOLD analysis project Ga0214921, IMG submission 177992) | Freshwater microbial communities from Lake Lanier, Atlanta, Georgia, United States - LL-1505 | ecosystem: Environmental > Aquatic > Freshwater > Lake | place: USA: Georgia | collected 2015-05-28
TGGTTGTTAATATTTTTATTTTTTTTTTTGACATAATGGAAAATAATTATTAAAAAAAAATTAATAAGTTTTTAATAAATTGCGATATTTTATTTCCATTTTATGTCCATAATCATTCCAACTTAAATTATTTCTTTTTTTTTCGATATTATTTTTTAAATGATCATATAATTTTTTATCTTCGTACAAAAGAATCATCTTTTCTTGTAATTTATTTATATCTCTTATCGGCACAACAAAACCATTTTTTCCACTATTAATTAACTCCGAACCTCCTGAGTTTTCTGTGCAAATAACAGGAATGCCACATGCTAAAGCTTGGGGGATCACCATAGCAAAACCATCCTCGATCGAAGAAATGACAAAAACATCTGAAATATTATAAAACTCAACTAATTTATTTTGCTCAACATGATTAATTATTTTTATTTTTTTATTTGAATTAAATTCACTTAATAAAGGCAAAAAATCTGAATCTATTGATCCAACCAGAATTAATTCTGCATTGGGAAGATTTAATTCATTAAATGCTTTTAGGGTGTACCACACACCTTTTCTAATGCTAGAAGTCCCCACATAAATAAATCTAAAAATATTATCTTTTTTTTTTTTGGGATAAAAATTATTTAAATTGACCCCATAAGGAATTAAAATTATTTTTTTTTCTTCAATTCTATTTTGTAAAAAACTTTTTTTTACAAATTCACTTGGTATACTAATAAAATCTGCTAAATCATATTCCATTAACTCTTGTTTTATTAAATTCGGTTCTATTTTATATTTTAAATTAAATTTTTTATACTCCTCTAATAAAATTTCTGTTTGATATTTAATATGAGAAGATCCTCTTTCTAAAATTTTTATAATATTATAATTTTTGCTTTTTTGAAAAGCTTTGTGGCTAAATCCTGACCACCCAACTAAAATATCGCTATTTTTGTAATCGACTTTTTTGCTTGCAAAATATTCAAAATATTTATTAAGATAAAAAAATATAAAATTTAAATAATTTGATAATTTAAGTTTAATTATAATTCTTTCTATTATTTATTTTAATACAACTGATTTTATTTTTTTTTTTTCAATATTATAAAATTTACATATTTTCCACTTAGGATAGGACGTAATTAAATTTAAAAGATGACTTTTTTTTTCAAGCTGCTCTGCTAAATCAAAGGCATGAAATTTTCCTCCAACTACAATAGTCACTTTCATTGTTGTTTGTATAAATCAGGGTTATCTAAATTTATAATTTTTTTAATATTTTTAATCTTTGATATTCGATGTGTTATTACTATTAACGTTATATTAGGTAAATAAAAGTTGATATTATTGATTAGCCTTTCCTCTAATTCAAAATCTAATGCACTTGTTGCCTCATCCAATATTAATATATCTTTCTTTTTATACAACGCTCTTGCTATTGCCAATCTTTGCCTCTGTCCTCCTGACAACACTGAACCCTCTTCACCAACTTGAGTCTCGTATTGATCTGGTAATGTCATAATAAAGTCATGTAACTCGGCAATTTTTGCAGACAAAATCAAATTATTCCTATCTATTTTTTTCTTATCAAGAGTAAAGGCAATATTATTTGCTAAAGTATCATCAATTATAAAATATTCTTGTGGAACATGTGAAATTTTAGATCTCCAGTCGTTAATATTATTTTTTTCGATCTTTTGCTCGTCAATGTAAATTGATCCTTGCGTTGGTTCTAACAACCCAATCGTTATATCTACCAAAGTTGACTTACCTTTTCCTGAAGATCCAATTATTGCTACACTTGTACCTTTATTAATGGTAAAATTAAAATTATCTAAAATTTTTTTAGAATTATTATATTGAAAAGAAATATTTTTAAAAACAATATGTTTATTAAAATTTAAATTATTATTAAAATTATTAATTCGTGACTCAAATTCTAAACTTTTTCTAATATCTATAAGATAAAATTTATTTCCTAGTAGTGTAGCCCACGCTGCATAAACACTTTGTACTAATGGAAATAATCTTTGAGCTGAAAAACCAATTAAACCCAAAACTAATAATGTTTCATGTGTTTTTTGGCTGTTACTATTTTCAGATATAAAAAAAGCAACAATTAATATTACAGAAATAATCAAAACCTCTAGCATTTGCCTTGGAATGCCTACTATAGTTGTTATTTTTGTTTGAGCTTCTTTAAATTTAAAATCTATATTTTTAAAAAAGACAGAATATTTATATTGATCAACATTTAGTAATATATCTTTAATATTTGCTAAAGACTCTTTAATAAATTTAAGTCTTTCTTTAGATAGAATATTTAGCTTTTGTGAATTTTTTTGTAACTTATGATTTACATAGAGTGCTATACAAAAATATGAAAATCCAATTACACAAACTGTAAATAAAACTATTTTAAAACCTAATAAAAATAGCAATAAGCCAAAATAAAAAAAAATTATGAAAGAACTAGAGATAAAATTAATAATTTGAAATACAAGATTGCCTAAAGACTCGACTTTTTGAATTATGACTGTAATTATATCTTCGCTCTTATCACGACTAATATCAGAATAGTTTTTGCAAATTGATAATTTAAAAACCTCTGCCGATATATCTAAGCTAACTGATTGGGCTATTTTTAAGCCAGTGGTAAATAACAGTAATCTGAGTAAATTAGCTAAAATAACTGTAATTAAAAAAAATAAAAATATAAAAAGTTTATAATCACGTATATTAAGATTCTGGAATCCAAAAAATTCAAATAATTTTTTTAAAATAGTTAAATTATTAATCTGCTCTGGATCTGTTAAAATAGCTATTAACGGAATAACTGATCCAATATTAATTATTTCAAAAAAAGAAGTTAAAATTATAAAAAAAAATATAAATTTATATTTTTTTTTAGTATCCGAACTAACTTTAGAATTTAAAAAAAATAAATTAGATTTTAATGAATAGTTATTTATCATAAGCAAAATTATTTAGAGAGTCATAAATATTTTCATGACTATCAAAAAAAGATCTTTCCGAAAATCTTTTAGAGTTTTTTAACCCAAGACTAATAAGTTTATATCTTAAATCTTTATATTTAATTAATTTAATTAATTTTTTTTTCATGTCGTAGATATCGTAAGGATTGGTAACAATACTACACCCACCAGTAATTTCCTTAAGAGAACCTTCTTGTGAAGATAGAACTGGCAAACCGCATGCCATGGACTCAACCACTGGCAAACCAAAGCCTTCGTACAACGAAGGGAAAAATAGTAAATCACAAATATTATATATTTCACAAATTTCATGATTAGATAAATATTTAGAAAAATAAATTACTGAACTTTCAATATTTAATTTTTTTATTTCATCTAACCAATCTTTATAGGGAGGTCCTAATTTGACTATTTTAATTTTAAAACCTTCTTGTATTAATGCACTTAAAGCTTTTAGGGCTCTTAAATGATTTTTGTAAAAATCTTTTCCTGTAAGTAAAATATAAAAATAATCTTTATTAAAATTGTGTTTTTTTTTATAAAAATTTTTTTTTTCTTTAGAAAATATTTTATATTCTTTTTGCAATGGATAATATATTTTTTTTATTCTTTCTTCTTTTATTTTGCATAGATTTATTAAATCTTTTTTTGTATTATCACTACAGGCAATAATAGTCTTAAAAAACTTCAGATAACTTAAAGAATATAAATAAAATAAAGGAGGTTTAGTTAAGTAAAAATTTTTTTTCCAAAAAACTAATGGAATTAAATCGAAGACAGAAATTACAGCTTTTCTTGAATCTAATGATTTTATTAAGTGAGCATAACCATCTTCGACAATATGAAATACATTTGAATTAATTTTTTTTATAATTTCAGGATATTCAATATACCTTGAATAACGTATACTATTTAAGAAATTAGATTTTGCTGGTATAAATTTTTTAATATCAAATTTGTTATTATTTAAATAATTATTAAATAATAAATCTCTATAATTATCCATGCTTATTCTCTCATCTTCTTTAAAATTACTAAGTAATGTAATAATCATATTTGTAGAAATATTTAATATTGATAATTTTAATTATTTAATTGTGCAAAAATATAAAACTTTTATTTTTATATCGTACATAATAATCTTTAAAAAAATTATAAGGCAATATTATTTTTAAATATTAAAATTGATCTATTTTATTTAAAATAAATTTTTATTTTTTTACTTTTATATCGCTTATTGATTTCTCTAAAAATTTTATACATTGTAAATAAAAAAAATTTAACTTAAAAATAATTTATAAATTAAAGAATGTAAAAAAATATAGCAAACTTGCTATTAATATATATCCTTATAATCAAATATTATATAATTAATTATGAAGATTTTGATAACTGGCTCTTCTGGATATATAGGCTCTTGCTTGTATGAATGCCTAAATAAGAAATACGATGTTTATGGCATAGATAAAGAATTACCAAAATTAAAAAAACAAAAAAAATTTTTTAAACATGATTTAATAAATATTAGAAAAACAAATAAAATAATAAGCTTGATTAAGCCTTCTTTAATTATACATTTAGCTGCAAAATCTACTGTTGATTCTATAGATAAAAAAAAAGATTTTATAAAAAACAATACAATTGTTACAAAAAACATTTTAAAATGTATAAAAAAAAATAAAATTAAACATTTAATATTTTCTAGCACTGCTGCAGTGTACAGAACGTCAAATAAAAAACTTACGGAACTATCAAAAATACAGCCTAATAATATATATGGAAAAACAAAGCTATCTTGTGAAAAAAATATTGTTAATGTTCTAAAAAATAAAAGTACAAACTATATAATATTTAGATTTTTTAATGTTTGCTCTTCTTTACTTTCATCTAAAATTGGCGAAATACACAATCCTGAAACTCATTTAATTCCCATTCTAGCAAAAAAATTTAAAGAAAATAAAAAAATATATATTTATGGAAATAATTTTAAAACTAAAGACAAAACATGTATTCGGGACTATATACACATTGCTGATATTGTGAGAGCTTTTGAACTGGGTATAAAACATCTAAAACAGAATAAAAAATCTCAAATTATAAACTTGGGTTCTGAAAATGGATTTTCTACTTTAGAAATTTTTAAAAAATTTTATGATTATTATAACTATAAATTTAATAATCCTTTTTTTAAAAAAAGAAGAAAAGGAGATACAGATAAATTAATTTGCAATAATAAAAAGGCATATAAAATTTTGAGATGGAAACCTAAATATTCCCACATTTTCAAAATTATTGAAGATGAAAAAAAATGGTTAAATTATGTAGAAAAAAAAGGAATATATAGAAAAACAATATATTAATTTTTATAAACTATAAATCAAATTATATTAAATCAAAGCTGACTAAAACCCATGAATATTACTATTGTTATACCTGCTTTCAACGAATCTAAAAATTTATTTAAATTAATAAACTTAATAAAAAAATGTATTAATGCTGAAATTATTATTATTGATGACTCTATTAACGACAAAACAGAAAAAATTATAATTAAAAAAAAAATTAATTGTCACTATTATAGAAGAAATAAAAAACTAGGCAGAGGTTCTGCTGTTTTGTATGGATTCAAGAAGGCTTTTGAATTAAAAAAACGAGGTTTATTTATTGAAATGGACGCAGATTTATCTCATTCTCCTAAAGAATTAAAAAGAAATATAGATTATTTTATTAATAATTCCTTGGATTTACTAATCTCTAGCAGATATCTTAAAGGTAGTGTTATTGTAAATTGGCCAACTTCAAGAAGGATTTTTTCGCGTGTATCAAATCTTTTTGCAAGATTGCTATTAAATATCCCTATAACAGATTACACAAATGGATTTCGTATCTACTCTAGAAGAGCTGCCGAAATTATTATTAAAAAATCTGGCAAGATAGGAGATGGTTTTATAATTTTGTCAGAAATATTAATAATAATAAATAATCAAAAATTTAAAATTGGAGAAATTAAATCAAAATTCGTTAATAGGATAAGAGGGGAAAGCTCGGTAAATATTAAACTAATTATTGAGTCATTTTTTGGGCTCATTAAACTCTTCTTAATTAAAAAAAAAATTAATTAACCATACTGCTAATATTAACTTTTTTTATTTTCAAACCCAAAGAATTGATTTTACTTATATCAGCAATTAAAGACGTGCTCTTATTTGTGTCTAAAAATTTATATTTTTTTTTATATTTTTTTAATAAAAAATTTGCAATGTCTTTTAAATATATTTTTTGCCCAGAACCAATGTTTATAGTTCCGGAAAAATTTTTTTTCCATAAAAAATAAATTGCGTTACAAATATCGTTGGTAGACATAAAATCTCTATAATGATTCAAATTCTTAAATTCAATCAACTTATCTTTTTTTTGACTAATTTTTTTTTTAAGAGATGGTATTAAAAATGAAGCCTTTTGATTTTTATGAGTAAAACTAAATATTCTTCCAATACAATAATTTATTTCTGAATTAGTTAAAATATCATTAATATATTTTTCTGCTTTAAGCTTAGTAAATCCATATTTTGATATAGGTCTTGCTAAAGATTTTTCATTAATCTTTTTTTTTGAAAAATCGTAAATATGTGATGTTGAAGAAAAAAAAAACCATTTTAAATTAATATTATTCGCAACTATTGAGTCAATTAAATATTTTGTTCCATTAAAATTTACTTTTAAAGCTTTTTTATAATTTTTTTCAACAGCATGTGTTGGGACGATTGCTGCAAAATGAATTATTAAATCAAATCGATTTCCACGCACCCATTTATCTACTTGTTTTTTATTAGTTATATTTCCTTGAAACTTTATAAAATTAAAATATTTTTTTTTTATAAATTCCGAACCTAGAATGCCAGAAGATCCGGTTATTCCACAATTTATTTTAGAAGCCATCAAAATTAAGCAAATTATCAACTAAATAATGAAGCTGATTGACACAAATTTTTTTGGTAGGTAACCCGATAAAAAAGCCTCTTTCGTCTATATCTTGAGCAACAGGAAATGAACTCTTAATATTTTGTTTATTCAAATTGAACAATTTAATTGCTGGCTGATTTAAAAAATTGCCACTAATTATTGGTCTATTCTCAATTTTTTTACTAGCTAAATATTTTAGAAAAAATTTTTTCTTAGACCTAAAATTTTTGTTTAATAATAATGGCAAGCCAAACCAGCTAGGTTCTAAATTTTTTGTTGGTTCAAAAAATTCGAATTGATTTTTAAATTTTTCATGATTTTTAATTCTATTAATTATTGTGTCACGATTATTTTTTCTTAGTAACATCATTTTTTTTAATCGTCTAAATTGATTCAACCCAATTGCAGCTGTTATGTCTAATGGTCTTAAATTAAAACCTGAATTTATAAAATTAAAAGTATTATTTGACTTATTTTTTAATCCTCTATCCCAACCATGCGCTCTAAGAGTATGTAGCAACTCATAATCCTTTTTATCATTACAAACAATCATGCCGCCCTCGCCAGAAGTAATTTGATGTGAATAATAAAAAGAATACGTTCCAAAGTCTCCAAAAGTCCCTAAATATTTTTGATTGTATCTAGAGCCTAAAGACTCACATGTATCTTCGACTAAAAAAATATTATGCATTCTTGATAATTTTGATATTAAATTAATATTTGAACTGTTACCGAGAACATGAATAGTAACAATTAATCTAATTTTTTTTAAAATATTATTGTTTATCTTTTGTTCATCCAAACAAAAGTTATTAGCATTGACATCTAAGAATAAAGGACGAAGCCCTGCCTGAATAAATGGCCAAAGAGAAGTGGACCAGCATACAGCTGGTATTAAAAATTTATCACCCCTTTTTAAATGATTTTTTTTTTTGGATTTGTTAAAGCAAAAGCCGCCAAAAGATTTGCAGATGAACCTGAATTAACCATTAATGCATATTTGCTTCCGATATATCTAGAAAATTCATACTCAAATTCTCTAGTTATTGCTGACATTGTGATTTTTTTTGACAAAATTACTTCAATCCCTTTCAAAATATCTTCGGTGGTAAAAGCATTTTCTAAAAGAGGATAGGACTGGCCTGCAAAAGATTTATTATTATATTTTTCGATTAATTTTTTTAGCAAAATTTTTTGATTACAAGATGTCATTTAAATTAAAATTGTAATAGAATATATAAATAAATATTCATATAATATAAATTAGGAAGTATTGATTTCTTTTTGTTATTAACGATCATATTTTCAAAGTATTTACTCCGAAAGCTAAAAAATTTAAAAAATTAATAATTTCACTTAAAACTAATGTATTTATACTTTGTAATAACAAAACCATTTAATTTTATACTATTCATTTTTTTATGTGCATAAATATTTTTCAATTTCGGAGAACATTCGTAAATCTCATCATAATATGATCCTTCAACTTGAGCCCAAGATAAATCAAGGCATAAATACCAAAAATCTTCTTTAAGAGTATTTATTTCAATCTCAGTAACTATTTTCTTATTAAAATCTTTGTAACCTTTTTTTAGATAATTCTCGAAATGATAGTAATTTTCGCTCACTATATAATTGATATTAGTCTCATTAAATATTTTTATCAAACTAGGTGTATCTGGTTTTCTTAATTGAGGTTTATTAATTTTATCTAAATAAATTATAAAAGTATAAATTATAAGAAAAAAAATTATTACCATTGATAAATAATTGCGTTTAATTTCTCTTAGATAATAAATATTTATAATTACAATTATCGGCACTAAGTAACTCCAATATTTCTGTCCGTTTAAACCCGTAAAGAAAATTGTTCCAATAATTATAAAAATATAGGTAGAAATGAAAACTATAATCAAATAAAATAAATAATCGCTTTTAACTATTTTCTTAAATATTTGATAACAAGTTAAAACAATAATAAATAAATGGATGCCACCTAGTATAAAAGAATTAAAATAATGTTTAAAATTATAACCGATAAAAAAATTTATAGTTAATTGATTATGGGCAAGCCTCGTTCCTTTTAGAGACCAAATAAAATAATCTAGATTAAATAGGATATAAAAAATTACTGATAAAAAAATTACTACAAGAAAAATATTTTTTCTTTTTCGATTATTATTCACGAGTAGAAAAAGAAATTGCGAAGCAACAATTATAATAGATAAGGGATGTACAGTAAGTGAAAGAAAATTAAGTAAAAATAAAAGAACGATATGAAAAAAAAAAAATTTACTTTTGATATTTTGGAGAGAATAAAGAAAAAATAATATTTGGAGCAATTGAAAAAATAATGCAAAACTTACCACGCGCGTTTCTGTTGAGCACCAAATTAAGAAAACATTAAAAGATAGAAGATATAGAACTAACAAGCTTTCAGTTTTTTTTAAAATTAATCTTGATATAAAAAAAGAAATCAAAATATTTAAAGAACCAAAAATAATGTGAAAAACTTTTATTGAATGTGCAGTATATCCGAAAAAAAAATTGTATATATTTAAAACAAAATAATAAAAAGGAGGAACTAAATCTCCTGATGCTAAAACTTTATTGTGTATAAAATTGTAATTATGTATCGGCTCTGAAAGCGTAAATGTTAAATACTCATCTCCCCAAAAACCAACTTCATCAAATTTATAAAATCTTAGAAAAAAAGCTAAAGTTACTAAAGAAGATAAAAAAAAATAATAATATATATTTTTATTTAAATTCATTAAAATTTTATAACATTAATTAAATTTTAATATTAATAATATTTCACAAATTTATTAAATGGTTATAATGGACTATAGTCAATTATTTATAGATTAAATTATTTCCAATGAAATTAATAAGCCACAGAGGTAATATTATAGGATCAAAACCTAAATACGAAAACAACCCAAATTATATATCTCAAGCTCTAAAACTAGGCTATGAAGTTGAGGTAGATGTAAGATGGCACAAAAAATGTTTTTATTTAGGGCATGATAAACCGCAATTTAAAGTCAGCAACGCATTTTTAAAAAATAAAAAGATTTG
>Ga0214921_10012681_pt1 | contig 10025 bp, 11 predicted proteins | sample LL1505_MetaG_FD_177992 | JGI IMG/M metagenome (GOLD analysis project Ga0214921, IMG submission 177992) | Freshwater microbial communities from Lake Lanier, Atlanta, Georgia, United States - LL-1505 | ecosystem: Environmental > Aquatic > Freshwater > Lake | place: USA: Georgia | collected...
ATCATCAAAGAACAGTTGGCCCAGAATCTGGGTGTGTCTCGGCAGCCGATACAGCAAGCGCTGACACTGCTTCGCAAGGAGGGTGTCCTCATCGACGCGCCAGGCCGCGGCCTGCAGGTGGCGGCCCTGGACCTTGACCACGTGCGCCACATGTATGACGTGCGGGCCGTGATCGAAGGGCTGGCATTCCGGAGGGCCGCCCTGAACAACCCGGCCGAGGTGGCCCGCCGGGGCCCCGGTTTGATCCGTAATGGGCGTAAGGCCGTTGCCGCGAGCTCGTACACCGCCATGATCGCCGCAGACATGGCCTTGCATCATTTCATTTACGAGCAGTCTGGCAACCCGCTGGTCGCGCGCTCGATGGAAACCCACTGGACCCAGACGCAGCGCGTGATGGGCGAAGTGCTGATGCGGGACGACAAGCCTCGCGACATTTGGGACCAGCATGAAGCCATGGTGGCGGCAGTCGCTGCTGGCGATGCTGAACTGGCCGAGGCGCTGGCCAGGCAACACATTTTGGGCGCAGCAGATTTCATGATTCAACAGCTTGGCGTTGAACGGACCAGGAATGTCAACGCAAATGGGGGTGTTGACAGCAATTAGCCTTTGGCGCAGAGGCCTATGCCGAGCTTGCCATTGCGCTGCTGGCGGGCCGCCCGGCAGACCTGAACGTGCTGGTGCTCGATGAAGTGCAGTACCTGCAAGCCGACTGGACGCAGGCCCTGCCCGGGCGAGGTGCCAGACCCCATTGTTTCTAAGCGCCCTGAGGGTGTGCAGCCCTGCACCACCGCGCCCTCTTCCCGAGCTAAGTATGATCAGCCCATCATCGCCATTACAGGAGTATTGAGATGCAAGCCATCGAGCTATCGACCACGATATCAGCGCAGGGCGGCATTGCGCTGCCGGCTAATTTCAAAGCCCTCTACGGACGGGACGCGCGCATGATCCTGTTGATCGACGACGACGTGGCGCTAGCCCCGCAGACCCCCAACCGTCTTGAGCGGCAGGCGAACCTACGCCAAGCCTTGGCAGCGGTAGCGCAGGCGGGTACGTTTGCCCATCTTGAAGACTCAGGTGATTGGCAGCGCGAGGTGCGCGCCGAGCGCCCTCAACCCGGTCGGGCGGACTGATTCCCATGTGGCTTGCCGACAGCAACATTCTCATTCGCGCTGCATCAGCGCCAGATCACCCCTTGCAAGATTGGTTGCAAAATCAACTGCCCGCCATCTCCGTCGTCACGCGCATTGAGGTGCTTGGTTTTCACCGTCTGCGTCCAGATGAGGATGTTTTGCTGAGGGTGCTGTTGTCATCTTTTGACGAATATGCCATCAGCACACAAACCGCAGCGCTAGCTATTGATCTGCGCCGCCAACGAAAAATTTCGCTTGGCGATGCCCTGATTGCCGCCACCTGCTTAGAGCACGGCTTGAAGCTGGCAACTCGCAATGCAAGCGACTTCGACTGGATTACCGGACTCACCGTTGATGCCCTGGCGGGCTTTGCGGCGTGAAGCGCACGGCGACTGAAGCAGAAATTCGCGTCAAGGACATGCAAGCCCTGATTGGTGCCTTGGGCCTGGTGGACGCCGAAGCTTTATGGCCGCCACCTCGCACGACCGGTTCAGTTACACCGAATGGCGTCGACAGGGTTTGCCTTCACGGGTTTGCAATCACTGGCAGCGGCAAGTCAGATGAGCACTGCCATGCCGCCTGCTTCTCCGCCAAGCTCAGAGGGTGGTCATTGATGCGGCTGCCCTCCGGTTCAAAAACTCAGGGATGAAAATTGGTAAACGGCGTTAGACGCCTCAATAGGATGCGTATATGTTCGACTTCGAAAAGAAAGTGCTGCTCGTCACGGGCGCCGCAAGCGGAATCGGGAGGGCTACGGCAGAGTATTTCTTCAAGTGCGGGGCCACCGTTTTTTTGGCCGATCTGAACGCCAATGTGGTTGCGGAGCTTGCGACAAAGCTGGATGGATCGGGTTCGCGCATCGCCAGCATGAAATACGACGCGAGCCAGTCAGCCGATGCGAAAACTGTGGTGGACGCCTGCGTGTCGCGGTTCGGAAAAATTGACTTCCTGGTTCCCTGCGCGGGGATCTACGATGACAACCTCATCAAGGATATTTCTGACGAGCAATGGTTGCACACCATCAATGTCAACTTGAATGGCGTCTTCTACATTGTCCGACAGGCCATTCCTGTGATGAGCGATGGAGGTGCCATCGTCAATATGGCGTCCCAGGCAGCTCATCTTGGCGGAAGCGTTACGCATGGTCACTACGGTGCGACCAAAGGCGCGATTCTGGCATTCACACGAACACTGGCCAAGGAACTCGGCCCAAGAATCAGAGCGAATGCGGTTTCACCAGGTTCAATTGAAACGCCCATGATTGCCAGAAACATCGCAACACAAGGTGAAGAGATCGTCCGTCACACGCCTTTAAAGCGGCTGGGAAAGCCAGAGGAAATTGCAAGCGTTGTCGCATTTCTCTGCAGTGACGCTTCCAGTTTTGTTACCGGAGAAACCATATTGGTCACTGGCGGCTCGTACATGGGTTGAGTACGAGAGCAACACATGGTTTTCCATGTTGAGAATCCATGACGAACGGCTTCTGCAACCCGCACCGGCTTGACACCCGAGTTCGCGTACAACTGGGTAGTCAGCGCACGTGCCACTCCTGCGTCAGGGGCTTGGCGCCGACCAGCTCACCGTAACCCGCGCCGGTGGTGCCGCTCGGGTTGGCCCCGAAGTACCGCTCGTCCAAGGGCAGGTCCGCCGGCTGCCAGCGCACGTCACACGACAGGCGCACCCGCTGGAGCGGGGAATGGTTTTCCAGCGATCCGTGCAGGATGTACATGCCGAAGATGACGACATCGCCGGCCTCGAAATTGCGCGTCATCAAGCGAGTGCCGCGCTCGCGCGCCAGGGACAGAGCGTCCTGCGCCAGGGTGGCTTTGCGTGTGGTGTCGCGCGCCACGTCAAAGCCGATCATCGGATCAATCAGATCGCGGTAGTGGTGGGAGCCCTCGACGAAAATAAGTGGGCCATCACTCACCGGTACGTCACCGATCGGCAACCACACCGTGTAGACCTGGTCGTGTGCGCGGGTGAAGAATGGGTAATCGAAATGGAGTCCGGTTGCACGGCCGGGCGCTCCGGCACGCAGAAACATGTAGTCCTGTGGCCGCGCCGGCACTCCCAACAGGCTCGTCATGATGCCGTGCAAGGCGTCACCATGGCTCAGTGCGCGCAGGCTGGGGCCCTCGCTCACCGATTGCCAGAATTTTCCCCGGTCGTCAATCAGTTCGTCGCGCCGGCTGGTGCCAGTGGCAATGCCTGCGCTGGCGGGCTCGGCCACTTCGCCAACCGCCACCAGACGTTCGAAGACCTCCTGTCGCGCGGCTGCCACCAGGGCTTTGTCCAGCACGTTCTTCAAATAGACAAATCCGTCGGCGACCATGCGTTCGCGCAACGCCTGCGGACGCTCGAGCAAGGCCGCGCTATCGGGCAGCTCACCGACCATGTTGTCGGGCACTTCCTGCCCTTGCAATCTGCAGCCTTGCATGTGTGTCTCCTTGTCTGAAGTAGCGAATTGCGCCGGCCGGTTACATCGCTGCCGTGAAACCGCCGTCCACCGTCATGACCAGGCCGTTGACATAGGCAGCCTCGTCCGACGCCAGAAACACGGCGGCCGGCCCGATCTCCTGAGGCTCACCCCAACGCCCAGCCGGTGTGCGTTTGCAGACCCAGTCGTTGAACTCCTGGTTGCCGAGCAAGGGTGTATTGAGCTCCGTCGCGAAATAACCCGGCGCGATGCAGTTGACCGTAACCCCCGCGGGCGCCAGTTCGACTGCGAGTTGCCGGGTCAGCGCATGCACGGCGCCCTTACTCGCCACATAGGCCGAGACGGTGGGCCGCGCGGCCAAAGCGGTAATCGACCCCGTGACGATGATTCGCCCGCGCCGGTTTGGCACCATCTGGCCGGCGGCCGCCTTGCATAGCACCCAGACCGCTGTGAGGTTCGTAGCCAGTACCCGCTGGAAGTCTGCCAGCGCAAACTCGCCGATCGGCGCACGATGGTTGATGCCAGCGTTGGCGACCAGGATGTCGAAACGGCCGCGCCGCCCGGCTATGTCGGCCACGGCATGTTCCGCTGCGGTGGTGTCACTGACGTCGAAAGCAAGTGCCTCGCCGGAAAGGCCCTGTGCATGCAACTCGGCAACCCTCGCTGTCAGTGCGGCACTGTCCCGCGCGTTAAGCACCACATGGGCACCTGCCCGCGCCAGTGATTCGGCCATAGCCCAACCGAGCCCGCGCGAGGCCCCCGTGACGAGCGCCACCTTGCCGGTCAGGTCGAACACAGGCTTGTACTCCTCGCAGGGGCAGGTTTGACAGGCCGTGTCGAGTTCATTCCGGCTGCCCGTCGATCTGCCGTACCAGGCCGGCGAAGGCCTGTTGCAGTAAGCCGTTGTCCGTGCCGGCGGCGATCATGGTGTAACCCATGTCCTGAGCCCGCCGCACCCAGGCAGGGTCTGTGGCCATGAAGCCCGGCACCTTGCCATGGCGCCGGCAGGCCTCGACCACCTTGCGCATCGCGGCGTCGAAACGTGGATCGTTGAAGCGCCCCGGTATGCCCATGAAATTGGACAAGTCGAAATGGCCCACCCACAACACGTCGATGCCGTCCACGGCAGCGATCTCCTCGACGTTGGCCAACCCATGTTCGGTCTCGATCTGCGCGATGACCAGGGTGCGCTCGTGGGCGATGCGGATCTTCTCGTCAACGTCACCCCCCAGGTAGTCGCACTGTGCAAAACCGAAGGCCGCGCCACGCCGCCCGATGGGTGGATAGCGGCAGGCCTGGACGATGGACTCGGCATGCGCGCGCGATTCGACCATCGGAATCATGACGCCGGTGGCACCAAGATCGAGCGACCGCGCCAGCCACGTGTATTCGCCACGAGGCACCCGCACCATGGGCTCGATCGGCAAGCCGCGGCAAGTGGAGAACAACCACTTGAGCGTTTCGAAACCCAGGCCCGCGTGCTCCATGTCGTACAACACGAAGTGGCAGCCGGCGTTGGCGAGAATTGCGCTCATGCCGGGCGAGAAGAATTCGAACACCATCGCGCCGGCAACCGTCTGGCCGCCAAGCAGTTGTGTCTTGATCGTATTGGGTTTCATGGCTGAGCCTCGGCGTGGGCAGCCGGTGCGCGCACCTGGCTGCGGTCTTCATCCTCGAGCTTCTGCCAGAGGGCGCGAACCATGCGCATCAACAGCTGTGACTCCTCCCAGCGGTCGGATAGCTCGTAACCGTCGGCGCCCGTCATCGCGTACTCGCGCGGCCCAAGCTCGCAGAGGAAAGTCAGTACCGCATCCTGGGAGGCGCGCCGGCGCCAACTGCGAAAGCCGTACTCCCACCAGCCCATGAAAAGGTCGAGCCAGTCTTTCTGGTGGGCGAAGCTGATCTGCACCTGGACCTGCTCGCGGCTGGCCACCCGGCCATGGAAGCCCCAGCAGTTGTCAAGGATGCGGTGCATCAGGCGGTGGTTCTCGTCGGAGATCGGCCAAGCGAACTCACGCCCCACGACATAGTGCGACAGGTCGCCGGTCAGCCGCAGGTCCGGGTACCGGTCGAGCAAGCGCAGCGTGAAGAGCAGGTCCGTGGTCATGCGGTCGCGGTGGGTTTCGATGTGCAGTGCCACCCCTGCCCGGGCGGCCATTGCTCGCCAGCCGTCGATCAGCGGGATGCACTCGGCGACCGTATGCGGCCGCACATCGGCCTGCAGGTTGAGATGGTCGGCACCGAATTCGGCAACATTGGCCAGGATCGGCGCCAGGTCGTCGACCGTCCTGGGGTAACACTGCGCCTGCCAGGTCAGGCCCCAGTCGCGCAGCTGCCCGGTAACCTCACGCACGTAGTCACGATCGAAGAAACGCACCCCCGCTCCGTCGAAGCCGGCCGCGTGGATCATGTCGAGCTTGGTCGCGAGCGACCACTCGGCGCCGTCGGGGCGCCGCCGCTCCATGGCCCACATGGATTGGTAAACCCGCAGCTGCTGCATCAGGAGGCTTCGGCCGCGATTTCGTCGGCGTCCTTGAAGAAACGCGTGCCCAAGTCGCGCTGGTTCTCGTAGATCGACCCCTGCTTGGGAGCCGCCGGGTAGGGCAGACGCACCGGCACGGCCGTCATGCGTGGCTCCAGCGTCTCGGCGCCGCTCACCAGCATGTCCCCCCATGCATTCCAGTCTGTGGGCGGATGGACCAGTGGCCAGGCATCCGCGGCGCGGTACTGGTGCAGCAGGAAGCGGCGCGGCTTGCCCGAGGTGTTGGCGGACGACCCGTGCAGCAGGCGCACGTGGTGCACGGTGATCGAGCCTGCGCGGCCGGTGCACATGACTGCCTTCGAGAAGTCAATCCCGCTGGTGACCGGATCGATGCCGCCGACAAAATGGCCGTTGGCGTTGTGCTCGTAGATCTTGTCCTTGTGGCTGCCGGGAATCACGAGCATCGAGCCGTTGTCGGTCGTGAAGTCGTCGATCATGATGCCCACGGCGGCCAGGTCATCGTTGGTGTGCGGGTAGAAGGCCCAGTCTTGGTGCCACTCGATCGGTGAGCCGAAGCCCGCCGCCTTCAGGTTGAGCTTGGACAGGTCGAAACGGACGTTCGGGCCCCAAAGCTTGTTTAGCACGGCAACGATGCCGGGGTGGCGGACCATGCGCGCATACACCGGATGGTGCTGGTGCGGGGTCTTGATGCGGCGCAGGCGTGGCTGCTCTGCGCTGTGGCCCGGTTCGAGGTCGAACACATCGGTGTGCTGCAGGGTGTTGCGGGAGCGTTCGACGAACTCATCGGTAACCTGCCGCAGATCGGCGATGTCCTGCGCCGACAAGACGTCGGGCACGACGATGTAGCCGTCGCGCTCATACCGCGCGACATCGTGGTCTGTGATCATTTTGTCTCCTCGGCGGCGTGCCAGTTCGGTTAGTTACAGCAGGAGCAACCTTAATTGACCCACACTTCACATCGTATTATTATGTTACGCGGTTGCCACATAAGCAATGCTTGGTGATGGTGCCGAACTACAACAACCGTTGGCGATGGCCGACACATAGGAGACAACATGGCGATATCTAGACGTGCCGTTTTAGCTTATGGTGCTGGCGCAGCCAGTTTCATTGCCTCTCCGGGAATCACCCGGGCGCAAGGCGCCCCGATCCGTTTAGTTCTTTCGCACCACCTCCCGACCACCCACCTTGGGCACAAGATTACCGAGACATTTGCCTCGCGTGTCAAGGACGCCACCGGCGGGCAAGTCACGATCGACATTCGGCCGGCATCGCAGTTGTTCAACCTGCGCACCTCGGCCGAGGCGCTGCAACTCGGCACACTCGACATGTGCTGGAGCGACTTGGGCACCCTGGCCAACTGGCAGCCGCACATGGGCTTCATTTCGCTGCCCTTCCTGTTCAACGATTTCGACCATGTTAAGCGACTCATGTACGGCCCTACAGGGCGGCAGGTGGCCGACATGGCCAAGGAGTCGATGGGCGTGGAGATCCTGTCCCTGGGGGCCTCGGGCTTTCGGGTGTTCCTGTCGCGCAAGCCGATCCACAAGGCCGACGACGTGCGGGGTATCAAGTTGCGGGTGCCGGAAATCCCGACCTGGGTCGCGATGGCCAAGGCGATGGGCGCCAACCCCACGCCGATCCCGGCCGGCGAGATGTACACCGCCCTGCAGACCGGCGTGATCGACGCCATCGAGGTGCCGGCGGACTACATCGTCTCCGCCAAGATCTACGAGGTGGCGGGTTTTGCCACCAAGACCCACCACATCTTCACCGAGGTCTCGCTGATGGCCAGTGCCAAGCGCATGGCGACGCTGCCGGCCAATGTACAAAAGGTCATCCGTGATGAATCGGTCCGGGCGGTGCAGAAGGACATGTGGGACGCTAACATCGCTGAGCAGACGGCCGCCTGGAACGAACTGGCAGGCCGCGTCAAGGCCGATGCCGCCCCCGACATCGAGAGCTTCCGCTCCAAGATGGGCCCGGTGCTGACTGACTTCGTGGCCAAGACCGGGCCGAAGGGCAAGGCTCTGGTCGACGCCGCCGTCGCTGCCGCCAAGGGCTGAACGCGATGCCGGGCCCGAATACCGGCTCGCACCAGGCACCTCCCCACCACACGGGAATGTTCAACCGTCTGGATCAGCTGGCCGGAGGGCTTGGCGCGACGCTTAAGGCGATATCCGTGGTCTTTCTGGCCAGCTACTTCGTGCTGGTGTTGCTTCAGGTTTTTTTTCGGTACGTGATTAACGAATCCCTGCCGTGGGCCGAGGAACTGGTGCGTGGCCTGATGGTCTGGGGCGTCATGGTCAGTTCGGCCTTGGTCGCGGGGTCGCGCGGCCATATCCGCGTCGAGGTGCTCGAACTGATGCTGCCGCCCCTGGGCCGGCGGATCGTGGTCTGGATCTGCGACGCACTGTGCCTGGCCTTCAGCGTGCTGCTGTTGTGGGCGGCCATCGAGCTGATGAGCCGCTCATGGCTGCAGCGCTCGCCGCTGCTGGAAATCCCCAAGTGGTCGGTCTACATGGCCTTGGCGATCGGTGCCGCCTGCGAGGCTCTGATGCTGCTGGTGACCTGGAACCGGCCCATGGACATCGAGCACCCGGTGGACACCACCCTTTGACCCCTGCCTTGTGAAGGTTTGCGCATGATGATTTCCCTTATGCTGGGGCTATTCTGCATCTTCATGGTGCTGGGCGTGCCTATCGGCTACTGCATGGGCCTGGCGGCCATCCTGGCCATCCTGTACGACGGCCAGCTACCGGTGCTGATCCTGGCCCAGCAGTTCTACGAGGCGCTGGACAACTTCTCGCTTTTGGCCGTGCCCCTGTTCGTGCTGGCCGGCGAGCTGATGAGCGTCGCCGGCATCACCGAGCGGCTGGTGAACATGTCGCGGGCGCTCATCGGGCATTTCCGCGGCGGCCTGGCGCAGGCCAACATCATGACCAACATGTTCATGGGGGCGATCTCCGGGTCCGCGCTGGCCGACCTCACGGCGATTGGCTCGATCATGATTCCGGCGATGAAGCGCGAGGGCTACAAGCCGGCGTTCGCCGTCGCCGTCACCGCCTGCGCGTCGATGATGGCGCCCATCATTCCGCCAAGCATCATCGCCGTCATCTATGGCTCGGTCACGGGTGTGTCCGTCGGGGCCTTGTTCCTCGGCGGCGTCTTCCCTGGCATCCTGGCCGGCGTGTCCATGCTGCTGCTGGCCTGGTACATGGCACCGGGCGCGGGGGCGCACCCTTCGCCGCGCGTCGGCTGGGCGGAACGCCGCACGGCGACCTTGCGGGCCGCACCGGCCATTCTGATGCCGGTCATCATCATCGGCGGCATCCTGTCAGGCGCCTTCACTCCCACAGAGGCCGGTGCCATTGCTGCCTTGTATGCCTTGCTGTTTGGCTTGGCTGGGCGCCGCCACGGGTTTGCCTCGCTCTACCGCAACTTCGCCGCCGCTGCCGCCATGACGGCTGGCGCCCTCGTCACGCTGGCGGGCGCCGGGCTGTTCAGCTGGGTGCTGAGCCGCGCCGGTATCGGCCAAACCACCCTGCAGCTGATGCTGGCCATCACCAGCGACCCAAAGCTGGCGATGCTGGTGCTGATTGTCTTCTTCTTCCTGCTCGGCACCTTCCTGGAGCCGGTCCCGGCCCTGATCATCGTGGTTCCGATCATGGGGCCGCTGATCGCCCACCTGGGTTACGACCCGGTGCACTTTGGCATTGTCACCATCATGCTGTTGGTGCTCGGCTCGGTGACTCCGCCGGTGGGCGTGCTGGCCATGGTGGCCTGCAAGATCGCGGGCATCCGCTACAACCAGTCCTTTGGCATGCTGCTGCCCTTCACGGTCGCGTGGCTGGTGGTGATCCTGCTGGTGGCCTATGTGCCCGATCTGGTGTTGTGGTTGCCGCGCGTCATGAAGGGCGTGAACTGACGCGCCAGCAGGCGCTTGCAAGGAGAG
>Ga0214921_10012682_pt1 | contig 10024 bp, 7 predicted proteins | sample LL1505_MetaG_FD_177992 | JGI IMG/M metagenome (GOLD analysis project Ga0214921, IMG submission 177992) | Freshwater microbial communities from Lake Lanier, Atlanta, Georgia, United States - LL-1505 | ecosystem: Environmental > Aquatic > Freshwater > Lake | place: USA: Georgia | collected 2015-05-28
TTTCTAATAAATTCGTCATATGAACAGATTTTATCTTCAATAATTTTTGATGTTTTACGTAAATCATTAGTAATATTAAGATTATTCTCATATACTGCTAAAATATCTGTTTTTACAGAATTTTTATGTGAACGAGATATTTTTCTTGTAATTTTATATTCAATATCATTAACATATAATATTATTTCTGTTTCCATACAATTTGAATCTTTATTTATTAAATCATATTGTGAACCTCTAGTCCCTTTACCAAATATAGAATATATTATACAATCATATATTGATGATTTTCCAGTTGAATTTTTTGCAAATATAGCATAAAAATCATCAATTTTTTCGAAATTAATTATATTATTTTCTCCATATTTCATGAAATTACTAAATTTTAATATTTTTAATCTAATATTTTTCATTTGTTTATCTTTAAATTCAACAGAATTAATAATATTTTTTATTTTATCTTCTATTGTTTTTGTTAAAAATTTTTCATTTGTTTTCTTAATGTTATTAGTTAAGATATTATAAATTTCATCTTTGTTTGTTAATAATGCTATATTATTTTTTTTTCCATCTACTTCTACAATGGTATTTAAATTATTATCAGCAATATCAAAAAAATGATTTTTCTCTATAATTTGTGATTTTTCTATAAATAATTTATTTATTTTTTCTAAATGTTCTAAATTTGTAGATTTAGAAATAATATTTAATTTTGTATATTTTGGTAAATCATTAAATTCTATATTATTTTCTTTCTCTTTTTCAGATTCTTTATTTATATTTTCAATTTCACCATCTTTATTTATATATGCTGTTACATATCCATAATTATTTTTTATACGTCTAAAAGTATTTGTATTATCTTCTAAATCCCACAATATATATCCTTTCTTAAAAGATTCGCCTTTATTTTGTTGAATTAAAGAGCCAGAATAGAAACACTTCTTGTCAATCTGTTGTCTCATATGTATATCTCCCAGTAATATTGGACCATCTTTATTATATTTACGAAAATCTGATAGTCTGAAATTAGAATCATCACCTAAAAATGTATTTGAATCACTCATACATCCAAGAACTATACCATGATATAATTGTATTAATATTTTATCAGAATATTTATCAGGAACTATACATTCAGTTACTTTTTTGGCAAATACATGAGTATTTGAAATTATTAAATTATTATAAATATAATTATTGTTTTCATCAATATAATATATTTTATTTTTTGATTGAAAATATTTACTAATAACTGCACGTAAACTATTTATATCTTGATTATTTTCAACAATATCGTGATTTCCAGGAACAACTATAACATTTGTTATATTTGATAACATATTAAAGAAATGTTTACATAATTCTACAGATGTTGGCGATAGTAGTTCTTTATCGTGAAAAATATCACCGCATATTATAATTAAACTATTATTTTCATTTAAATTTAATGTATTTAAATCATCAATTAAATTCTTAAATACTTCCATATATTCTTTTGTTCTTTCTGTTGTTCTTCTTATATGTATATCTGCTAGATGAACAATATATTTTATATTTTTCTTTATATCACTTATTTTTTGAAAATTTGTCATTATAAAATATATATGTGTATTCATTTAAATAATTTTTATAATAAATATAAAAATTATTTTTTATTGATCATATTGTCTCTTATAAAATAAATATTTTTGATATATATCAGATGCATCTACAAAATAATTTAAAAATTTAATTTTATCATTATTAAAATCAAAATTTTGTAGTTTATTTACAATAATTCGTTCTTCTAAATTTGTAGGTGTTGAATTATATAAATCAATTATTGTATTTGTTACATTATTAAGTGTCTTATATATTACATGTTTAATAATAGTATCTTTCTCTTTATCTTTCTCATCAATACATATAATAAATCCACATGCGCCAATATCTGTTATATTTTTTTCGTATTTATTAAAAAAATTATATCTTTCTTCATCAAGTTGTTCTGATATAGTTTTTAGTGCTTCTAAATGTAAAGAAGTTTTTACAAAATCAATATTTTCACGTATTTTACATTTTTTATTAAAAATATTATAATATTTAGATCCAAACCAATTTTTATCATTCACTATAATTTTATCTATATATAATAATCCTTCCAATTCAAAAGAGCATTCTATATTTTCTCTTTTATATGTGTATGCTTTTGAAATCATCATCGTAATCAAAAAAATTATTTTTTAAAATAAATTCGTATTCATTTTCTTTATATTCATTAAATGAACCATAAACAAATACTAGGTCAACATCAATATAAAATTTATAAATATAATATTTTCTTTTTTTTATTATATTTGTATCTGGATTAGTTGATGATATAAATTTATTTATTATTTTAATAGATTCTACTTTATTTACTTTTTTATTTAAGCCAAATAATGGATTACATATATGTGGATTAGTAAATAATTCAGATTCTTTTATAACTTTATTCATATTTATTTCAAATTCTGTTCTTTCTATTAAATTTTTGTATAATTTTTAATTTTTTGGTGGTCGAAAAAACAATTTCTGGTTCTAAAAAACAATTTCTGGTTCTAAAAAACAATTTCTGGTTATAAAAAACAATTTCTGGTTCGAAATTAAATTTTCTGGTTCGAAAATTATATTTTCTGGTTCCAAAAAAATTTATATAAGTGCTTGTGTATATTAAATTAGTCTTTTTTCTGGTTCGAAAACTCATTTTTTCTGATATAAAAATTTTTTTATTTTTAATTATAAAAAAATAAATAATTAAAAATAAATTTTCTAGAATTTAACTTATGATAATAAAAATCAATTTCGAACCAGAAAATATCATCATTTTCATACCTATAATAACTTTTAGGCATTTTATTTGGAACCAGAAAACAGTAATTTCGAACCAGAAAATGATATTTTCGAACCAGAAAATTTAATTTCGAACCAGAAAATTTTTAATTGATTAATTGTAAATTTTTTATTCCTAACTGAGATTTATTATCCACGTAAACTTTACATACATATTTATATTTTTTTAAATTATTAATGAATTCTTTATTACTAGGAATTTTAGAATTAGGATTATTATTTTTAAACCAATATTTAAAAGTATCATATAATGTTGTACAATGTATATGTCCTTCTTTATTTTCTTCTGTATTTTCATTAATAAATTGTAAATATAAATCTGTATTTTCTTGATATTGATTTGTCCATTTTAATATTTCTGGTGTTGGTTTTAATTCATTTTTTTCAATATATTTTTTATAATAATCTATCAATAACAACATAAAATCTAATTTCCAATAATCAAAATTTTTATTTATATTTACATCTATTTTCTTTTGATTTTCTTTATTTGGTTCATTTACAAATTCTGTGGGAAAATTTAAACATCTTAATCTCTTACTAAAAGCATTATCGATATCATCACAATCCGGAATATCATTGCAAATCAACAATGTTATAAAATTTGCTGTAAAATCAATCATATCATTTGAATGACAATTTCGTAAAGTTGTAGAATCTCTTCCAGTAATAAATTTTATAATATTTTATTAAATAAAATATATATTTGTTTTCAATTTTTATTAAAACCACATTTTTCTATAAATAAATCCATATTTTGTGAACCCATTGATAAATTACAACTACTGCATATTGGACGTAAATTTTCACAATCCATTTTTCCTCCTTTTGATTCACTTATAACGTGACCACAATGAAAATTAGATTGCGTTATTTTATTTGTTTTACAACATAAACAGTATGTTTGTCCTATTTCTACACCAATATATTTGTTCCAAACATTATCTTTTAATACTTTTGGAATTGCTTGTTTTTTCTTTGGTAATTCAACAGATGATTTTGTATTTTTATTCAAATAATTTTTATAATATTCGTTTAATATATTTAAATAATTATCTGATAAATTATCAATATGCATATATTGTTTAAATTTATCCATAAATTTTCTATTATCATATGATTCCATTATTAATTTATTTTCAATATTTATATTATAAATTACATCATCTATATCTTTTTCAGATATTTTTTCATCATCAATACTATAAATATTTTCAAATGTATCTAAAAATATTTCAAATCTTTCACTAATTATACTATTTTTATTGTTATATTCATAAATTACTTTATTAATATCATTAATTGATAAATCTCTATTATTTTTTAAATTTTTATAAATCTGTCTTATTTGTTCTTTATATTGTGAATTATCGTGTTTTTTAATATAATAATCTTTTAATAAATCTTTATTTTTTTGATAAATGTCTATATTTTTAATCTGTTTTTCTTTTTTAATAGATATTATGATACTATTATTTTTATCGATAATATTTTTATCGATAATATTTTTATCGATATTAATATAATCTTCGTTAATATATTTTATTTTATCATCTATTTCTGAAACAAAATTTTTAAAATCAATATAATCAATAATTTTGTCTTTTTCTTCTTTTTCTTTAAAAGATTTATTTAGATCATATAATTTTATTAATTCAATAATATTAGTTTTATATATATCATATTTTGTTTTATTTGTAATATATTGAAATAATATTACATATAAAATATTCTTATGTAAACATTTATTTGTTTGTTCTATCAAATAACTATATAAGTCTATTATAAATAATTTTAATTTGTCTATACATTTTTTCCATGCATCAACAGATATATTTTTTTTGAATATAGATTGATCTACTTCGATATATTTTAAAATATTTAAATCTAAATATGAACCAATATCAAATGTTTTTTCTTGAATTATTAGTAGACAAGTTATAATAAATATATGTATGAATCTTACTTTAGTTATACCTGTATTTTTTTGTCTAACTGGTATATCTAATATTGATAATAATTTATTCCATTCTAATCTTTCATCATTATATGTATCAATATCTAATAAATCATAATTATTTAATGCATTTATTATTGGTTTATCTATATTTTTAAATTTATCAACTGCTGATACTCTTTCACCATTTTGTAATCTTAAAAACATATTCTTTTTTAATCTTTCCATTCCATCTTTATTTTTAACATCATAATTACTTATTTTTAATATAGTTATTGTTCTCGAATTAAATTTTTTTTTCTCTTCTTGTGTAAAATATGATTTATTTTTTATATATTTCTTAATATTGTCTCTCTTATCAAAAGTATCATCATATAATACATTATATGTTGTACCACCATCCATTCTTTTATATCTTATAAAATATGGTTTTGTATTATCAATAGGTGTTGATTCAATAAAATGTTTTATTACACATAATCTATGTTGTCCATCAATGCATTCCCATTCATATTCTTCATTTTCTAATTTAATTAATATTATTGGCGGTATAATATAATTATTTATTATAGAATCTATAAATAAATCTTGTTTTGATGAATTCCATGAAAATTTTCGCTGATATACTGGTTTAAAATTAATTTTTTTTTCTTTTGTTAAATAAAAATCATAAAAATCTCTAATTTCTATTGGATGATATTCATATTTTAGATTTTTTAATAATTCATTTTCTTTCATGCGATTTATTAGTTCTTCATTTGATAATTCTGTGTCTGATTCTGAATCAGAATAATTATTATTCATTAATATAATATATTTATTATATATTATATTACTTAAATAGTTTGTATATATACATAATTTCTATATTATTATACTATTACTATTTTGTATAATATTATATATTAGCCGACATTTAACTTTCGGGCAAAATTTTTCCATAATTTTATATATTTATTGTATAAAAGTATATAAGTATATTAAAAATTACTATAATATTAAATATTGGTCGACATTTAACTTTCGGGCAAAATTTTTCCGTAAATATTTATAAAAAGTATATAAGTAAATTATATTAAGAAATATTTTGCCTTTAAGAAAAATAATTTTTCTAATATTCAATAATAAAATATTTTAAAACTTAAAAAATTGACTTTTTGGGCAAAATTTTTCCATTTAAAAAAGTTAAAAGTATATATATATAATAAATTAAATAAAAATATATGGAAAAATTTTGCCCGTTTAAGGAAAAAATTTGCCCAAAAGTTATAAGCATATAAAATTATAAAATTAATTATATAAAAAGTATATATAATTAATCATTTATATATTTATAAGAAAAAATATGGGCTACTTCAAGTTTACAACTCTCTTTGTAATTACTTTTAAGAAATATATTATTGGCGAAATATTCATTAAAATAATTATAATTATATTTTCTCTTATCATTTTTACTTAATAAATTATAATATTCACATGATTTGAAATTATTAAATATATCTTTTATTTTTATAATATTATTTGCATCATCTATTTTCTCATAGAATTCATTAAACCATGATAATATGTTACATGAAGATTTTAAATACATTTCTGTTCTAATCTTTATTTCCTTTGGTAAAATCAATTTATATTCTTTTTCTTTATATTCTTTGTAATTTTTAAATAATATAGATAACATTGCATATTTATATTTATTTTTAAAATCTTCAGTCTTAAAAAATTTATCTCCTTTAAATATATTCTTTGTTTTATCAACATATTTATTATCTTCCACAAATGTTGAATCAAATTTTATATCAATTAAACGTAATAAATCTGCTTGTGTTGGTTCTTCTGCAAAATTTGGCTTCTTATTGCATTCAACAATTATTGTTCCATATAATTTTTTTTCAGTAGTTGATTCAAAATGTCCTCTTGCAGAAAATGTACCTCCTCCTGTAAGTTCTTTTATAACAGAATTTTCAAATTTAGATTTTTCAGGTGGTTCTCTAAATATTACAAATCTTTTTTTATCAATATTGTTTTTCTCAGGATTACTTCCGGTCTTATTTGTCTCAAATAATATAGCATTATTACCAATTAATCCATATTTTCCAAAACATATCAATAATAAATCATTTAATACACCTTTACCATTACGTCCATTTCCATTCGCAATGATAAAACGTTCTAAACATCTTCCTTCTAATCCAGTAGAACATATGGTTAGATATACTTTTTGTTCTTCTTTATTTGGAAATATTTTATTTAACATATCTTGAATAAATTTTATATCTTCTTTTATAGGTTCTACCCATTCATATCCAGTTGTAATTGATATATAATCATCATAATTATATTCTCTAAATTTATCTTCATTTAGATCATAAACTAAATTATCAAATCCAAATAAATAATATTTAGAATCAAATTCTATCTTATTATTTGTCAATACTTCTTTTGTTGTCTCAATAATTTCTTTCTTAAAATTTAAACTTCTTAATTTATCTAATTTTGTTTTATATTGGGAAAAACTTTTATCATCCCAAAAACAAGTTATTAATACACTCTTAAGAAAATTATATAGTTCTCCACCTATATAGATTCTCATAATTGTATCATCTTTTTCCCAAAATTTACCATTATAACAATATAATTCATTGTTTTTCCATATAAAATCGGTTGGTTTTAAATATTTAATATAATGAGCAATACCTGTGGATGTTAAATCAAAATCTTTAAATAATGATTCTTTTTTAATTATTTCTGAAAATTTATCTTTGTTGTCTTCTGATGCAAACTTATAAATTGTTGCTATAGTATATCCACTATTTAATTTATATTGAAATCCATTAAAGAACTCTTTTATTTTATCTATTCCATCATATTTTTTACTTTTTGCAGATATATAATTAAATAAATCAAATCCATTTATTCCAAAAGTATTTTTTAATGCCATACCAATAATAATCCAGTTATTATAATCATCAAATCTCTCTTGTTTTAAACATTCATCAAATAATTTAATTAATATAGTATCATTATTATTATTTCGAAAATTTTTTTTAAAATTATCTATATTAGCATCTGTATTTTTATTATCTATTTTATTATTATCTTTCTTTTTATTTTTTATAATTTTTTCTTTATCGTTAAGATTATTTTTTTCTTTATTATCTAAATATTTGTAATCATTGATACATATAGAATCTTTAGGTATATATTCAACAATAAAATCTTGTATATTACCTTTCTCTATAATATGTTGTGTATTTTCTATTTGTTCTTTTGTTTGATTAGGATAACGAAACCATTTATCGCTATATATAGTTGTATCTATAACTTTTTGTAATTTATTATTTTCATCATAATAATTAAATATATCTTTATGCATATTAAAAAAGTTTTCATGTATTTCTTTTAATTTTTTTGTAGATGCATAATATTTAGGTATAGAATAATGATATGAACCTAATTTTGATTTATTAATTGTATATGAAATATCATCTAATTTTATTTTTATATCATAATGTTTATTGAGGAATGCTATTAATAAATTAAAGAAAGTAATAGGATTATTATCTTTATAACCATCACAATCCCCAAATAATATATAATAATTATTTTTTAATATTCTTAAATGATAACCATTATCTGACTTAAGTAATTTATTTAGATCTTTTAATTCAAATTCTTCATATTCATTTTCTATAAAATTTTTTGTCTTACCCAGATATTTATCAATTGAATATATTTTAAAAATATTTTTTTCTAAATCTATGTTGGGGGTGGAAGTACTGGACATACTTTCATCTTGAGAGCTTGAAACTGAAACTTTTGCGGAACACATTTATTTATATAATATTAGTATATAAATAAATTTTTGATTAGTTAAAAAATAATTTTTTATATATTTATTATATATTTATTATAATTTTTAATTATTATTAAAATTATTCAGAGATTCTTGTACTTTAACTTTAACGTTATGATTTCTTCCAGCATTATGTTTATCTTGATATGCTTTACAAAAAAATACTACATCGCATAAATTACAATAATATTTTTGTTGTTGTCTTTCTTCACGTGTTGCATGAACAAGTACTTTGTGTGCTTTTATATTCCAATGTGTATTTGATTCATAATCGCATATATCACATTTTTTAGATTTTTTTTCTCCATTTCTTTTATGTTTTTCTGTTTCTAAGTGTTTTAACCAAAATGTATTTTTATTTGTTTTATAATTACAAGATTTACAGAATAGTTCTTTTGTATTTTCTTCCATATATTATATTATATATAAATAAATTGTTAAATTATTACTTATATAATAGCATAAAAAATCTTTATAATAGTTAAATAAATATTACTATATTGATAATATAATGGGTATATATATTATAAAATCAAAATATAATAATTGGATAAAAATTGGACATCATAAAGTTACTAAAAGAAAACCAAATGCATATTTTAGATATATAAATCGAGGTTTTTATTCTTGTTCTTGTCCAAAAGAAATAGAAGATAAAGTAAGTTTTAATGATTTAGAATTAATTTATTGGTTTCCAAATTTAAATATAAAAATAGAAAGAGAATTACATTTATATTTAAAAAATAATAATACTTTATATTTATGTAATAAAGGAGAATGGTATAATGAATTAAATATAGATGAAATTAAAAATATTTTAGAAAAACAATATAATGGTGTTATATATAAACTAAATGAAAATGATTTATTACTTGCACAACAATGGTGTAAAAAAATAAATAAAAATATATAAGCGTATTTATGATATATCTCTATATGATTGTTCTATTATATCAATTATTATTTTATTATTAAAAATATTGAATATTATATACATTAATATTTTAATTTATATATAATTATTAACAAATAATATTTATGTCAACTACAATAATAATAGATAATATAGATTATGATATATATCCACAAGATGATGGTTGGAAATGAAAAATAGTTTTTCATTTCCAAGCGTAAAAAATAAAAATTCGAATTTTTATTTTTTTCGGTAATTTATTGCTAAGACCAAAAATGATACAAATTAATAACTTAGATAAATTAGCACAATATGATTTTTGTAATTCAAATATTGTATCATGTAAAATAAATAATGATATTTTAAATAAGAATAAATATAAATCAATTCTAAATGATATCTATACAATTATAAATTCGGGGAC
>Ga0214921_10012683_pt1 | contig 10024 bp, 9 predicted proteins | sample LL1505_MetaG_FD_177992 | JGI IMG/M metagenome (GOLD analysis project Ga0214921, IMG submission 177992) | Freshwater microbial communities from Lake Lanier, Atlanta, Georgia, United States - LL-1505 | ecosystem: Environmental > Aquatic > Freshwater > Lake | place: USA: Georgia | collected 2015-05-28
ATTCAATAGAAAAATATCATGATAAAACTAAAAGAAGTTTAGACGAATATTCATCTGGAAGGAGGCCTGAAAATAATTTTATTACAATAACAAATATACATGCAAATGAAATAATATCTGCTTTATTTAAATTATTATTCCAACAATCATTCTTATAATTTTATAAGTAGGCATGAACTTTCTATTCTTAGTTGTTATAAATTATGAATTAAAGTGATACAGCCATATCATAATGTTCACTAGGGTTAAAATTATAAGCGTGATCAAAAACAACATTAGCAATATCTGGTAACATATACTCACTAACAGATCTAACATTTGTCTATACTATTTATTTTATTAGTTATAAAATAATAATTTTATAGAAACATTGCTTGTCTAATTTTATAGGAATATTGCTTTGACTGATTATTATGATCTTACATAGTTTTGTTTATCATTTAATAATATTAGTTCATTAATCTCAGGATATAATGGTAATAAGAGATTTTTAAGAATCCAAGGTTGATGACAACCAAATGTAATTTCAGAAAATGCATACTCCACTGCAAATAGTTTTGCTTCCTCTTTCGATGGTTTGTATAAACTTAAATTACTATTACAACAGAAAAATATATCTTCACAATATTCATCTGAGTAATATGTAGTTTTACTCTTTTCAATTACTTCTAACATTTTTGATTTTTTACGTAGAGACAAACCACCATTACCTACAAGTTGATTATTAACTGGTATCCAATGCCACGGAGCACCTACATAATCATATTTTAAAAAATTATTTATTAGATCTTTATTTTTAGAAAAAATCATAGTATCAGTTTGGAATATTAGAAAAGTCTCAGTAGGAATAAGATTATAAAAATCTACATTTTTCATAAGAAAATGACTATATTCAGTTCTTGTCATATTATCAATTTTAAGATTAATAAGACTAATCCTTTCTTTATATTGTGATAAATCAGAATCAATAATATTATTTACATAATCAATATTAAGATTTCCGTGAAATACTATAATATTCCATTCATTCGATAAATTCTCTAAAAAATTTTTTAAAACAAATGATAATGCTTTATGTCGTCGAGGTTCAATTATAATTGCTGAATACATATATTTATATATAGATAAATTAATTTTTAAACTTATGCTTTGCAACATTTTAATAAAAATTGAAAAATAAAAATAAATATTTTATAACTCTATGATACATAATATAATGAATAAAGCCAATCCAACAATACAAAAATCTAAATATCAAATTAATAATGAATATTATTCCAATCAATTAGATAAAATAATAAAAATACAGAAAACTATTAGAGGGTTTCTATATAGACTAAAACGCTTACCTCTCATATTATATATAGTAAAATATTATCTTGAAAGAACACCTTTTACTTTTTCATCACAAACAACTGATGGAAGAATAAATAGTTGTTTGGATGAAAGTAAAATCATTGAATTGTTAGAGAAAAAATATAATAATAAAATAAAAAAAGCAGATAAACGACATTGGTGGGATCTATTGATTCGTGATAATAAGTATGGTTGGCTACCTGTTAATATAAAAACAACCACAGGAAAAACATCTGATAATATGGGAAATTTGGCCCTATGTGTTTATTCATATACTAATGATAATTTAGATCTACATAAATCATATAATAATGGTGAAATGTCTAAAATATTATTCCGAAAAATTAAAAATAAAGAATATAATAAAGTACATAAAAAAGATTACTATTTTCTTGTATTAAATAAAGCAAGTCCATCTGAAGTGATCATAAATAGTGTTAAAGGATTAACATATTTAACACCAAATATTAATAATTTACCATTTCAAGTAAAATGGAATAATAATAGAGTTTATAAATATGATACAATTAATAATAAAATAAAAATACTTATAGAATGTTTGGTAAGACCAAAACCATCGTGGCAGGAAACATTTATGTCAAATATAAGAACTATCAAGATATGAATTTGATAATTGCCGATGTCCTATTTTAAATCTTCCAGAAAACATAAAATTATTTTTAAATTCGACTGTATTTAAATATTTTACTATTTTTTTTAAATTACAATCTTTTTTTGGTATTAGCATTAATAAACTACCGCCAAAATAACTTACTTTACCAGTAAAAGCAATAGTATTACTTCTTGTTAAATTATAAACATATATACAATCATTACCCATATGCTTCTGAATTGTTTTTATATTTCTAGGTGCTCCCCATTCAAACCAATTCTTTTCATTGAATTTTCTTATCCCTCTTTTTAATAATGATTTCTTATGAGATAACATATATTCATTTAATTTTATATTATCTGGTAATTTTTCATAGTAAATATATTTGTCAATTTTATCAATGCCATTTAATACATTGATATTACCAAATTCATTATTTTTATACACTTCATCTTTCCCACTAACTATTCCAACATACACATCAAAATAATCTTTTATTAAATATTTATTTTCATTGAGATTATCAGAAAATGTAATTAGTCCATCTGAATTTGTTATATACATTAATTTTTCATTAAATAATAATTTTTTTTCTAATAATTTATTTTTACAATATCTAAATACAATTATATCAATTGTTGCATCTTCAAATAACTTTTCATTATTTGGATGATATATATGTGTAAATGTTCCATCATTCATCATTTGATTTAATATTTTTGTAGCACTTGTTAATTTCAAAAAATCAGAAGGAATAATAAATATTAGTTCGCCATTTATATCTAGTAAGTTAAAACATTTTTCAATAAAGTCAATATATAGGTTTCCTGTTTTTGTTCTAACGTATGGAGGATTTCCTACAATTGTTTTATATAATTTATTTATTTTTTGTATCATAAAATCACCAAATATAATTTTATTTCTATCAATGTTGTATAACATTTTAATTTGAGGATCAATCTCATACATATCAAAAGTTATATTTGATTTTTGTTCCATTATATATGATACTAGATCACCTTGACCAATTGAAGGTTCTAATATATTATGAGGATCATTTAAAATGAAATCACACACTATCTCTTTTAATTCTAAATTAGTTGTAAAATATTGTCCCATTTTATGCTTAATTTTATTATCCATATTATATATATTATTTATTATTTATATTATTATTTTGTTCAATTTTTTTAATTTTGATAGAATTAAAAAAATCATTTTATATAATTATTTCTAAATTTTTAACAATTTCTCTAGTGATTTTATCTCTATTATTATAAATAATTAGCTTTATTTCTGTCTTTTTAATTTCTTCATATTTTGGTTTATCCATATTATTAATAAATGTATCAATAATAGTTTGCACATTTTTTGTGAAAACAATATCATTTTTATATTGGCGTTGCTCTTGTGATATTTGTGATACTTGCACATTTTTTGTGTTTATTTTTTATTTATTATTATGAAATTTGTTAGTATGATTCCATAAAGATTGGTATGATTTATAATATTTAATACATATTTTACATTTATATTCCATATACTTATTTATAAAAAAAAGTGTAATAAAGTTTAAACTTTATACGGGAGAGAGAGATGGCATGTAAATATTCATTAATTTTCAAATTATAAAAATAACTATAATTTTTTACTATATTTATTAGCAATTTCCAATAATTCTAACTTTTCTTTTTGACTCTTTTTCCTCCAATGAGCAGTCTGTCTTGATGTCGCATAATTAGATTTCAATAAATCATAATGCTTATCAATAAAATTATAATAGATTGCATCCCAGATTTTCCACCACTCCTCATTACTTTTTCTCTTATAATCACTCATCTTATCAATATAATTAGATGATGAAAAATACATTCTTGTCATCATCATACCACCATCTGCATATTGACTCATTCCCATCACATTAGGAACCATAACCCAATCATAAGCATCAACTGTCCATTCCATAAATATTCTATGAACCTCTTTAGGATCTTTCATATTAATAAAAAACCAATTACCCAAAATCATTAACCTTTCAATATGATTTGCATATGAATATTTTATTATTTTTTGTATAGTACTATCAATTGGTTTTATACCAGTTTTATCCCAATACAAATTGCTTATTTTATTCTTATGATTCATTTTATTCATATCATACATTTTTGGTTCAAGCATATAAATAGAATAAACATAATTTCTCCATCCAATCACCTGTCTAATAAAACCTTCAAAAGATGCAATTGGAACAGTGTGGTTATTATAATATTTTACGACACGTGCTATTACCATTATATCGGGTAGGATTCCAATATTCATCATGGGACTTAATACTGAGTGAAATAAGAATGGCTCATTCTCTTTAACAGCATCTTCATAAGGCCCAAAATTATTTAATCGTTTTTTCATAAATACATCTAACCATTTTATTGCTCCCTTGGTATCAATAGGAAAACTCCATTCACTTGTATCGCCATAGTTATTAGGAAAATGTTTTTCAACATATTGTAATGCCTCCTTGTAATATTTATCTTTGGTTATTTTTGGAACCTTTGGAATAATAATATTAGAAGGTAAGGGTTTTCTATTCTCATCATCATAAGACCACTTTCCACCAACTGGCTTATTATTCTTCATGAGAATATTTAATCGTTCTCTTTGAAATTTATAAAACATATCGTGATTATATTTACCATTCTTATAAAACTCATTCTTATTACTATGCGCTTCATTTGGTGTTAAGAGAAAATTTAAATTGTCTATCATAGTGGCTCTTGATAATTTGGTTTTAAATTTCTTTTCCAATTTATGATCAATTGGATTAAAATAAACTGTGTCATTCTTATTAAGTTCATCATAAATATTACTAACTTTACTATATTCTATGTAATGACAATTAAATTTCTTTTTCAATGAATCATAATATTTTTTCATAGATGCACGATGATATATTAATTTAAGTTTATGGAATTTAAAGTCTGTAAAATATCTGGGCTCCTCTAAAATGTATATTGTGTTAATATTAGATGGTAGTATTTTAATAGGAAATAATTGATTTGGTAATATTAGTAATATCATTATAAAGTACTATATTATAATTGTATAAATAAAAAAATCTATAACTTTATAATGCACGATATTATTATGATTGGCGGTGGTATATCATCATTATATGGTGCTTATAAATTACTTCAAAAAAATCCAGATCTATCAATCCTATTATTAGAAAAAGAAGCTCGTTTAGGAGGAAGAACCTGGAAAGAAAAATTTAATACAACTAATGTAGTGGTTGGTGCAGGAGTTCTCCGTGCAAAAAAAGATAAGATTCCCATTAAATTACTGGATACTCTCGGAATAAAATATAATATATCTAAACATTCATCTAACTATATATTACCATTCAAAGTAGAATTAAAAGAATTATTTGAAAAATTAAAGCAAGTCTATTCTAAAGATCCAACAAAATACATTAACAAGACTTTCAAACAATTTGCCGAATCAGTGATAGGAAAAAAATTATACAGCCAATTTAGAACTCAATCGGGATATTCAGATTATGATAAACAAAATGCTCATGATACTTTCTATAATTATAATTTTGATGATAATTATTTTAACTCTCCTATAATATCAGTTGATTGGGTTGAACTAATAACAAGATTACAAGAATTTCTTAAAGGCTATAAGCACTTTAAAATAATGAAAAATAGCACCGTTAAAAGTATTCAATATGGACAGATATTTGAAGTAATTACAAATAAAGATAAATATCAGTGCAAACAGTTAATATGCGGAACCAATATAAATTCTTTCAAGAAAATATTTAATAACTTACCTAACAATATATTGACACCATATAAAAAGATTATGGGTCAACCATTCTTATTACTTTATGCTAAATTCTCTAAAGATAGCACCTTGATAATGAAAAATTATATAAAAACTTTTACTATTGTTAATGGCGTGCTGCAAAAAATGATTCCAATTAATCCAAATGATGGAATCTATCTAGTGGCATATAATGATAATAAGAATGCAATTAAATTAAAACCTTATGTAAAAAATAAAAAATTTATTTCTAATCTTGTTAAAACAACATTAGGAATAAAAGAAGATATTGAAATTAAAGATATGACACATTATTATTGGGAGAATGGAACTCATTATTTCAAACCATATCAAAACTTGTATCAAACAAATGAATTCTATAAGATGATTACAAATCCAATTAAGAATCTTTATGTAATTGGTGAAATGGTCGCGCAAAAACAGGGATGGATTGGTGGGACTTTAGAGACAGTTGATAAAGTTATTAAATTAATTAATGTTGTAAAATAATATTTAGAGACTCATATCGGTCTTTGGTGTGAAAAGTTTTGTGATCTCATCCTTCATAGGACACAGCATAAATTCTTTATCAAATGACTCAATTAGGGTAATGAGAGTCGTGTGATTAGTTTGTTGTGTTGCAAAGATATCATATAGATAAGTATCTTGCGTAGCAGCTATAATATGCTCATTGCTTGAGAGCACTTTAAACTCCTCCTGATACAGTGTGAAATTAAGTTTAAGCTGCTTGACATCCGAAGTAATAGCATCAATAACATTAGAATAGGTTGTAATGATATTAGTGGAATGAGAATTGAAGATATCATGATTATCTCTTACGACTGTATCATCATATTCAGATTTTGTCGTCTTAAGATTCTCAAAAATACTAATAAGACTATCAATTACGTTAGTGATATGGATTTTAAAATTCATGATAGTTTTAAACTTCAAATTAATATCAATAAGCTATACAATAACACTGTGTGATTCTTTAAGTAATTCATATGTTGTAATATTAATTGTGTTGTTCATTATATGATACCACGTCCATTCACCATGGCAAGTATTATTACAAGTCAAAAGTTATCAATGTCTTGTATATGGAGAATATCAATTGGTTTGTGAGAGCGTGTCTTGATAGGTTGGTTATTAGGTTCGCTTTTTTTGAAGACAGCCTGCATAGATCCAGATCCTCTAGTGGGACCTCTATTGGCACTTCTAGTAATACCTCCAACACATCTAGTGGTACCTCTTCCAATGCCTCTAGGTCTTCCATAATAAGCATTCTCAAGCTTATCATTCTCAATCTTTTCGTTAAGGTCTTTAACTTGCTCTGTCAGTGTTGTAAGCTCCGTATTAGGTGCTATTGGCGTAGGTATGATCGGAGTTATATTCAGTTTAGGAATGCCGTCTTCATATTTTGTAGCAACAGTAGCAACTTTACCTCCAAAGTTTTGATGCCAACTAAACTCAGAAGATATAAGAGGCGAAATTAGAGAATTATTGATCAACCAAGTATTAACAATTTTAACTCGTGGATCATTATCATTAGCTTCAATATAAAATTTTCTAGTCACAAGATGATATCTCATAGCATGTGGATTATCCTGCTTCCGTATATTACAGCTTAGTTCTGTATCATTAACAGTAATCTTTAAATCATCAGTAGGAGGGCACGGAGGGCACGCCACTATAAGTTTAATGTTTCCACCCGATGCTTTAAATGATATTTTATTACCATCTATATTATGATTATTCATATCAGCATGAATAATATTATAACCCTCTGGAAGAAGAATATTATAACTATTCTGCTCAAAGATGATAGATATAAATCTATCTACAATTGCATTATAAGTAATATCAACTTCATCATCCACAGAATCGCTACCCGGGAAGAAAGTTGATGAGAAAACTTCACACACGTGGTTATTGTCATGAACTACTTGTGCCATCTTGTGTAAAAGTGGTAGATCTGCATAAGGACCAATCCCCAAGAGTGCTATATATAGACACTCTGCAGATTTACAATATTCATCTATTCTAGTAAGAAGGTCATCAATGCTAGAACCATTATGACAACCATCTGTTATGAGAAGCAGTGATCTATAGGGGTTAGGGTTATTAGAGTCAAAACAGGTTGTGAAATCTGTGGAGCCACGAGCACCTTGTATCTTAATAGTATTATCAATTTCCTCTCTGAAATCACCTAGTATTTTTTTTAGATTATCAGATGTGCCTACTATAGATTTTCTGACTGACCATTCAGGAATTATGTTACCATCAAAGGCCATATATCCAATTGTTATCTCAGACTCATCCGCAATGCGTGTTTCGATCATATCAAATACTTCCTTGTTTATTCCTAAGGTTGTATTATTTCGGATAGTTTTATTTTCCAACATTGAGCCTGAAGCATCAACACATACTTTCAGTTCTTTTTTTTTAGCTCGCGTAGTTGCTAGTTTTGTTGGTTCTATTGCTTTTGACAAATTAATATCAAGGACTGCAAGCGGTTCATTACCACAATAGGTAAGGACTGCTATGTCGGATAATGACACATGTATTTGTTTACGACGTGTAATAATTGCTATAACATTAACTAGACCAACATCTGTGATTTTACATGGGTCTTGTGATGTTATGAGAATTGTAGTGTCTCGGAAATTTGAGAGCAAGTCTCCCAGATTCTTACTATCACTATTATTAAAAGTAGTATCATCATTAAGAATAATTTGAAAGTGAGTGTCTTCTCCAGGTGCAATTGGACATTTTGCACCAATTACAAATTGTTCATAATTGTCATTATCTTGTGAAAGAGAAGGAAGGATTAAACTTGAATAAGTTATGCGGAAGAAGAATTTGCCTTTGACACCACCTAAGTTAATTATAATGAAATCATCTGCATCAGTTGCAGTTCCACGATTGTTGCCATCATTTCTCTCAATTGCATCCTTAAGAGCTTTGTCAGCATTCTTTTTCAGGGTTGATTTGGGGGTGATTTCGAGGTATTCCTCACCGTCAGGACCAATCACTTCATTACAATCATATTCTTCTATATTATCTTTAATTTCTTGAGGTGTTAAAGATGATATTGCGATAAAGAGTGCTGTTGACATGATTTCATAGTCTGAATCTTTCATTATGTGCAGTCTGAATTCTGTTGCCTCTGTTGTATTATAAAAAGTATCATGTTGGAGGTATTTGTATTTTCTATCAAACGTCATCTGACTGTATCTTTTTATACACTTTTCAGTAGCCATAGTCGGATTTTCAAAGATTGATGGGTATAGGCATTTGGGTGGTTTCTCTCCATTGTGTACTTCTGACGCACTTGGCCTTGATATTTGTGTGATTTCCTTACCATCATATATGTAAAAGTTAGTTGATTTACGTGTAGTGTAAAGGTTAGTGGGGTTAGTAGTTTTGGAAGTAGGAATATCTGTCATGGGGGCAGACATTTTATGTATAGACAATAACAATTGACTATAATCAGTTATTCTTATAATATAATATAATGTTATTTTAAGTTTTTATAGGAACACTGCTTGTTCAATAATAGTGATAAAGAAGTATAAAAGTATCAATAATTAGACAATAACTCTAGTATTCTATTAATTATCATCTCCGTATTGCCATAAATATTAGTTATATTATTTAATTTGACTTTATTATTTTTTATCAAGTCTAGTATCTGATAAAAAATAATCTTAATATTCTCACTACTAACAATACTATCTATCAATCTATTCATATTTATATAATTATATATATCAATAATTTGTTCTGCCATATACTTAATATCCTTATCAAAAATATCTGTAAAGTTTTTTTTATATATCTGTATCATTCTATCATTTTCAGTGATATATATCATCATATTATGAGGTGTATTACTATTATATTTAGATTGTAATAAATAGCTATCAAGGTCTTTCATAGTCTTATAATACTTATCAGCAACATCTATCTCGGGTATTAATTCGATAGTAATATCTATATACTGTTCTTTATAAAATAACTTGGTAATATTTCTATTATGAGTTTCTATTATTTTTATTTCTTCTAATAATTCATAATATGATCTTAATTCTTCTTTAATAATAATAATATCCATATACTAGAATTTATAAATTAATTTTTTATAATACACATAAATAAGATTATTTTTATGTATTATGGTGTTATTGTAATTATGGTGATATATATTTATTATGTTGTTAT
>Ga0214921_10012684_pt1 | contig 10023 bp, 6 predicted proteins | sample LL1505_MetaG_FD_177992 | JGI IMG/M metagenome (GOLD analysis project Ga0214921, IMG submission 177992) | Freshwater microbial communities from Lake Lanier, Atlanta, Georgia, United States - LL-1505 | ecosystem: Environmental > Aquatic > Freshwater > Lake | place: USA: Georgia | collected 2015-05-28
CCCTTTACCTGTTAAAAGAAAAAACTTGAGCTCACAACAAACCTCATTTTATAGATTTTTTTCAGAAGGTCCATCTGTCTTAGAATTCAAACAAAAAATATTGTTCTATGCCTTTATAATATTCTTTTTTATAGTTCTTTTTTATACTATTTTTTTCTAATTATCTTTTTACTATAATAAAATGAAAAAGATAATTATAGTCCTTATTGTACTACTCATACTATATAAATTATTTTTTAACTCATATGAGACCTTCTTTCAAGAAGATAGAAACACTATTCTTTGTAGAAACTCATTAGAGTTCTATAACGCAAATAAAGATCTGTGTACCCAAAAAATAGGATCTGAATGCTCCGTTAAACCTCATATTTTACAAAATGGAGAGGCTTGTAGACTTCTTGGAAAAGAACCTTGTGAATACTATGAATACTTGGAAAAAAATCAAAAAGAATGTTCAGGTATAACAAACCCTCTAACTAATAAACCTTATAATGTATGCTCGTTTGAAGATTATTTTAAGGAAAATAAAAACAAATGTAGAAGTGAAGGAACTGACGCTTGTAATTACTCTGAAAATTATCTAAAAGAAAACATACAAGAATGTAGGTTAAACGGAACTGATATATGTTCTCTTAATAAAGACTATTTACTTAATAACTCAGAAGAATGTAGAAAATATGGTTTTGAAGCCTGCAACGACCAAGAATTTAGATATAATAGAACAGAAGATTGTATAAGTAAAGGCTTTAATGTATGCTCCGAAAAAGACTTTTTAAAAACTAATAAAGCTATAATTTGCAGCTTGGGTAGAGACGGAGTTTTGAATGATGAAAAAAGCCCCTGCGGATATGATGAATTTTTAAATATTAGTAGCAACAACCTTGATTTATGCTGTTCTAAAGGTAAGGTAAAAGCTGAAAAATGTAAAGATATAAACCCTTGCTCTAATGAAACCTATCTTTTAAATAATCCAACAGAATGTAGTTCTGCCGGTTTTGAACCATGCGAATTATCTCTCATATATAAAGTAAATAACCCAGCTGAGTGTAGATCTAAAGGATTTGACCCTTGTAAAAACAAAGACTACTTACTCGCAAACTTAACAGAATGTAAATCTCTTAACTTTGACCCTTGTGTCTACTTTGATTATAAAAAAGATCATCCTACTGAATGTACATCTCTTATTGAACCAGAAATAGTACCAAAACTACAACAATAATTGCAACAGCTATCAACACACTCAATTGTATATACTTTTGATATGAACTTGGATCCATTCCACATTTTCTTTTAACTGTAACCTTTCTTCCTTCTTCGCTTACTGCTTCACCCTTATATTTATCTTTTAGAACATCCTCACAAGTTCTACCTCCATTTCCTTGTGGAGTTAAAACTCTATATATTTCTATACCTTTACCATCAACACATGCGCTCTGATATGGTTCATCTTCAATTATACAATTCTGTTCCTTTTCACACCCTCCTTTTACGTATAATTTATTATTTATATAAACATTCTTACTTAGATCCTTTGTATACCTCTTTCCAAATGTCTTTGCCACTTCACTGCAACTCTTTCCATTATTATTAGAAGGTAACTCAACATCAAACTCATACACCTTTTCTCCTCCTATACAATTACCTACACTTGAAGGTTCTGATTTAAACTTACAATCCTGATCAAAAGAACACTCTTCTATCTTTGGTGTTTTATTTCTTATTGCATTTAATAATTCTGTACTACATACTCCTCCATTTAATGGCTGTCTTTTTAAAAATGGTATCTTATTTATAACGTTCCTTGTACCGTCAAAATAACATTCTCCGTTATTACTGGTAGGATCTATCTTATAATCTACTATACAGTCTTTACATGGTATTGACGCTGTTAGGGTCTTTTTATCACTTGAATAAGCCACAGAAACTGGATTATTTTTGTACAACTGAGGAAGAAGAGGAAGTATAACATCATCACAACTCTTTCCATTACCTGAAGTAAGACTAGTTATGTTAAACTCTATACTTCTCTTTTCATCCTTACAACCACTATCTTGTTTTTTTACTGTGACAGAACAGTCTGCGTTTGAAGGACAATCTATTGTCTTTTCTGTATTATCAATAACACATACCTTACCTCCGTTCAAAGGTTGTTTTTTTACTTTTGTCTTTTTACCTTTAATCTTCCACTGATTTCCCTCTAAGAAACAAGAACCTGTAAGTTCATAATCCATTTCACAATCTTGACAAGGTGATATAACTATTACACTATTTGCATCCTTGTCATACTTTATAGTTGGATTTAAAGCTTTTAACTCATCTGAAAGAAGTGATTTTATAGCATCTACAGCATCATCCGGATTTAAAGGCTCTTTCTTAAGATCAAACCTTAAAGTATTACTATCATTTGTACATCCTAAATCAGTAGGTGTTAAATTAAAAGAAGCACAACTTAAACTTTCTAAACTACTACTACAAGCACCTCCATCTTTCTCTGTTATAACTTGTTTAACAAATTCACCCTCACTTATCTGATAAATACATTTAGATAAAACTGAATTCTGACATAATTTACTTTTATAACTACCGCAATTAGCATCTTGCTTTATACTCAAACTTCCAATTTTACCTTGAAGATTAACAGTAGCAGTCTGAACGCATAGGTTTTTCTCAGGACAAGCTGATTTATCTTGGATAGAACCTCTTTGAATGTACTTTCCTTCTCTTGCTGAAGGATACCCTTGAGATATAGGTACTGTCATCTGTCTGCATATAGGGTGAACGGCACAGTTTTGATTACATTGAAGAGGATCATCGGTATCTATATTAAGGGCAAACTTAGCAGGTTTATTATTCCTTATACTTAAGCTGTCAGCCATACTATCACACTCAGGCTTTAACGTTTTAGTACTCATAAAACAACCACATATATCAGGGTACTTAAGATAGTTATTTCTATTATCTCCACAAAACTTTTTAATCTCGTAATCACAGCTTATAGGATTACTACTTGAAACATTATTTCTACAAGCATGTTTTAAACAATAATCTTTTGTAAAATATGGACTATCAAACTTACAATCCCTTCTAAACATATCAGAACATACAGATGAGCTTGGTTGTATTCTATTTAAACCTAAACCACACTCTGCACCTCCCATACTTCCACCTCCTAAACAGCACAGTCTATTAGTATCTTCAAATCTTATGATATATAAAACTTTAGTTAAAGTATCTAGACCGTCATCATCTCTCCAATCAAAATTTTGAGGTGTAGAAATAAACACAGATGTATATGTTAATTTTCCTGAAGATATTTCAGTGTCTCCACTCTCATCTAATATACTTCCATTTTTTACTGGATTTCCAAACTCATCTGGACCATCTCTTTTATAGAATGCAACTGATGAAAAAGCATCAAAATCACACCCTCCAGAAGTATTAACAGAACTTCCTACTCTTGAACCTCCGTCCCAATACCAGTCTATATTTTTATTTATTTTATAAGTTACATTTTCTATATATTTTCTATTTATAGCTCCATAAAAGCTTATATTAGGTCTTACTTTTCTAAGAGGGTCACTTGGAGCATAATATGTAGTAGCCCATCTACATCCTGGAGCTATATAGTTTGGGTCGGTTGTCTTTAATTTATAAGCTACACCATAAGAATCAGAAGCGGTTGCAAACCATACAGCATATTCACTGTCTGAGTTACATTTACCATTACCTCCATCTGTAAGATTTACAACTCTTTCCTCTCCATTACACCTTATAGAATATAAAGGATCGTCTTTAACAAAAACAACAATTGATTTAGTAAATAAATCTTTTGGAACTAATCCAAGGCTTTGACCGTCACAAAATATTTGTTCGGTTGTTTCACTCCCACTTCCAGAGTATCTTGTAGTCAATATTAAATCACCTACACATAAGTATCCCATTGGAGGATATAACTTAACGAGATATGTAGTATAAGATGAACCTCCTTTTATTTTTTTAAAAATTTCAATTCCACCATTACCTACTAATCTAACCCAAGGATTTGAAGATCTTACTGAAACTGAAAATGTTTGTATGTGATCATCAATTTCTGGGGTATATGCGGAAGATCTTGAAGAAGAAGATTGTGCGTATCCAAGACTTGTTTTATATATAAAACAATAATATTCAGCTAAAGTCATAACCATAAAGGGAAATGTATTCCATGCCATCTTTTATAATATCATTTTTTTAAAAAAAAATATTATAATAAAAATATTGCAAGCAAAACTATAACTATAAATGCAATAATTGAAATAATAGTATACTTTCGACTATCACTTTCAACTATTTTTTTCTCATCTTTCTCACAAGAACCTTTTGCTAATATTCTATTTCCGTCTCTTTCTATACTTATATTTGTATCATTAACAATATCTTTTACTGTATCTTCACAAGTCTTACCTCTACCGCTATTTTCTATAATGACATTATACCTGGAGGTCTTAACTCCATTATTACATGTAGTGTCTTTAAACTCTACAAGACAATTTGTTCTTAATTCGCACCCTGTTTTTATAATTTGTTTTTTCTGTGCTTCATCATAATAAGAATCCAACACATTTGAATATCTGTTAGATAACCTATTACCTACCTCGGAACATTTTTTACCAAATCCAGTCTCAAGTGTATCTCTTGCAAATACTATTGTTCTTACACCTTCGATATCATCACAGTTATCACTTATAGGCTGTTCTATAAATTTACAGTCTTGATTAAAAGTACAAGGTACATCTATACTTGTTGTTAATTTAGCCATTTCACTTGCAGGGCACTTTCCTCCAAACTCTTCTCTTTTTATAACCTTACCGTATTTTGTTATGACATATCTGCCACCCTTTAAATGACATCTTCCATCAGGAGTATTTTCATCTGCTACATAGTCTACAACACAATCATTACAACTTACAGTTGCCTTTCCCTTCTTTGTACTTTCATCTATTGTTATGGTTGGATTTATTATGGTTGAAGGTAATTTTTCTAAAATAGCATCAGAACAAGCCTTACCATTACCAGAATTAAATGATACTATATCAAACTTATAATTAAAATTACCACCTATACAAGCAGTATCATTTCCTTCAGAAGTAACTACACAATCATTATTATAAGGACAATCAACAATTGTTTTTGTCCTATCAATTTGACAAGCAGTTCCACCATTTTTAGAAGGTTTAAGTATCTCTTGTAAACTTGTTTCTTGGGTCCATTTTTTAGTTGTAGTATTTAACTTACAAGGAGCTCCTGTAGGTCCAACTAAGCAATTAAAACAATCAAGAGAAACATTAAGTATATTACTCACCGGATTAAAACTTAATTTTGACCCTGAAAATGTATCTATTTTACTAATAGAAGATTTATATTTATCTAAAATCTTTAAATTCTCTACAAAGTCACTTCCAGCCTGTAAAACGTCAGGAGAAAAACCATTAGTATATGTATTCTGTATATTTATATTTATTTTTTCCTTGTCAGTATCACATCTTGCATCTCTTATAGCGGTTTGATCAACCTGGAATTCTGCACAGACAAAAGCAGTTCCGGGATCAGCACAAGCACCATCATCTTTATCTTCAAGTAAATACTTTTTATAAGTATATTTATTACCTGAAATGGTAGAACCAGTACAAGGACTATAAGTTGAATAAGCACATTTCTTTTGAAGAACAGTTTTACAATTTGCATTTTGACTTACTGATAAAGAACCTATATTATTACCAGTTTGATTTACCGTAACATCTTGGACGCATAAATCTATATTTTGACATTCCTGTGGAAAGACTGACCCTAAAATAACAGAATTATCTCCTCTATTTAAATTATAAGGAACCTGAGCCCCGAGCTTACATAATGGATGAACTTTACAAGCCTTATTACACTGGTTAATATCACTTGTATTTAACCCTAAAGCATTCTGTGCGTTTTTATTCTTCTTTATACCCAGAAAATTAACATAACTATCACATATTGGAGCCAAGAATTCTCGGCCCATAAAACAAGAACAATAATCAGGATACTTATTATAATACGGATATGCCTCTGGTGAAACACTCAAATCTTGCTTTATATTACATAAATGTTTATATTCATCATCACAAATACCAGTATTAATACTCCTTGGATCAGTCTTACAATAGTCTCTTTGACAAAATTGACCGAAAAAATCATTAGGATTATTACGATTACATATTGACCTTGCTAACACCTTACAAGTATTATTCTTATTATTTAAAGCTTTAGTTCCAACTCCACATTCATCTCCTAAATTATTGTTTCTACAACAAAATTGAACGCTAATAGAAGGTAAAAGTAAATATAATTTTGTAGGATTATTTAATGTTAAATTCAAATATTTTGCCTTTCCGGGAACTCTCAATATTTCATCTTCTATATTTACGTTATTATCTAACCCTGTTCTGTCAAAGTATAAAACCGATGACTGTTTATTAGTATCTGTAAATGGTCTCAATAATCTACCAGATGGATATCTATAACTATTAAAAGAATTTAAATACTTATCAACATAATCATCATCTTGAGGATTAGTTGAAGCTATTTCCATAACAAATCGTTTATTCACCCCATATTGAGATGATACATCTAATTTTATAAAATCAGGATCATTTAAACTCAAAAGTTTAGCATACGAAACAGACACTCCATTTTCTTGTCCGAAAGGTTTTACATATAACTCTGGTCCAAGCTGAACATAATCTTGTTTATCACTAGGTAAAATTGACCCTACATAATAAGGAAATGTTATATCACTCATTTTATTATTTATACAATAAAAAATAAAATGATTTTTTATTATAACTTTCATCTTTAATTTATCTTTAAAAATGAAACATTTATTTGTATCCTTTATAATAGCAGTAAGTCTTGGATTAGATATCATCCTCGTAAATATACTTCAAAATACATCTCTTACATTTCAAGTATATGTGGCTTCTTTATGCTTAATATCAAGCACTATACTTATGGTATGTATACAAACTATATTATGGCTGTTTAATTATTCAGATATAACTCAAACAGGAATAGTATGCTTAAACTTTATTCTGAATATAGCAAAATCTACATACTTGAGTATATCTTATTACAGTACTACAATACCTTCATCAATGGTTATGATATCTTTCGTAACTTTTGTTTTATCAATCGTTTTAGGTCTTGTGTTAAGGAATGATGATAAAGCAAAAGTTGAACCCCTAAACTATATAATCATAAATAGCACCTTCAACGAAACCGAAAAAACTTGTTCTATATGCCTCCAAGATTTTATTAAAAATGAAAATATAAATATAACTCCCTGTAATCACTTCTTTCATATAACTTGTATGAAAGAACTAATAAAAAATAAAATCACATCCTGTCCTAACTGTAGATTATCTATTTTGCAACAGGAGGCATAGATAGTGTAGTCGGTACAGTTTCCATTTGACACAGGGGAGCATCAAGATGAGATTGCCACGCAATAATATCGTGTGGTGCATCTCTAAATCAACCTGATTTTTATAAGAATACAGGCTCTCCGAGCCTGATACTTCTGTGGAGGACACTGGGTCCTCCCTAAAATTTGGTAGGTTTAGTGATAGCACTCCCCGTAGTAGCATCTAGAGTTTTAGACGCAGAAAATAAATTGATTTTTTATTATAACTTACATTATGTTATTATTATCATAATGAAAGCCTTAATTTTTACTCTATTAATAGCACTCTCGGTTGTCCTAGAAATAATATTGGTAAATATGTCAAAAAACATACAGGAAAGAACCCCTCAAGTCATCTCTATCTTCTTATTATCCTTATCGCTTGTATCTACTTTGTGTACCTTTATGATATGGGGAATAAACCCTTGTCAACATTCTGTTAAACTCCCAACTATAACCCTCTCTTTAAACGTTACAATAAAACTCATCTCTACCATCATATATTCCCTGTATTACTATACTGGAAATTACGTTTCATCATCATACGTAATTTTATCTTATTTATCCCTCATATTATCCTTTGTATTACCTTTTGTATTTGAAAGATCTGTTGAAAATAATACTATTGTACCACAAGAAGGGGTCATTCACCCCCTTGAAGAAGGGGATAAACCCGATATAAAAATCACTATTTTCACCTCCGATGAACCCTCCTCTTGCACTATCTGTCTCGAACATTTTATTCAAGATGAAACTGTTAACGAAACTAATTGCGGTCATAAATTCCATTTAAGCTGCATGGAGACCCTCTTAAATAATAAAATTAAAAACTGCCCTAACTGTAGATTATCTATTTTGCAACAGGAGGCATAGATAGTGTAGTCGGTACAGTTTCCATTTGACACAGGGGAGCATCAAAGATGAGATTGCCACGCAATAATAGTATATAAGATTTAAGTATTAGTAAGACTAATACTTAAATGTCAGGTTATATTTATGTTATGACAAATCCTTGTTTTTCAGGGACAGGTCCTGTGAAAATGTATAAAATAGGATATACAGCTGATATGGAACAGAGAAAAAAATCTTATGCAACAGCATTCCCTATGGAATGCATTTATGACGTGGATCCAACAGGTGAAGCCTTTATCCCTAATATAAGGACAAGAGAAAGGCTTATATTTAAACGCTTAAATGAATATCGTTTTAATAGTTCAAGAGAATATTTTTGTGCTGATATTAATCTTATAAAACAGACTATAAATAGCGTAAAGATTATGTCATTAAAAGAGATGAATTTAGAGTTAAATATAAAAGAATGGAAAGTAGAGGTTCCTATCTTCCTTAAAAAAGTTATAAAAGAAGTTAAAACAGGTAAGAGTTATAACAAGGTCCTTGTTGAGGATTTATACAGATTATTTGTTGTATGGTGTATGGCAAAGAATATAAAAAAGAAAATTAAAGAAGAGGAATTTGACAATGATTTAGAGAATTATAAATTAAAACAAAAAGGAAAAGTAATTAAATTTAAAAGTACAAAAACCCACCCTAAAGAATACTTAGAAATGAGAGAGTATAATATTTAAGATTATTAAACCTTACCACCCGCCTGGTTAAGCTTCTTGATCGCTTTTCGGACTGCCTTAGCTGGAAGTTTTTTACCTTCTAAAGAACCAGCCTTTCTGAGCTCATTCAAAGCCTCGTCGGCAAGTCTCAACCTTGAATTTAAGTCAGATAATTCCTTCTCGTATTTTCTGCTTTCACGAGAGCTTATATTACCTTCAGTTTCATCTATAGCTCTTTGAACCCTCTCAAGACATTCATTCTTTTCCTCAACAATTTTATTTCTTAAATTTTCTGCACTATTTCTAAGAAGATTTATGTCTTCTTGTAATACGAGCTTATCAGCTTCACATTGGTCTGCATCTCTTGTCTTTTCACTAAGAACCTCTTTCATTCTTTCATTATCTTTTTGAATATTAAATAAGGAACCTTCTAACTGTAATCTCTCACTTGAAAAAGTCTCGGATAATTCCTCATTGTCAGCAAAACATTCTTTAGATTTTTCAATCGCTACTGCAAGGGAAGCATCAAGGTTATCATTTATATTCAACATCTCATTATAAGTATTCTTTAACATATTATTATCCTCTTCTAATTTTTGTATTTCTTCTTCTGCTGCAACCATATCATCAGAATATTTATTTGTATATTTTTCTATGGTGTTTTCAGCATTACTAAGTCTTTGTTTTAAAACATTGTTCTCATCGGTAAGCTTCTTAATACTATCCTTTAATTCATTAGTCTCATCCACAAAACGACCTATAACCTCTATACGTTCTTCTATCTCAGCATTCTTATCGTCTATCTTTCTTTCCCTAACATTTACCTCTTCGATCAAGTTTAATTTTTCATCTTGTAATTGATTAATTTGTTGTCCTAAACCATCTATCATATTTGCATTTTCTTTTAATGCTTCTCTTAAGTTGTTATTCTCTTCATTAACTGATAAAACTTCTGATTGATAAGCTTCAATATCAAGCTTGTTCTTC
>Ga0214921_10012685_pt1 | contig 10022 bp, 11 predicted proteins | sample LL1505_MetaG_FD_177992 | JGI IMG/M metagenome (GOLD analysis project Ga0214921, IMG submission 177992) | Freshwater microbial communities from Lake Lanier, Atlanta, Georgia, United States - LL-1505 | ecosystem: Environmental > Aquatic > Freshwater > Lake | place: USA: Georgia | collected...
TTCCCATCTCTTTGCTTAATGCTTCTCTTCCCTTGGAATCCGGTTCGCACGCTTCCAAACTCCACGACCCAGCCCCCTTTAACATTCGCAAAATGGTTCCCCCCATTCGCCCCGCGCCGATCATCGCTAATTTCATGCTATCGGTAGGTCTAACCGAAACGCGGGAATACGCACGACCAACCCTTCCCCCTTTTCATCTTTTCCCAAGTACGCACCCTCCGCCTCACTATCCGAATCCACCAGATGATAGCTGTTGTAGTGAAACTGCTCCCCAGGCGCCAATCGCGGGAACTGCCCCACCACCCCATCCCCCTCAATCACCAAACGATGCCCCAGCGCATTCCTGACCACCCACTTTCTCCCCATAATCGTAACCGCACGAGGACTGTCATTATGAATGGTCACAAAATAAACAAACTGATGCGGTCGATCCGGCGGGCCAGATGCCCCCACCACATACTCCACACGATCCACACTCACCCACAGGCCCTTCTCCTCTTGTCCCTTTGTGGCCATCGTTTTCTTTCTCCCTCTTTCTTGCCCCCAACTCAAGCCTTTTGCCTGCCTTTTCGAACGCTTTTTTTTGCCCGCACATAATCCTCCAACTCATACAACTTCGGATCCCTGCGAGGCGGCACTCTTCTCCGCAACCGCATCTTCCAATCTTCTCCCTTCTCCCCACCCAACCCATCCATCCCATCCATCTTCTCCATCACATCCCCATACTCCTCCTCCAACTTGTCCGGATTCTCCCCCTTCTCCAACCTCTGCAACATCTCTCCCATCTCCCCTGGCAACTTCTGACCAGTGGCCTCCATCATTCTTCGCATCATCCTCCCCATCACGCGCGGATCCGGATTTTTTTCATCCATCTTGGAAAACTCATCCGCCATCTTCATCATCTCCCTCTCCATTCGAGGATCCATCTCAGTCCCACTCCCTCCCTCCTTCTTGACCACCTCCTTCGCCTTTCCCGTGAACGCAAAAGCCGAAACCACCTTCTCCATTCGATTCTTGGACCCATCTGGACAAATCGGTACCTCACCCTCCTTCAAGAATCTCTTAGCCAAAAAGCTGTAAATCCGATGACTGTCCGGACTGTAAAATTCGTAAATCGGCATCGCCCTCCGCCTCGTTCCCTACTCCCCCGCAATCTGCCTCAACGTCTCCGCATAGGCATTTTTGCCAATAGCATCCGCTAATCCCCGTAACTCCTTCGCCCCAATCCATCCCTTCCGAAAAGCCACCTCCTCAGGTGATCCGATCAGTAATCCCGTTCGGGTCTGCACCGTCTGGACAAACTGAGCCGCCTGTAATAACCCATCCGCTGTCCCTGTATCCAACCAAGCCGATCCCCGCCCAAACTTCTCCCCATGCAGTGTATTGTCCTTCATATAGCACCGGCTCAAATCCGTGATCTCCAACTCCCCCCGGGCCGAAGGTTTTAATCCCCGCGCAAATTCCACCGCCCGCCCATCGTAGAAATAAAGCCCACAATTTCCCCAGTGCGACTTCGGCTTCGCCGGCTTTTCCTCAATCGAGGTGATCCGCGACTGCTCATCAAACGTCAACACCCCGTACGACGACGGATCCGCCACCTGATAAGCAAAAATCGTCGCCCCCTTCTCTCTCGCTTGGGCCGAGGCCAGTAACTTCCCCAACTCCGACCCATAAAAAAAGTTATCTCCCAAAATGAGGCACGACGGGTCACTTCCCACAAATTTTGCCCCAATGTGATACGCCTGTGCCAATCCCTCGGGCTTAGGCTGCTCCGCATAGCTCAGCTTCAACCCGAGACTTTTTCCATCCCCCAAGAGGAGCTTAAAAAGAGGCAGATCCTGCGGTGTCGAAATCAGAAGAATCTCTCGCATCCCCGCCAGCATCAGTACGGAAAGCGGATAGTAGACCATCGGCTTGTCGTACAGCGGTAGAAGCTGTTTAGAAACCGCCCGCGTCAACGGCCACAGCCGCGTCCCCGTCCCCCCCGCCAAAAGAATGCCTTTACGATTCATCTTGCATCTATTCTTTCCTAACGAACCCCAAAAGCCAAGTTTCTCAGTTCAACTCGACACCGTTTTATGACAGGGCTATCAACCCCTATGGCTCTCACCTTGTCCTCCAACCGCATGATCGGGGGCGTCTGTGGTGGTCTGGCCGAATGGCTCGGCTGGGACCCTACCCTCGTTCGAATTCTCTACAGCGTTCTAACCGTCTTTACCGCGTTCTCGGGCGCCATTTTCTACCTGATCCTTTGGATCATCATGCCCAAAAAATCGTAAGCTTGTTTCATCTGCTGGGTTTGACGCCACCCCTGCTCTACGAGATACTCCACTCATGTCTTATACCTATTCGAACCAACAAGAATCCCTCCTCGCAAAAGTGAAGGGAAAAACAGGCAAAATTTCCGATAAAACTCATGAGGAGCATCTCAAGCTCTACACCGGCTACGTCAACAAGAGCAATGGCATCCTTGCCGAACTGGAAAAAATGGGGACTCCTGACCCCACCAACCCCGCCGTTGCCAATCAAATCTACTCCTCCGTACGCGCCCTCAAGGTGGACTTCACCTTTGCAATCGGTGGCCTCAAAAACCACGAGCTCTACTTCTCCATCCTAGGCGGAAACGGAAAACCATCGGATCGAATTCTCAAACATATCGATCAGGATTTCGGCTCCTTCGACAACTATAAGAAAGACCTCAAGGCCACTGGGATCGCCGCCCGCGGTTGGGCCTGGACCGGATACGATCACGGCACGAAAAAACTCTTCAACTATATCGGAGACGCACAGAACAGTTATCCCGTTTGGGGTGTGACCCCCATCCTCGGCCTCGACGTGTACGAACACGCCTACTATGCCGACTTCCTGACGAACCGCGGTGGTTACATCGACGAGTTTATGAACTTTGTCGATTGGGCCGCTGTCGAAGCCCTGCTTCCGAAGGCCTGACCCCCGCTCCCACACAACTTCTGGCGCGCTGCGCAGGTTCGTGCTACCCAGCCGATCCAAAGGAGATTCTCCAGACCTTTTCGAAGGCTCTGGAAAAAGTATCCCCTGCCAAAAAGAGTGCTCACGACCTTCGCTATCCAATCGTTCCCCATATCGATTTTCGGGTTAACTTTGATCTCTATGCGCAAACCTACGCCCTTTGGCGCGACGCAAACTGGTTACCCTCCCGTGTGGTGATTCTGGGTGTCGGACATCGTTGCCCCGCAGAGTTGGCCAGCCTCCCCGCCGGCTACCGAACCCCCTTGGGGAAGATAGAAGCCGATACCGACCTCTTTTCCTTCCTTTCCTCAACCTGCCCCTTCCTCGATTCTGAAACTCGGGGCTTTCAGGGAGAACACTCGATCGAATTTGTTGTGATCTGGCTGCAAGCCCTTCGAGATCTCTTTTTTCCAGGTCGCTCCTTCACCATCCTTCCCGTCCTGTGCGGCGGACTTCAAAACGCCGTGGAAGCAGGGGCACCGCCTTGCGAAACTTCCCCTGAATCGGTTTTTGCTAAAGCCCTGGGGAAACTGTCTCAGGAGCCGGACACTGCGATCATCGCCAGCATCGACGGATGCCATGTCGGTCCGCGCTTTCAACACCCCTTTGCCGCAGACAAAAAAGTTCAAGCTCAAGTGTCGCGATGGGAAAAAAAGCTATGGACCCTTGCCTCCACCGAAACACTTCCCGATTTTTTTCAGCACCTAGGCACAAATCAAAACGGGTTTTACTTCGATGGAGTCGGCGTTCTTCACTCCCTCCTCGCCGGTCAGAACCTTCGCACCAAAACCCATCCCCCCGTTCAATGGTACGAATCGTCCGATCAATCGATCGTTACCTTCTCCCGCGGCCACCTACTGCCTCTCAAATAACCCTCAACTACTCTCCGTCCCCCCCTCTCTACTAACACCCCCACACCCCTACCTCTACAAAAACCACTCCTCAATCTATTGCCCCGCAGACAGTTACATGGGGTCAGAGGTCTTGCAACTCGTTAACTAACAAAACTTTAAATAGCTGATTTTAGGAAGTGGGGTCAGAGGTCAAAGTACATATTGTAATAATAATCAGAGGTTTATGAATACCGTTCCACCATTTATAGGAATGTGGAGTTAAGACCTGCCTAGTTGCAGGGACAGTTTTCTGATAGGCTTTCCTTATGTCCCTCGATCCATCTTCTTACCTAAATCGTGAGCTCAGCTGGCTTGAGTTTAATCAGCGCGTTCTTGAAGAGGCTCAAGACCCGACCCAGCCTCTGCTCGAACGGCTCAAATTCCTCACCATCGTCAGTTCGAACCTGGACGAGTTCTTCGAAATCCGCGTCGCCGCCCTCAAACAGCTTGTCGACAATCGAAGCGATGTTCATGGTCCTGATGGCCTCCGCCCCCCAGAAGTCCTGTCCGCCATTCGCACCCGCGTCCTCCGCATGGTTGCTGACCAGTACCAACTCCTTCATGAAACACTCCTCCCCGCCCTTGCCCAAGAAGGAATTCACCTCCGGCCCGTTCAACAGCTCAACGAAACCCAGATCGCGTGGGCTCGCGAACAGTTCCAACGCGATATCCTCCCCATCCTCACCCCGCTCGCCGTCGATCCCAGCCACCCCTTCCCCCAACTGCTCAATAAATCGGTCAACCTAGTGATTCTTTACTCCAAACCTGGCCACCAGGAAACCACCCGCCACGCTTTCGTCCAGATTCCCCGCGGCATTCCACGCCTTATTCTTCTCCCAAGAGACAGCTCCAACCCACGGGAGTTCATCCTTCTCTCCGAATTAGTCCGCCACTTTGTCGCGGAAGTTTTTCCGGGCATGAAAATCCACGGTGCGTGGCCCACCCGGATCACCCGAAACAGCGAGCTCTATATCGACGAGGAGGAAGCCCACAACCTCCTCCTCACGATCGAGGAGGAACTCCAAAAGAGAAATCGAGGGGCCGCCGTTCGTCTCGAACTCACACAAGATTGCCCCGTCGAAATCGAAACCTATCTCCTCGGTCATCTTGAACTTACACACGAGGACGTCTACCGAGTCTCGGGCCCTGTCAACTTGACACAGCTCTTCGCACTGACCGAGACCGGTCGCGGACTGCCGCACCTTCACGATCCGCTTTTCACGCCGTCGACCCCACCCCCTCTTCAACCCCCTGGTCGCAGTTTTGAGGCGATCCGCCAAAACGATATCCTCCTGCATCATCCCTACGAAAGTTTTCAACCCATCATCTCCCTTCTCGAACAGGCTGCTGTTGATCCTCAAGTCCTCGCGATCAAGATGACCCTCTATCGGACCAGCGGGGATTCTCCCCTCCTGAACGCCCTGATCACCGCCGCCCGCAACGAAAAGCAGGTCACGATCCTCGTCGAGCTGAAAGCCCGCTTCGATGAGGCCAATAATATCGCCTGGGCCCGCAAGATGGAGGAAGCCGGCATCCACGTCGTGTACGGCTTGGTTGGCTTAAAAACCCACTGCAAAGTTCTCCTCATCGTCCGCCGGGAAGAGAACCATCTACAATCCTATCTGCACCTAGGCACAGGAAACTATCATCCCCGTACCGCACGCTTCTACACCGACTTCAGCTTGCTTACCTGTCGCCCCGCCCTGACCTCCGAAGTCGCCTCCCTTTTCAACGTCCTCACGGGAATGTCGGAAACCGCCCACTTCGACGAACTCCTTGTTGCCCCCTTTAATTTTGCCCCTCGCCTACTCGAACTTATCCACCGTGAATCGGCCCACCACCGTGCCGGACGCCCTTCCGGAATCTTTATCAAGGCCAACGCCCTCGTCGACCCAGAGATCATTCAATCTCTGTACGCCAGCTCCCAAGAAGGAGTCTCCATCCAACTCCTCGTCCGCGGGATCTGCTGCCTACGCCCCGGTGTCCCCGGACTGAGCGAAAACATCCAAGTCCGAAGTATCGTCGACCGTTTCCTCGAACATAGCCGCATCTACGTCTTCACCAATGGGGGGGATCCACTTGTTTTTCTCGGCAGTGCCGATCTGATGCCCCGCAACCTTCACCGCCGCGTCGAAGTGGTCTTCCCCATTCTCGACCCGGAACTCCGTCGCCAATTCCTCGAAATTATCGTTCCTGCTTATTCAAGCGATAATCGGAAAGCCCGAATTTTAGGGCAAAATGGCCTCTCCACCCGTGCCCCTCTGCCCGAGAACACCCCCGCCCGCCGTGTCCAAGATGAGTTCCTTCTTCGCTACAACCCAAACTCCTGCGACATCCCTCAGATCACCCCCGCACTTCGCCCCATCCCCAATCCCGTCCGCTCCGTCAACGCCTAGCTTCTTTCCGCACTAACCGGTTTGCTCCCACGAATGATCGCCCCCAGATCCAAATGCTTCGCGATCACCTCTTGAATCATTAAAATCTTTTCCTTGTCTCCCGGATCGGTCTTCACCGTCATTCTCTCGATCTTCGCCGCCACGGTGTAGCTGTCCCCCTTCACCGCCACTGTCGGAAGTCCGCGTTCCTGCAACATTTTGATCAATCCCGGTTGCGGCTTGAGCCCGTCCGTCAAAATGATTCCTGCTGGCTTGGCCTCATTGCCCCCTTTTCCTTGGGCCTCCAAAGTCGCCAAAAGAAGATCCTCTCGATCTCCCGGGGTGATTAAAAGAGCCCCTGGATGAAGCTGATCCTGTAAGCGGGCCGCCGTCATCGCCCCTACCGCTACCGATCTCACTTTCCTCCGTTTCATATTTTCCCCCGAAAGAAATTCCCCGCCCAACTCCAAGGTCACCTGACCCAGCGTCGGACGACGCAGCTCCCCGTGATACGGAATCATTCCCAAAATCGGTAACCCCATCCGGTGAAATGCCTTTTCCGCCCAAGGCCGCAACGCCTCCATCTTTGCCGGCAAAACCTTGTTCAAGACCACCCCGACCACTTTCACCCCGTGTTTCTCGAAGAGCGCCAAGTTCAGGCTGACCTCATCCACTGGCCGCCCAACCCCCCCCGTCGTCACAATGATCACCTGACTCCCCAACAGCTTCGCCACCTGCGCATTCGAGAGATCCAAGACACTTCCCACCCCTGCATGCCCCGTGCCTTCAATCAAAACAAAGTCATGTTCCCATGCCACCCGGTTGAAAGCCTCCTCAATCGTCGCCTTCATCGCAGGAAGATTTCCCCGCTCCAAATACTCCCGTGTGAACATTCGATCCACCGCGATCGGAGACATTGCTTCGATTGGTAAATTCACACCATAGGTGTTGCTGACCAAAACCGAATCCTCATCCACTTTCTTTCCCGCCACCTCAACAAACCTTTGTCCCACCGGTTTGATGTAACCGATCTTTTTGAATTTGGACGAAAGAGCTGCGTAAAGCCCAAGACACGTGGTTGTCTTTCCATCATCCTGCCGGGTCGCAGCCACGTAGATCCGTGGCGTTACTCTGTTGAGCTCCATTCTCTTACCTTCCTAGGGCAACCTCCGGGGAAGAGGGCTCAGGATACAACTTTCGATACTCCACCGCTAGAATTCCGACAATCGCTGCTACGCCCAGCACCTCCTCCTCATCCGCCCCACGGCTGAGCTCCGCCGCAGGCAAACGCAGCCCCAAAAGAATATTCCCGTAGGTTCGGACACGTCCAAAGTGTTGAATGCTCTTCACCGCAATATTCCCTGAATTCAGGTCTGGAAAGACCAAACAGTCTGCCCGCCCCGCAACCTTGGAACCCGAAATCTTCAGCGAAGCTTTCTTCGGATCCAGAGCCGCGTCCAACTGCATCTCCCCGTCGAACTCTCCCGGTAAACCGATCTGAATGGCTAGATCCCGAGCCTTTTTTGTCGCCTCGATCACTTTGCCCGTCTCCTCATTCAAAGAAGCACTTCCACGGGTCGAATAGGAGAGCAGAGCGACTCGGGCGTTTCGACCTGTTAGCCTTTTTTTGAGCCCTGCTAATCCCACCGCCGTTGCCGCCAACTCCTCTGCCTTGGGACGAGGCACCACCGCCGCATCGCCCACAACCAGAATTCCATTATCTCCCGTCTTTCCATCCTCACACTCCAGCAGCGTCGCACTCGATATCCTCGAAATATGAGGCAAGCGCGGAATCATTCTTATCAAAGGCCGTAACACATTTCCCGAATATGCTCCCACCCCCGCCACGAGACCGTCCACCTGCCCGAATCGAAGCATTAACGTGCCGTACACAATCGGATCGGACAACATATCATCAATCTCACTTAATTTTAATTTCCCGCCTTGGGCTTCACTTCGTAAGTAGTCCTTGAACATCTGCCGGTCCTGACCTTCGACGGGATCCAGTAACATCACCCGATCCAGTTCTACTTTCTGGGTTTTTGCCTGACGCCGGATCAAATCCGGTTGCCCCAGCAAAACGACCGGTCCCATCCGCATTTGAGCGTACCGGGAAGCCGCCCGCACCACTTGGGCATTGGTTCCTTCAGGAAAAACAATCCGTTTCGGGTGTTTGGCCAATTTTTCAGCCAAGGAAAGTAGAAGAGGGCCTTCGCTCACATTTCGATATTCGGCTCCTTCTGAAGTCAGGGCAAGGCGAACATCCCAAAAGAAGGCTCAAAACTCACGATGGTCACACACGCAAAGCGGCCCCGCGGGGCTCCTAGTCTACTAGAAACCGATTCGAATCAGTAGATTGGCGAAAAAAGGGAGTTCAAGAAGGATGTTGTAAGTAAAGATAGCCCCCGCAACGCCCAAGCATGCCGCGACAACCCCCAAACAGCGGATCACATAAGAAATTTCTTCCGTATCCATACTCTTTTCTACCTCAACCAGCCCCTAGCGCAACGTCACTTTGAACTGAAATTGGCTGTCGTCGGAACCCAATAAAATCTGATTTTCTCCCCCTCGCAAATCCTGCGTCAAACTGTTCTCCGCTAAACCGATCGCCGCATCGTTAACCACCGTTCCCAGCGAACTTCCACGATCTCTCACAAAGAAGTGATCCCCCTCCCTCTCGATGGAGCAGTGATTCCTGGAGATTTGATACGGCTTCTCGTCCGCAATCGGCAAATCATTCGACGCAAATACCGTGGCCCCTTTTCCGGGGGTTTCATGTTTTCGCCCGATCCGAAAAGGAAACTTCTGAATCGTCACAGAGCTTTCGGGTAGGCGAGCCATGGCATGATCGTTACAGGCAGTTAAAACAATAGACTGATATCCCCCTTCAGGCGGAGGAGCCACTGGGGCAATAGACGGGGCTGTAGCCACAGGTGCAGGTACCGAAACCCGCGTCATCTCGATTGAGGGAGGTGTAATTGCCTTGGCCACAGGGGCAACGACTCGTGCCACAGCAGCCGCAGGGCTGGAGGCCGCAGGTGCAGACGCCCTCTGCTCCGCTTGAGCCCGCAACCTCATTTCCATTCGCAAACGATCATTGGCTGTTCTCAACCTCTCAAAGAAGGAGGCCAGATAAGGAATCAGAATTTCGGGGCGCTGCAAAACCGCCTCATTGAAATTTTCTGCCGTCAGAACCTCACACTCCGTAACCTCCAGCGCCTGGGCCGAAGCCGAACGAGGTCTCTCATCCACCATCGCCATCTCTCCGAAAATATCCCCCTCACCCAACTGCGCCAAAATGACCGACTTCCCCTCCCCCGCAATACTGATTTCCACCCGGCCCTTGAGAATTCGATATGCCTCTTGGGTCGTGTCACCCTCCCGAAAAATCATCTGCCCAGGTTGAAAAAGTGCGGAACTCATCGAAATAAAAACCCGCTTTACCCGAATCTCTACGCCAAGATCTTTTTCACCGCTTCGATCACCCGATCTGCACTAGGCATCACCGCCTGCTCCAAAACACGGGCATACGGCTGGGGAATATCCAACCCCGTCACGCGCTGGATCGGTGCGTCCAGATCGTCAAAAGAGCGGTGCTGAATCTCGTAAGCCACTTGGGCACCCCAACCTGCAAACGGCTTGTTCTCCTCCACGATCACGACTCGGTTCGTTTTAGCAACAGATCCCAAAATCGCCGGCAGGTCCAAAGGTTTGATCGTCCGTAAATCAAGAACCTCGGCAGAGATTCCATCCGCTTCCAGTTGTA
>Ga0214921_10012687_pt1 | contig 10022 bp, 7 predicted proteins | sample LL1505_MetaG_FD_177992 | JGI IMG/M metagenome (GOLD analysis project Ga0214921, IMG submission 177992) | Freshwater microbial communities from Lake Lanier, Atlanta, Georgia, United States - LL-1505 | ecosystem: Environmental > Aquatic > Freshwater > Lake | place: USA: Georgia | collected 2015-05-28
CGCACCCGTATTTGACAATGCTGGTGAAGTGGTTGGTGTACTAAGTACTAGAGAGGCTCAACTTGAAGGCGTTGTTTTTGCGCTTAAGTCAAATAATATTTACAAAGTTGTAAGTGACTACAATGCTAACAACGAAGGCAGCAAGGACATTAAAATTGCTTCACGTACTAGCATTAGCAGACTGTCTCGTAAAAAGCAAATCGCAACGCTCGAGTCTTGCGTATTTTATGTAAAGTCTTTTGATAAATAATTGTAATCGTACATTACAATCCTATCCCCATAAATTACTAGGATACAAACCCTTTTCTACCAAACTAGTAATGCTTGCTTGCACAACAGGTGCATCTTCTTTATAAGTAACACCAAACCAGCTTGCAGAAGTTGTACCCACTTTTACATTACCTAGTTTAGCATTTACAAAATGTTTGGTTACAGAAGGCAAGAAAAACTCTGATTTTAATTCCATACCCTGTGCATCTAAAAACTTTGAAAATTCAGATTCGCATAGTGCCACAAAACTTGGCGGGTAACATAAAAAATTCATACTTACAATGGTATCTGGGGTTAATGGAAACAACTGATCGTTGTCTTCATAAACAATAATACCTTCTTCATTTTTAAATATTTTTGTACGCTCGTTGATATCTAATAAATTACCAGCAGCGTCTACACTACAAACACCTCTACTTACGGTACCATTATCACTTAATGTTTTACCTAGTTCATATCCAATAATAGAATAAGTTTGGTCATTGCACTGGTTGTTTAAAAAAGCTGCTGCTTGTACAAATGCATCTTTACCATAAAAATCATCTGCATTGATCACCGCAAATGGCTCATTTAATTTTCCTTTGCAACATAGAACCGCGTGAGCCGTACCCCATGGTTTTACACGGTCAGGGGTCATGTTTTTCCCTTCTGTAAATGCAGCTAAATGCTGATAAACATATTCCGTTTGTATTTTGCCATGTAGCTTTGGCTCAAAAATTGCCTTAAATTGCTCACTAAAATCTTCTCTAATAATAAATACTATTTTACCAAAACCTGCCTGCATGGCATCATAAATTGAATAATCCATGATCGTTTCGCCACTAGGTCCAAAAGACTGAATCTGTTTCATGCTACCGTAACGGCTTGCCATACCGGCTGCAAGAATTACTAAAGTTGGTTTCATAAGAGTTTATTATGGGCTGCGAAGCTAAATCATTCTTTAAAATAGTTGCTATAAAATACAAATGAATATTAATAATATTTATATACAAGATATCAGCGCACTATGTGATAATACATTGACTATTAGCATATTAAGAGCCGATGTGATAGATCCCGTTGTAAGTGGGAACAAATGGTTTAAGCTACAATTTTATGTTAGAGACGCCATGGCTGCGGGCAAAACAACCCTAGCAACTTTTGGAGGCCCCTATTCCAATCACATCGTAGCTACCTCTAAATATGGCGCAACCATGGGACTACAAACGGTTGGTTTTATTAGGGGTGAAAAGCCTACAACCCTTTCTCCAACGCTAACCGATGCCATGGAAAATGGTATGACCTTACATTTTTTATCGCGAGCAAATTTTTTGGATCCAAATAAAATCATGCAAGGACATATGCACGAAAGCTGGGCCTGGATACCAGAGGGTGGTTATGGCATTACAGGAGCTGAGGGTGCTAGCAAACTTTTAACAATTAAAAACACCCAAAGTTTTGACACCATTATTTGCGCAGTAGGCACGGGCACCATGATGGCCGGATTGATTAAAGCCGCAGCGCCGCATCAAAAAATTATAGGCATAAGTGTACTAAAAAATAATGTTTCTATTAACAATGAAATAACCGCGTTACTGACCCCACAGGAATCAAAAAAGAATTTTGAAATCATTCATGGCTATGATTTTGGCGGTTATGCAAAACATACACCAGCACTCATTAGTTTCATGAATGATTGCTATAAAAAAATAAAGGTTCCGTTAGATTTTGTATACACTGCTAAATGTATGTACGCCGCTCAAGACCTTGCTACCAAAGGGAAATTTGATCCAATGTCAAACATATTGCTCATTCATTCGGGTGGACTCCAAGGAAACAGATCGTTTAAAAAAGGAACTTTAATTTATTAAAGTAGCACCAAAAATTTGTTCGAAATTTTGTTTGACCAAATCTTTAATTTCCTGCATGGGAACTGCACGGCCTAGTTCTTTTTGTAATGACGTAACCTGCTTATCAGGTATACCACAAGGCACAATATTATTAAAATAAGAAAGGTCGGTATTAACGTTGAGTGCAAACCCGTGCATGGTAATCCAACGACTACATTTGATGCCCATCGCGCAAATTTTACGCGCTAATTTTTTGTTTTCTGAATCCAACCACACGCCCGTTTCACCGGCACTCCTGCCTGCTGTAATTCCATAATGTGCTAGCGTTTGTATGATCACCTCTTCTAAACTGCGCAAGTACCAACCCAGGTCTGTTTTAAATTTTTCTAAATCTAAAATGGGATAACCCACTAGTTGTTCTGGTCCATGAAAAGTGATATCTCCCCCTCTATTGATATGAAAATAATCGATGCCGTTGGCTTCCATAAATGCAGTAGTCATCAGCACATTGGCCGCATTGCCATTTTTACCAAGCGTATATACCGGGGGATGTTCTACAAACAACAAATGATTTTTTGTAGGCCACTCAGATACCGGAATTTCAGTTTGGTTTCTGTAGGTAGCTTTAATTGCCGAATTCTCACTTAATAAAGACTCTTGATAGGTCCAAATCTCTTTGTACTTGCGGGTACCTAAGTCCTCAAAAAAAACTTCCTGCTGCATTGCACAAAAGTAGGAAGGTTTGGGGCTATTTTTGCAACTATGGAACCGGATATTGATTTATTTAATGAAGAAGGCGCAGAAACCCTCTACGAAAGAAAAAGCTTTGTCATAGACAAGGGGCAAGAACCCTTTCGCATAGACAAGTGGGTACAAACCCATATAGAAGGCGCCACCCGAAGTAAGGTTCAACAAAGCATCGAAGCTGGATTTTTAACGGTCAACGGTAAAAATGTAAAAAGCAATTATAAGGTAAGACCCGGAGACGAGATATTGATCATGAGTTTGGTAAATCCAGAAACACATGTTTTAAAAGCAGAAAACATTCCGCTCAACATTGTTTTTGAAGACAACGCGATTATGATTATCAATAAACCATCTAATATGGTGGTACATCCTGGCGTTGGAAATTACACAGGCACTTTATTAAACGGCGTTGCCTATCATTTGCAACAACAAAATCCAAATATTGACGAACAATCATTACCTCGTTTTGGGCTCGTTCACCGCATCGATAAAAATACAACGGGCTTAATAGTACTAGCCAAAACAGCCGAAGCCGCAGCACATTTAGCCAAGCAATTTTTTAACCATACCGTAGAAAGAAAATACACAGCGCTTGTTTGGGGCGATGTAATAGAAGACGCCGGAACCATTGAAGCTCATATTGCCCGTCACAAACAAAACCGAAAAACATTTGACGCTTACCCTGAAGGAGATATTGGCAAACACGCTATTACCCATTATACCGTTCTAGAAAGATTTAATTACGTAACCCTTATTAGTTGTGTTTTAGAAACGGGTCGTACACACCAAATCAGGGTTCACCTAAAACATATTGGTCATACCCTATTTAATGACCTAGAATACGGAGGAGACCGCATTTTAAAAGGAACCATTTATACCAAGTATAAACAGTTTGTAGACAATTGTTTTGACGCCTGTCCTAGGTGCGCGCTTCATGCTACCACACTTGGATTTGTTCATCCAACCACCAATGAATTTGTCAAATTTGAGGCAGCAATACCTGACGATATGTTAGCTGCAGTTCAAAAATGGAGCGGGTATGTACAAAATAAAACACGCACCGAATAGTGCGTGTTTTAAAAATAACTGTAAGATTTTTTTACTTTTTTTCTTTAGCTGCTTTTTGCAAGGCATCTAATTTTGCAATGTATAAGCTTCTACCATGTGTGCCCAAAATAATTTCATTGTCACGTGGTTGGACGGCAATGTCATGAACTGGCACACTTGCAGGAAGTCCTTTATTCCACATCATAGAACTATTACCTCCATCCATACTTACATAGAGGCCACCGTCTGTTCCAACATATAAAACGTTTTCGTTTGATACATCTTCTTTAATAACATTTACAGGCTCTACAGGTAGATCTTTCATTATTTGCTTCCAGGTGGTGCCATAATCATCAGAGCGGTATACATAGGCGCTAAAATGATCATTACGATAGCCATTTAAGGTTACATAAACACGCGCCTCATTAAAAGCACTCGCTACAACCCGGCTTACATACAAACCCTTTGGCAAACCTTTATTTAACAATGAAAAAGTATAACCACCATCTCTACTGATTTGTACATTTCCATCATCAGAACCCACATAAATAAGACCAAACTTAGAAGGGCTTTCACTCATCGTTGTTAATGTGCCAAAAGGTACGTCACCTTGCACTGGATTGGTAGTTAAATCTGCACTAAGCGTAACCAAACTATCTCCTCTGTTAAATGAACGGTGAAATTTATTACTTCCATAATAAAACACATCTTGGTTATGCTTACTTAGCAAAATAGGTGTTTGCCAATTGTAACGCAGTGCTGTTTCCCCTAAATCACGAGAAGGTCTTACAGACTTTCTTTCTTTGGTTACTAAATTTTGACGTGAATAAGCGCCAAATTGAGAACCACTATAAATGGTTTTATTATCACGCAAATCTACTTGCACTTGCATACCATCGCCACCATTGATTCCAGTAAATGGATTGTGTCCACTATCATACCAATCATAATTTTCTTTGTTGGCACTAGAGCCATACCAAGTTCCATTGTCTTGAAGTCCACCATATACATTGTACGGCTTTGCCATATCAAATGCAACATTGTAAAACTGTCCAACAGCAGGCGTATTGGCTTTAAACCAATGTTCACCATCATCATACGTAATGTTACAACCACCATCGTTACCTAAAATCATGTGGCTATCACGTTTTCCATTCATCCAAACAAAGTGATGATCTGAGTGTACATTTTCTTTACCCATTTCTTTGAAAGTTTTTCCTCCATCTGTGCTCAATACCACACCTACGCCCGTTAATGCAATTTTATTTGCATTGGTAGGACTTACAAATACTTTACCAAAATAGTATCCATACGTGCTATAAATACCAATGGTTTTGTCATGTGTTTTTTTCCAAGTTGCTCCGGCATCATCGCTACGGTATAATTCGGCTCCATAGATAGGCGTTTCAAATAAAGCGGTATTGGCATCGTATAAATAATCCCAAATACAAGTAGGTGCCAATGTTCCATTTTTTACTGCTTCTTTTAAACCAGCACCTGTATATTTTGCAGGCATTTGATTGCGTGGCGAACGAACAAATGCATTTAACTTTCTATCATCAAGTGCAGCAAATTGCTCTTTGGTTAAATCTTTAAAATCACGGAGCGCATATCTACTGGTATCCGCTGCTTTTTGTAAAGCAGTATCGGGTTGATGAAAATTATTATCCACTACAGCAAATACGGTATTAGGGTTTTGAGGGTATACTGCTAAACCAATTCTACCAACACCATCCCCATTAGGAAAACCAGAACCTTGCGTATTTACTAGTTTCCAAGTATCACCGCCATCTGTGCTTTTATAAATACCACTTGTTTTTCCAGACTCTTCAAAATTAGAAGCCGTTCTGGTTTTGTACCACATAGCAGCATATAAGTTAGATGGGTTTTTTGTATCAATATCAATATCTACAGCGCCCGTATTGGCATCTACATATAAAGTTTGTTTCCAGTTTTTTCCGCCGTCTGTTGTTTTATAAACACCACGTTCTTTATTAGGAGAATATAAATGTCCTAAAACAGCCACCCACGCTGTGTTTGGCTCCGCTTCATTGATTACAATTTTACCAATATGATGGCTTTCTGGAAGTCCAAGATAATCCCAAGACTTTCCACCATTAATCGATTTATAAACACCAATACCAGCGTATGATGATCTACTACTATTCACTTCTCCGGTACCTAACCAAATAATATTATTTTTCCAGTTTACTGCTACTGCACCAATGGTAATAATGGCTTCAGAATCAAAAACAGGCGTAAAGCTTTGTCCGTTATTAATCGTATGCCAAAGCCCACCGGTTGCATACGCAACATAAAAATTGGTGGGATCTTCTGGATTAACAGCAATGTCAACCACCCTTCCACTCATAACACTAGGTCCAATATTTCTAAAGGAAGTTCCATTGATGGTAGAAGACTCTAATAATTTTTTACGCTGCTCAAAAGAAGACAATCTTTCTGAAGCTGGCGTAGGCTTAATTTGAGCTGTGCTATACAATGACATTGTTAGCAAAAGGCAAAAACTGAGTATTTTTCTCATAATCGTACTTATAATTTGTATTTTTAAGTGATTAAATGTAAGAAAATGCGTCTTCTTTTTACCCTTTTTTCTCTACTATTTTATACTTGCCTTAATGCGCAGTGTAAAACCTTTAAACTCACTTCCAAAGGCGACACCATCAATTGTACAGAGGCAAATGGCTTAAAAAGAGGTAAATGGAAAATTGAAACCCCTCCCATTAGAGGCGAAAGAGGCTATATTGAAGAAGGCATTTATGTAAATGATAAAAAAGAAGGCACTTGGCGCCGTTTTAATTTATTAGGCGACCCTATAGCCATAGAAAATTACAAATGGGGATTAAAAAACGGAGTAAGCTCGTACTATACCATTCAGGGTGTTGAAAGAGAAGAATCTTGGAAAGCCATAGACCCTTCTAAACCCTATGATACCATTGATGTGCAGGATATCAACAATCCAAATGTTTACGAAAAGGTGATTGTAAAAACAACGGGCGCGTCTTTAAAGCACGGTACCTGGAAAATATATGACCCTTACACTGGACAAAAATTAAGCACCGAACATTGGATACTAGATGTATTACAAGACCCAAATGCAAAAAAAGAAATGCTTTTTGATGCAAGCGAAGGGTTGCCAAACATACGCAGTACAAAACTAAAAGCTGATACAGCCACTAAAAAAGTAATTCCTAAAGAAGTACTAGAATTTCAAAAGAAAAACAAAGGCAAAAAAATAGTGGACGGTAAAACGGGCGGCTAACCCATTACTTAATAGCAGCCATAAAACTTTTGGCAAAATATTGTAACTGATAATCGATACTATTACTCCAATAGGCTTTATTGTGTCCCCCAGGCCTTTCGGTATAATCATGATCAATTTTATTAGTAAGTAGCAATTGATGCAAAGAGCGGTTTACTTCTATAAAGAAATCAGAAACACCACAATCAAAAATAATATTGAGTTCACCTGGCTTGCAGTTTTTAGCAATATTAATCACCGAATAATCCTCCCAATTTTGAGGTTGATCCGTAATGGTGCCTAACGATTTTTTAATGTCCCAATTATTAGGAAAGGGTCTAATATCTACACCACCACAAACACTTCCCGCATTACCAAATAAGTCGGTGTGTCTAAGTCCTAAAAACATTCCTCCATGCCCACCCATACTTAGTCCTGTAATAGCGCGGTGATCTTTATTTGCACTTGTTGGAAAACGCGCATCGATATAAGGAAGCAACTCCTTTGTAATAAATGTTTCATATCTGATAGAATCGTTAATGGGGCTATCATAATACCAACTCCCATATCCACCATCAGGGCATACAAGCATTATTTGATATTGATCGGCTCTATACTGCAACTGTGGTGCATCTTTTAGCCAACTTCCATAATTTCCACTGTACCCGTGCAATAAATAAACAACTGGAAATTTGACACCCATTTGTTTAACCGCATTGTCTGGTATTACAACTGCAACTTTAATGTTTTTATGCATGGCATTACTGTATACTACAATCGTATCTACACGCGCAGCATTTACACAAACAGCAAAAAATAAACAAACTAAAAGTGGAATACTATTTCTCATAAAAATGATTTGTATAAAAAAAGCCACTTGAAGATCATTCAAGTGGCTTTAATATTGGATGATCTTTTATTATTTTTTCTTTTCCTGAGCAGCCTGCATTGGATTTAAACCAAATGATTGGCCTCTACCCATTGTACGTTGCTTAAACAATGAAAACTTACTAGGCTCTGCACTAACAGCACCCCAGAAATTATTGGTTTCATTGATATCAGCCGTTTCACGCATAGGGTCTAGTTTAATACTAGCTACTTCTTTACGAGACATGAATACACGTGTTACTTTGTTTTCATTTTTACGCCAGATTTGAGCACCCATACGCTCTGTTTCTTTGGTACCATCTTTATAAGTAAACTCAACAATAATTGGCATTACAAGTCCACCTTTATTGCTAAAAGTAATTTCATATAAATGAACATTGCTATAGTTTGCTTTATCTGCATCAGAAAGCGCTTCTGGTACACCAAATGAAGGCATACTATTTTTTGTTGCAGTATCATAAGGCTCAATACCTCTAGCATAACGCCAGTAAAAATCTCTTAAAGAAGTATCGGCATCCGTTGCAAAAATGATAGACTTGTCATCTCTATTTCTAATTTTAGAAATGTCTTCAAAACTATTTAGTGTTGGCTTATCTAAACCCATTTTCATGCCGCCACCATTTCTGCCAGCGCCCATACCCATACCGCCGCCACCGCGTGGTTGAGCCGAAGCATCATACACTGCATGCGCAACTGTATCAATAGCTATATCACAAGCTTCGATACCGTAAAACCAACCTCTCCAGAACCAGTCTAAATCAACAGCACTCGCGTCTTCCATGGTTCTAAATAAATCGGCAGGCGTTGGATGTTTAAATGCCCAACGTCTAGCATATTCTCTGAAAGAAAAATCAAATAGTTCTCTACCCATTACTGTTTCACGTAAAATATTTAAACCAGTTGCAGGCTTAGAATACGCATTAGGGCCAAATTGAATAATGTTTTCGCTGTTGGTCATAATTGGCTCTAACTGATCTTTTGGTGCTTTCATATAATCAACAATTCCAAAAGCTGGCCCTCTACGAGAAGGATATTTATTATCAAATAATTCTTCTGTTAAATATTCAACAAAAGTATTTAAACCTTCGTCCATCCAAGACCATTGACGCTCATCAGAGTTCACAATCATTGGGAAAAAGTTATGACCTACTTCATGAATCACAACACCAATCATACCAAGCTTTGTAGCTTCACTGTAAGAACCATCTTTGTTGGTACGACCGTTGTTAAAGCAAATCATTGGATATTCCATACCATTAGACGCTTCAATACTTTGCGCAACAGGGTACGGATAAGGAATTGAAAATTTAGAATATGAACGAATGGTATGTGCTACTACTTTAGTTGAATATTTTCTCCATAAGTTGTAGGCTTCTTTTGGATAGCCACTCATACACATTACTTTCTTACCTTCTACATAAGTTGGCATTGCATCCCAAACAAATTTGCGGCTTGAACCCCATGCAAAATCACGCACGTTGTCTGCTTTAAATACCCATGTTTTTTTAGCAGCACTTTTTTGCTTCTCTGCATTTTTTGCTTCGTCAAGTGTTACTACTTCAACAACATCTTTTGCAGTTTGCGCCGTTTTCCAACGTGCTAATTGTGCAGCAGATAATACTTGCGCATAGTTTTGACACTCACCAGTTCCCATGATAACATGGTCTGCAGGTGCTGTAATAGCAACATTATAATTACCAAAAGTTAAAGCAAATTCGCCTCTTCCGGTAAATTGATGATTTTGCCATCCCTGAAAATCAGAGTATACACAAAGTCTTGGGAACCATTGTACCATGGTAAATACGCTATTTCCATCTTCAGGAAAAAATTCATATCCACCTCTACCTCTAAATACTAAACGATCAGATATCTTATAAGACCAATCAATATTTAAAACAAATTTTTGACCGGGTAATAATGTAGTAGGTAAATCAATACGCATCATGGTTTGGTTGATGGTGTATTTTAAAGATTTACCAGTA
>Ga0214921_10012688_pt1 | contig 10021 bp, 10 predicted proteins | sample LL1505_MetaG_FD_177992 | JGI IMG/M metagenome (GOLD analysis project Ga0214921, IMG submission 177992) | Freshwater microbial communities from Lake Lanier, Atlanta, Georgia, United States - LL-1505 | ecosystem: Environmental > Aquatic > Freshwater > Lake | place: USA: Georgia | collected...
ATCATGTTCAACCTTTGAAATATGAAATGGTGCATGTCGAAGGCGAAGCCGGGGATGCCCTCGCTCTTCACTATAAGTAGTCGGCCCGCCCCAGTACTGCTCTAAAAATAATTGAAGCCTTCTACCTGCACCATGTAAATCATTTTCTGGATACATCGGCCTAAGAATTGGATTTACTGCAACTAATGCGTAGAAGTGTGAGACTAAATCATTAAAGGTTTTCTCTCCCCCGGCTCGCTCGTAGAATGTCTTACTCACACCATAACTCGCTCTTTTGTTTGTGGGGTAGAAATTTGTAATACAAAGTAACTAGTTATTACACATAAAATTCCAGTGATATAAAAAGCTAAGGCGTAATCACCAAATTTAACTCTAAGTAATGATGCACCAAGGGCGGCAATTGAGCCACCAATTTGGTGAGCGGCAAATACCCAGCCATAGATAACTGCGCCCTTATCTGGTCCTAATACTTGCCGGCATAGCAAGACTGTTGGTGGCACAGTTGCTACCCAATCGAGGCCATAGAAAATAATAAAAACTAGCGTAGATGGATGTAGGGTTGAGAATAAGATTGATGGCAATAAAAATAGGGAAAGGCCCCGTAATAGGTAGTAAAAGAATAAAAGTTTTCTCGGATCAACTCGATCTGTTAGGTAGCCAGAAAAAATTGTGCCAATCACATCAAAAACGCCAATTAGCGCAAGCAAACTAGCCGCGGTTACCTGCACCATCCCATGATCATGGGCGGCTGGAATAAAGTGGGTGCCGATTAATCCGCTAGTTGATAGCCCACAAACAAAAAATGAGCCAACCAAGTACCAAAAGTTTCTTACCTTGCTTGCTTCCTTAAGAGATTGAATTGCATTTTTGGCGGCATTGCCTGTTTGTAATACCGTTGGCTGCCAATCAGCCTCTGCCCCATAAGGCTTAGCATTAATGCTTTGTGGATCCTCTTTTAAAAAGAAGTAAATTAATGGCACCATTAAATACGCACCAAGGGCTATAACCAGAGACGATGCTCGCCAACCTGGATTTTCCGCTAATTTTGATAAGCCTGGCAAGAAAACTAATTGGCCAGAGGCTGCTGCTGCAGTTAAAATTCCGATTACTAAACCACGTTTTTTAACAAACCATCTATTTGCAATTGTGGCGGCAAAAACTAACGCCATCGATCCAGTACCAACACCAACCACCACTCCCCATAACAACAATAGGTGCCAACTTTTACTCATCCAGATTGTTAAGAGTGCGCCGGTGCCAACAGTCGTGAGCGCGGCCATCACAACTTTTCTCACCGTAAAGCGCTCCATTAAAGCTGCGGCAAAGGGTGCGGTTAATCCGAAGAGTAAAACATTTATCGCAACCGCGAGCGAAATAACATTTCTACTCCAGCCAAAGTCATCCTCAAGCGGCAAAATGAGAACAGATGGTGCACTTCTAAAACCAGCGGTTGCAAATAATGTGCCAAAAGTAATACCAGCAACAATCCACGCTGGATGAATTCTGGTCTTCATTAATTAACCAGAAACTTAGTTAAAAAGCCTCGCTCTGCATCATTAATTGGCCGAGATTTTCTAGTTTTTAAATCAATAGTTACCTGAACTGTTTTTATCTTGGCAAAAACAGTGCCATTCTTTGAAAGCTCATAACCATTAACAAATGATGAGGTTCCAATTGAATCTACCCACAAGGTAACATCATAAAAACAACCACCCTCGGTAATTGGCGCTAAGTAATCAACCTCAGCTCTAGCAACTACCATCTCCATTAAAATTGGCTCCTCTTTCTTTTCCGCAAATGAGTACCAACCCCAATCAAACCGAGCCTCTTGGGCATAGGTTAAATACTTTGCATTATTAACATGACCAAATGCATCAAGATCATCCCAGCGAACAAATGCTTTATGGGTGTATTTCATAATTTTCTTTTAATTACCTAGTTAATTTACGGTAGGTAGCACGGTGAGGACGGGCGGCGTCAATGCCAAGACGGGAGATCTTATTCTCTTCATAACTTTCAAAGTTTCCTTCGAACCAGAACCATTTTGATTCACCTTCATAAGCCAAAATATGAGTAGCAACGCGGTCTAGGAACCAGCGATCGTGAGAGATAACTACGGCGCAGCCTGGAAATTCAAGGAGTGCGTTTTCAAGTGAGCCCAGTGTTTCCACATCTAAATCATTGGTTGGCTCATCAAGTAGTAATAAATTTCCACCTTGCTTTAAAGTTAATGCCAGATTTAATCTATTTCGTTCTCCTCCAGATAAAACTCCAGCTGGCTTTTGTTGATCTGGTCCTTTAAAACCAAAGGCAGATACATATGCCCGGCTTGGCATTTCAACATTTCCAACCTTTATAAAATCAAGACCATCTGAGACAACCTCCCAAAGTGATTTCTTTGGATCAATCCCGCCACGTGATTGATCAACGTAGGAGATCTTTACTGAATCCCCAACCTTTACTAAACCAGAGTCAGCTTTTTCCATACCCAAAATAGTTTTAAATAATGTGGTCTTACCAGCACCGTTTGGCCCAATTACGCCAACAATTCCATTACGAGGAAGTGTGAACGATAGGTCATCAATTAAAATTCGATCATCAAAGCCTTTAACTAAGTTCTCACACTCAACGACAACATCACCAAGGCGAGGGCCTGGTGGAATTTGAATCTCTTCAAAATCTAACTTGCGAGTTTTATCAGCCTCAGCCGCCATCTCTTCATAACGAGCAAGACGTGCTTTGGACTTTACCTGCCGTCCCTTGGCATTCATTCTTACCCACTCAAGCTCTTCCTTTAATCGCTTAGCCCGCTTAACATCTTTTTGTCCTTCTACCTTCATACGTGCTTCTTTGGTCTCAAGATAGGTTGTGTAATTTCCTTCGTATGGATAAGCACGTCCTCGATCTAACTCTAAAATCCATTGTGCAACATTGTCTAAGAAATACCGATCATGAGTGATCGCAACTACAGTTCCTTCATACTTACTTAAGTGTTGCTCAAGCCATAACACAGATTCTGCATCTAAATGGTTGGTTGGCTCATCAAGTAATAAAAGATCTGGTTTTTGGAGTAGTAATTTACAAAGTGCAACACGTCGCCGCTCGCCACCAGATAACACCTTCACATCTGCCTCAGGGGGTGGACAGCGAAGTGCGTCCATTGCTTGTTCTAATTGTGAATCTAAATCCCATGCATTTCGATGGTCTAATTGCTCTTGCAGCGTTCCCATTTCAGCTAATAATTTGTCGTAATCAGCATCTGGGTTTGCCATCTCTTCACTAATGGCATTAAATCTATTTAATAAACCAATTGTCTCTGCCACACCCTCTTGCACATTTTCTAAAACATTTTTATCCTCATTAAGTGGCGGCTCTTGCAACAAGATACCGACGGTGTAACCAGGAGATAGGTATGCCTCACCATTTGATGGTTGTTGCAGGCCAGCCATAATTTGCAGCACTGTTGATTTACCAGCACCATTTGGTCCGAGCACGCCAATTTTGGCGCCGGGTAAGAACATCAAGGTGACATCATCAAGAATTACTTTGTCGCCATGCGCCTTACGCGCCTTTTTCATCGTGTAAATAAACTCGGCCATAGGGTCAAACCTTACCTGTTGTGATCGGTAGACTTATCCCTACAAAACCACATAAATGCGCCTGTAGCTCAGTCGGATAGAGCGAATGCCTTCTAAGCATTAGGTCGCAGGTTCGATTCCTGCCAGGCGCGCATCCGGTGATTCTGAATGCTGATTATTGGCTACTTAATTAAATGGTGCACATTTTTATCAACCCAGATTTTCACGCAAGATACCGTATTTGTTAAATTTGATTTTAGTCCACATACATATGAGTTAGATAACTTGTCATCCCCTACAAAGGAGTAGTTGATGGCAAATATTCAGGCACATTGTCGCTTCTGTGGCTCAGATAAAGTTGATACCTACCGGGCATTAAATGGAATTATCGTTTATGAATGCGATGCTTGCTGGCGCATTTGGAATAGCTCAAAATTAAAAAAAGTTACGAATCCTCAAACTGAGCAGTAACGCTAGTTTACTTATCTAAAATTAAAAATTAATGCAGAAACTTATCTAGAAGGTGCAGGTAACGAAAATCCTCTATCTGCCTAGCTTTTAAAGCTGTTATTTGGGAATTGTTTTCAAGAATATTGTCCTCGTGCTTAAAAAAAGCCCTAACTGTGTGTTTAATAATCCGATAGATTCTCATGACTTTAGGATCTAAGATCAGCCTTAACTTAAAGTTAACAGCATAGCTAGGTTCTACTAATTTAACATGAATTAATCATATGAAATTTTATGGCATTAAAAAACCCCCACACCTAGGAGAGTGTGGGGGTTTTTACTTTCAGTTATTTAGATTAACCGATCTTTGCAATCTGTGCTTGGGCTGTTGTCAACCAAAGACCAGTTGGTGTTGAGTAATCGATATCAGGGTACTTAGCTGGGCAGGTTAGAAGACCTGTGAAGAACTTCTTAACATCTGCAGCAACTTCTGCAGATTTTGATGAGGAGCTTGCCAGACCATAGGTGATTAAACCTAGTGGGTAAGCACCGGTTGCAGTTGTGGTGTAGTTAAATGTGTACTGACCATCGGTAGCAAATGTTGCTGCTGCAATGAATGCGTTTACACCTGTTGATGATGGCGCAACGAACTCGCCAGCACTATTACCGATTGATGCGATACCAAGTCCAGCCTTCTTTGCAAAGCTTGACTCTACATAAGTGATTGCGCCAGAAATGTTATTTGTAACATTTGTTACGCCAGCTGATCCTGATGCACCTTGGAAATTGGTGAAAGATGTTAGATCAGCAGATGTGTTGAAACCAGGAAATGACTTGAAGAAGTCGTTGTTGGTTGCATTTGGCCAATCTGTCTTTGCAGTGCTGTTCAGCCACTTAGTAAATCCACCTGATGAACCTGAGTTATCAGCGCGGTATACAACTGTGATTGGCAGTGCTGGAAGATCAATGTCAATTACCTTAGATGTTGTACCAGTTTGTGTCTTTGTGGCAACTCTCTTGCCCTTAACTGTCTTGTATGTGGTCTTATAAACTGGAGTCTTAATTGTGCGGTTGTTGTCAGCAGCAATTGCGCTGTCATTCCACTTCTTAATCTTTCCAGCGAAAATCTTTGCAGTAGTTGCTGCAGAAAGATAAATTTCATCGGTGTTGCCAGGTAGATTGAATGCAACTGCTAGAGGTGCTGCAAGTACTGGAACATAAACTAAACCAGCTGGCTTAGCATCAGATGAACCGTATGCAGAGTCTGATCCTGCGAAGTCAAAAAGACCTGCAGTAAATGATGAACGACCTGTTCCAGATGATGATGATGTGTAGTTAACTGTCACACCAGTTGTATCATTTTTGCAAGCTTGCATTAGTGGATCAGCAAATGAAGATCCACCACCATTTATTGTTCCTGCAAATGCTGCAGATGTTGAAATTGCTAAGAATGCTGCAGCGGTTACTGCAACAGACTTAATTCTCTTACTGATTTTCATTTGTTTCCTCTCGAGTTAGCCGGTATCGGCTGTGGCGAAAACATAGTGGAGCGGGATTAAATACCGAGTATTATCAAGTTAACCCATGGGTGATTGCAGGTTAACAATTAGTTAACTTAAGCGGTGAATCTGAGAAGTTAGTTTTAACCAAATCTTCCAGTTACATACGCCTCAGTCTTTGGATCCTTAGGGTTTGAGAAGATCTGTGAGGTTGGTGCCACCTCAATCAACTCACCTGGTCCATTATCTGAGAGGAAAAATCCGGTGTAGTCCGAGACTCGAGCCGCTTGCTGCATATTGTGGGTCACAATTACGACCGTAATTGTCTTAGCCAGCTCGGAGATAGTCTCTTCAATCTTTAAGGTAGAGCCAGGATCAAGAGCTGAACATGGCTCATCCATCAGCAATACCTCAGGATTTACCGCAAGAGCTCTAGCAATACATAATCTTTGTTGTTGACCACCTGAAAGTGATCCACCAAACTCACCTAACCGGTCCTTTACCTCTTTCCAAAGTCCAGCTCGCTCCAATGATTCTTGCAAAATTTGTTCTCGATTTTGAATTTTTATCTGAGCTAATTTTAAACCAGACAAAACATTCTCCTCAATTGACATAGATGGGAAAGGATTTGGCTTTTGAAAGACCATGCCAATTCGCAATCTAATCTTGGTTACATCCGTACCGGCTTCGTAAATATCTTTGCCATCTAATACAACTGAGCCAGCCATTGCAGCACCTGGAATAAATTCATGCATACGGTTGAGAGTTCGCAAAAATGTTGACTTACCACATCCAGATGGTCCTATTAATGCGGTAACGGTGCCAGAGGCAAAATCCATTGAGACATCAGCTAGGGCATGTTTCTTTCCAAACCAAGCATGCACGTTTTTGGTGGTAAGACCGGTACCAACAAACTTTGAACCGGTGCGGTCGACCATCTTTCGAGCTGAGGAGACTGATGACAAGGATTTAGATTGATCGGTGGCATTCTTCGCCGAATCACCTTTTTGATTTATTTTGGCTGATAGGCCAGATTCATTTGTACTCATTACTTGCCACCTTTTCTGCTTAGTAGTCTAGTTAAGGTAAAGAAGAACATCACGATAATCATTAGGACAAAGATGCCGGTCCAGGCTCTGCTGGTAGCTAATTCGCCACCGTATAGATACTGACGCCAAACATAAAATGGCAGAGAGCTCATCTGGCCACTGAAGAGATTCCAATTCATTCGATCATTGCCACCGATAGTCAAAAGAATAGGGGCGGTTTCACCAGCAACTCGGGCCACACCTAAAATAACTGCAGTTACCAAGCCAGATCGAGCAGCTGGAATTACAATTTTACTTACGGTGCGCCACTGAGTTGCCCCCAGTGCTAATCCAGCCTCCCGTAGATCATCAGGAATTAATTTGAGCACCTCTTCGGCAACGCGGGCTACGGTCGGCAACATCAATATCGACAGTGCTAGTGATCCTGCAAAACCAGAGTACTTTCCCTTGAAAGAGATTAAATAAATCGCATAAATAAATAAGCCAGCGATAATCGATGGCACACCACTCATTGCCTGGACTAAAAATCTAACTAATCCTGAAAACCGACCTCTAATCTCAGTTAAGTAAAGCGCAGTTAAAATTGCAAGTGGGACGCAAATAATTGTGGCGAACAAAACCGTCTCAATAGTGCCAACTAGTGCGTGTAGTAAGCCCCCCTCATTAAGTGGTGAGTCAGGGACAGCATTTCCCATATCGGTTTTAAATATGCCAAGACCAAACCCTGCCAGGCCTCGAGAAATAATGGTGTAGACGATAGAGGCAACCGGTGCTACCACTATGCCAGCTGCTACATAAATAAACAATGAGCTAATTGAATTCTTAGCCGCTTTGGCATCTCGCTTAATCGCATTTACGCTAGCGGTAGCAATCATTGAGTAAAAAAACAGCGCCCCTATGAATCCCAACTTGCCCCTCATTGGCGTAAAATCTAAAGTTAAAAGTGTTGCAACCACGGCAAGTAAAACACCAATAAAATCAGGAAGCAACTCACGTGGCGTGATACTCCAGGGCTTAAGTGGCTTAACTTGAGAATGTTTATCTAAGGTCTGACTACTCATAATTAGCGACCCTTCTTACCTAAATTAACAATTAAATTCGCAAGTAAATTAACCAGTAAGGTCGCCAAGAACAGGACAAAGCCGGCACCCATTAAGGCATCGATCTCAACTGCACTTGCCTCACCAAATTTGGCCACAATCATCGACGCAACCGAGCCACCTGCGCTAAATAAAACCTCATAGTTAAATCGGTAAGAGATATTTAAAACTGTGTAAACAGCAACTGTCTCACCCATTGCTCGACCTAAGCCCAGCATCGCGCCACCAATCATGCCGCTGCGCCCATATGGGAAAACTACCGCTTTAATCATGCTCCATTTGGTCGCCCCTAATGCATAAGCTGCCTGCACCCGATCAAGTGGTGTTTGGGCAAAAACCTCACGGGTAATTGCCGTCATAATTGGAATAATCATGATCGATAAAACTAATCCAGCCACAAATGGTGACCTGATAAATACTGGGTCCTTCATTTCAAAGATTGGAATCCAACTAAAGTAACGGTGAATTAATTTGGCCCAATAAATAGCATGTGGCATCAAAACAAAGTATCCCCAGAGTCCGTAAACAATTGATGGGATCGCAGCCATAATATCGATTACTAAGGTCAGTGGTCGTTTTAGAAAATCAGGAGCGTAGTAGGTTAAAAATAATGCCACACCAATTGACAGGGGTGCAGCTACGGCCAAACCAATTAAAGCAATTACAAAAGTACCAAACAACATTGCACCAATACCGTAATTAGAAGGAGTGCCAGCCTCTAGATCAGCGGCTACCCATTGAGCGCCGGTAATAAACCCTAAGCCAGACTCTTTTATTGCACTCCAGCCGCGCATACCTAGGAAAAATGTGATTAAACCTAAAATTAAAAGTGAGGTAAATCCACCACCTGTAACGATGGCTGAAAAAATTAAATCAGATCTTCTAGGTTTAGTAGTGATCTCACGGGGAGTGGGAATTTCATACTTTGGTTTTGATGTAACAGTTGACATGCGGCACATCATGCTCGCCCTGCCCACCTTTTGGCTACCCTAAAAGTACAATTAATATGAACGCAGGGTGAATTAATTAGTGCGCCCCACCTGGGGTTTGCGGAGAACCCCCGTAGGGTTAGGGCATATGAGTGCTGATCTGCCAAACCTAATCTGGGTCGATTGTGAGATGACCGGGCTTGATATCCAAAATGATGCCTTAGTTGAGATCGCAGTCTTAGTCACCGATGCTCAATTAAATGTATTAGGTGAAGGTGTTGATCTAGTTATTAAATGTGATCCAGCCAAATTAACTAATATGCAACAGGTTGTAATAGATATGCATACTAACTCTGGGTTGATAAATGAGATCCCAAATGGCACTACCCTTGAAAAGGCAGATGAGGCAATAATCGCCTACCTAAAAAAATACGCACCAGCAGAAGGAAAATCACCGCTGGCAGGAAACTCGGTCTATGTTGATCGCGCCTTTATTGCTAGAGACTTACCTTTACTAAATAAGTATCTGCATTATCGAACCATTGATGTTTCAACAATTAAAGAGTTAGCCCGAAGGTGGCACCCAAAAACCTACTTTGCAGCCCCGGCTAAAGATGGCAATCACCGCGCGTTAGGTGATATCCGAGACTCAATTGCAGAGCTTGATTACTATCGCAGCGCAATATTTATCCCCTGATCAAACAGGGCTTAAGAAACAATAAATAGGTATAAATCATCACTTAGTATTTGCCGTATCATTACCCCAGCACAAACATGGTGGGCGTAGCTCAGCTGGTAGAGCACCCGGTTGTGGTCCGGGATGTCGCGGGTTCGAGCCCCGTCGCTCACCCCACTATTTTGTAACATTAAGTACCGACTAAGACATCAAGGAGAATTTGATGAAACCGATGATCTTTGATGTAGTGATTGAGATTCCGGCAGGTTCTAGAAACAAATACGAGATCGATCATGAAACTGGTCAGATCAGATTAGATCGAATGCTCTTCACCTCAACTCGTTATCCATATGATTACGGCTTTGTTGAAAACACCTTGTCATTAGATGGTGATCCACTTGATGCATTAGTAATGCTTGATGAACCAACCTTTCCAGGCTGTGTGGTCTCAGCCCGGGCAATTGGCATGTTGCGTATGAGTGATGAGGCAGGAGGTGATGACAAATTACTTTGCGTTGCCGCCGGTGATATCCGCAAGGATTACCTAACAGATATAAAGGATCTGCCCACCTTTGAGCTGGAAGAAATAAAGCACTTTTTTCAAGTTTATAAATCGCTAGAACCAAATAAGGTAGTGCATGGCGGTGATTGGGTGGATCAAAAAGTGGCAGAGGAAGAGATCAACGCTTCCTACCAGAGGTATAAGGCTTAAACTAAGGAACCTCTAACACTAAAGGCGGAGG
>Ga0214921_10012689_pt1 | contig 10021 bp, 8 predicted proteins | sample LL1505_MetaG_FD_177992 | JGI IMG/M metagenome (GOLD analysis project Ga0214921, IMG submission 177992) | Freshwater microbial communities from Lake Lanier, Atlanta, Georgia, United States - LL-1505 | ecosystem: Environmental > Aquatic > Freshwater > Lake | place: USA: Georgia | collected 2015-05-28
CGGGGCGGCCGGGGCGGGCTGTTCGAAGGCGGCGCGGATGGCGTCGAGGTCCAGCCGGTCCAGGGTGAGGGCGCCTTCCAGCCGCGGCAGGGGGTTGCGGCCCAGGCGCAGCGCGCCGCCACCGGCCAGGAGCGGGCCTTGGGCGATGATGTCGCGCAGTTCCAGCCCATCGGCGAAGAAGGCGCCACGCTCGGACAGCATGGCATTGAGGCTGCCCAGGCCGGGTTTGCTCAGGCTGAGCGCCAGATGGGCGCCGGTGCCGGCCAGGGGTTGCGCCACCTCGCCTTGCAGCGTGGCGGCGGCGCCGAGGTGAGAGAGGCTAAGCGCCACTGGCAGTGAACCGGCCAGCGGGCCGATCTGGCCATCCAGGGTGAAGGCCTGGGCCCCCCGCTCGCCGCGCAGGGAAAGCCGCGCCGGCTGGTCGGTGGCGGGGATGTGGAGCGTGGCCTGGCTCAGCGTCAGCATGGGCGGCAGGCGGGTGGGGCCGAGGGTGAGGGTGAACTCCTCGGGGCGAGGGGGCTGGCCGCTGCCATCGCCCACCAGGCGGCCGCGCAGGCTGATGGCGCCAAGGCGCGGCAAGGGCTGGCGCAGCAGGGTGGCGAGGGCTGCGGGGTCCGGCAGGTCGCCGGTGATGTCGAAATGATAGGCGGAGAGGCCGCGCGGTTCGCGCATCTCACCCTCGGCCTGCAGCCGGCCGCCGGCGAATTCGGCCCGCACCCGCAGCGGCCAGGCGGGGCCGGGGCTGCCCAGCAGCCGCGCCAGGGGGCCGGCCTGGGCATCGAAGGTGACGGGAAGCGGGCCCCAGCGCAGCGCGCCATTGAGGGTGAGGTTGCCCTGGCCGGAGGCATCGATGCGGGCGATTGCCACGCCGCCCTCGGGGGCGCCGGGGAAGTTCAGCCTGGCGTCGCGGATGGCGATGATGCCGATTTCGGGCAGGGGGTCGTCACGCCGCTGGCCGGCGGGGGTGGTGGCGGCGGTGGCAGGGGCGGGGCGGCGGAACTGCCAGTTGGGCGTGCCATTCACCGTCTCGAGCAGGATATCGGGCGCTTGCAGCGTCAGGCGGCGCAGCATGACGCGGCCGGTGAGCAGGGGCAGCAAGTCGATCGCCAATTCGGCCTCGGCCACGCGCAGCATATCGGGGCGGCTGCCGCCGGGGAGGTTGGCGAGGGTGACATCGCGCAGCGTCACGCTCGGCGTCAGGCCGAGCGAGAGGTGGATGCTGCCAAGGGCCAGATTGCGCCCCGTGGCGCGCTCCACGGCGGCGATGATCGGCGGGCGAAGCCGCTCTGCATCCCGCGCGGCCAGGAGGATGGCGACACTGGCCAGCAGCAGCAGGGCGAGGCCGGCGGCGGCCCAACGCAGCGCGGCTCTCGGCCGCCATTGGCTCCAGGCTCGGCGGAGGGCTGCTAGCCGCGCAGCCATCGCGCCCTCGCCGGTTTGGGGTTGTTGAAGCCGAAATATTTGAAGGTTTCCAGCATATGCGGCGAGATCGGCGCGGCGGCTTCCAGCATGCCGCCGGCCGGGTGCGGGATGGCGAGCGCCCTTGCATGCAGGTGCAATTCCTTGGCCAAGCCATCCATATGCGCGCGCTCGCCGCCATATTTGCCATCGCCCAGGATGGGGCAGCGCAGCGCCTCGGCGGCATGGACGCGCAGTTGATGGGTGCGGCCGGTGAGGGGGCGCATTTCCATCAGGGCGGCGCGGCGGTTCACCCGCTCCAGCGTGTCGTAATCGGTGATGGCGCGCTGGCCCTCGGGGGCGAAGCCGGTGCGCTCGCCGCGGGGGCCGGGCACGCGGGCGAGGGGCATATCCACCCGGCCGCCGGCGGGCTCAGGCTCGCCCACCACCACGGCCCAATAGGTTTTTTTCGCATCGCGGGTGCGGAAGGCGGCGGCGAGGGCGGCGGTGGCGGCGGGGGTGCGGCCGAGGATGAGCACGCCCGAGGTGTCACGGTCCAGCCGATGCACCAGGCGGGGGCGGTCTTCCTCGCCGAAGCGCAGCGCGTCGAGCATGCCATCGAGGTGGCGCACGATGCCGGGGCCGCCCTGCACGGCGAGGCCATGCGGCTTGTCGAGCACGATCACATGATCGTCGCGGTAGAGCACCATGGCGGCGAGTTCGGCGGCGTCCTTCTCATCGGGCTCGCGCACCGCGATGGGCGGTGGTGCGCTGGGCATGGGGGGGACGCGGATTTCCTGGCCCTCATTGACCCGTGTGGCGGCTTCGGCGCGCTTGCCATCGACACGGATCTGCCCGCTGCGCAGCATTTTTTGCAGCGCGCCCTGGGTGAGAGTGGGGTAGTGCCGCTTGAACCAGCGGTCGAGCCGTGCGCCGGCATCGCCGGGTTTGACGGGAATGGTGAGGACAGTCATCGCGGCTCTATAGGACAGGACACCGCGAAAGGCACGCGAAGCTTGCGGCGGCGCGGCATTGCCAGCAGTCTCCGCGCCTGGAGGACCGCCGACATGCACAAGATCAGCCGCCGTGCCGCATTGGGGCTTGGCTTGGCCAGCCCGGCTTTGGCGCAATGGGCGCCGGCGCGGCCCATTCGGCTGATTGCGCCCTATCCGCCCGGGGGCGGGGTTGATACCACCTCGCGGCTGATTGCCGGGCCGATGGCGGCGCTGCTGGGCCAGCCGGTGATGGTGGAAAACCGCGCCGGGGCCGGTGGCTCGCTGGGGGCGGCGGAATTGGCGCGCAGCGCGGCGGATGGGCTGACTGTCATGGTTGATGCCCTGGCGCATACGGTGAACCCGGCGCTGATCCGCAACCTGGGTTTTGATTATGCCACGGCCTTTACGCCGATCACCCAATTGGCGGTGCTGCCGCAAATTCTCATTGTGCCCAATGCCTTGCCGGTGACGGATCTGGCGGGGTTCATTGGCTATTTTCGGGCGCGGCCGGGGGCGGCCTATGGCTCCTCGGGCAATGCCACGGCGTCGCATATGGCGAGCGCGCTGCTGCTGGGGCGGGCGGGGCTGAGCATGGAACATGTGCCCTATCGCGGCGGCACGGCGGCGCTGCCGGATGTGATTTCGGGCAATGTGAACTTTATTTTCGGCACCGTCTCCTCCTCGCTGCAATTGGTGCGGGAGGGGCGGGTGCGGGCGCTGGGGGTGAGCACGGCACGGCGTATTCCCAGCCTGCCGGAGGTGCCGACCATTGCCGAGCAGGGGTTTGCCGGCTTTGAGCTGAATGAGTGGAATGGTTTCTGGGCCCCGGCCGGGCTGCCGGCGGCGGTGGCGGCGCGGCTGCATGAGGCGGCGCGGCATGCCTTGGCGGATGCGAATTTGCTGTCGCGGTTTGAGGCGCTGGGGGCGATTGCGGTGGGCAATCCGGCTGATGAATTCGCCGCCTGGGTTGTGGAGCAGCGGGCGTTGATGGCGCGGCTGGTGCGTGAGGCGCGGATCGAGGCGGGGTGAACGGCACGGGGTTTGGCCATTCTGGGGGGTGGTGGCTTCTGGTGCTGTCATTCGCCAGCTGGGGCAAAATTCTGGCACGCGAATTTCGCCGGTGGGCAGGAAGCAGGGCAGGATTGCCCAGGTTTTGCCGGCAATGTGGCATTTTTCAGCGCCATGCTGGTGATGATGGGGCTGGTGATCGCCTGTGCGGCGATGGGCTTGTGGCTCCGCGGCTCAACTGTGGAAATTAGTCCTTGCTGCGGCGCGGCGAAGCTGCCATATCGGCGCCGCAGCGCAGGCCTTCCAGGCCCCGCACCCGGTCGCGTGAACGCCCAATTCTATGGGCGCCAACCGGGGAGCGATGGCGCTTCACCCTGAGGGAACCCGGCACGCGGGGGACTTTCGCATCCGGGGGCGCATCCGCGCTCTCAACAAGCGAAACGGCCCCGTGCATTTGCACGCGCGCCGCATGGAATTTTATGACTGCATTCAACGAACTCGGCCTTCACACCAGCCTGCTGCAGGCGCTGGAGGAGACCGGCTATACCACCCCTACCCCCATTCAGGCGCAGGCGATCCCGCTTGCCATGGGCGGGCGCGACGTCTTGGGCATTGCCCAGACCGGCACGGGCAAGACGGCGGCCTTTGCGCTGCCCATCCTGCACAAGCTGGCCAATAGCCCCGGCCGCCCGCCGCGCGGTGGCATGCGCTGCCTGGTGCTGAGCCCGACGCGTGAATTGGCCTCGCAGATTGCCGATAGTTTTAAGACCTATGGCAAGCATATGGGGCTTTCCGTCGTTACCGTGTTTGGTGGCGTGGGGCATGCGCCGCAGATCCGGGATCTGGCGCGCGGCGTGGATATTGTCGTCGCCACGCCGGGCCGCTTGCAGGACCATTTGGACAGCCGGCATGCCCGGCTGGACCATGTGCAGGTGATGGTGCTCGATGAGGCTGACCAGATGCTCGATAAGGGCTTTCTGCCGCCGATCCGCAAGATTTTGCGCGCCACGCCGCCCACGGGTGAGCGGCAGACGCTGTTCTTCTCGGCCACCATGCCGACGGAGATTGCCAAGCTGGCCGGCGAAATGCTGTCCAACCCGGCCCGGGTGGAAGTGACCCCGGTGGCGACGACGGCGGAGCGGGTGAAGCAGCGGGTTATCCACCTCGAAGCCGGTGGCAAGCGGGCGATGTTGGCCGAGCTGCTGCGGGCGCCAGGCGTGGGCCGGGCGCTGGTGTTCAGCCGCACCAAGCATGGCGCGGATAAGATTGTGAAGAACCTCGAAGCCGATGGTCTGGCGGCCAATGCCATCCATGGCAATAAGGGCCAGACCCAGCGCGAGCGGGCGCTGGACCAGTTCAAGCGCGGCACGGCGCCCATTCTGGTGGCGACCGATATCGCCGCGCGCGGCATTGATGTGGATGGCGTGACCCATGTGATCCAGCATGATCTGCCGGAGGTGCCGGAGACCTATGTGCACCGCATTGGCCGCACCGCGCGGGCCGGGGCTTCGGGCGAGGCGATTGCGCTTTGCGCGCCGGATGACCAGGACAAGCTGCGGGCGATTGAGAAGCTGACGCGGCAGGCGATTCCGAGCGAGGACCGGCGGACTGATCAGTCCCGCGCGCTGCCGCCGCCGGGCAATCTGGATGTGAAGCAGTTTGTGCGGCCGCATGGCGCGCCGAAGCCCAAGCAGAACCAGGGCCGCGGCCGTGGTGGGCCTGGGGGGCAGCAGCAGCGGGCGCCGCAGGGGCCGCGTGGGGCGGCACCGGCTGCACCGCGTGGCGCAGCATCCTCCGCACCGCGTGGCGACACATCCTTCGCACCGCGCGGCGCAGCATCCCCCGCACCGCGTGGCGGTGACGCAACCCGCTCGCGGCCGGAGCGGGACCGGAACTGGCGTGAGGGTGATTTCCGCGACACGGCGCCGGGTTTCATCACCCGCTCGCGCTGAATTCGGCCAGAAACAGAAACGGCCCCGGAGTGATCCGGGGCCGTTTTGCGTTTTGGCGGCGCGGGGCGTTTAGCGCGAGGCGGTGGTTTGGCTGCGCAGCTCGCGGGCGCGGGCGAGGACGCGGTCTTCCATTTCGGAATTGGTCGCCGAGGAGGCGGGCTGATCCACCCATTGGCCGCCGCGATAAATCTGGCGGAAGACCTGCACCCGCACGCCGTCGGAGCGGAGTTGGCGGCCGAGCACATAGGCCTGGGCCTTGAAGCGCTCGCTCTCGGCGGTGGGGGGCGAATACCAATCGGTGATGATGACGCCGCCGGCTGGGTCGGCGCTGGCGAGGGGAAAAAAGCTCAAGGTTTCCAGCGTGGCGCGCCAGAGATAGGCGTTCACGCTCACGCCGCCGGGGCCGCCCTGTTCGGTTTGCTGGTTGCGGTCCACCCCGAAGACGATGAGGCCGGCATTGGTGGGGTTGACGCCGCCGCCGCGCAGAATGCGTTCGCGGGCATTGTCGGTGCCGTATTCTTCATTGCCCACCTGGCGGCCGCCGCTGCAGGCGGTGAGGGCGGTGGTGAGGAGGAGGGCGGCAAGGATGGGATGGCGCATGGAAGGCTCCATAGCGTGTCGTCCATAAAGAAGAAAGGGGCGGCAGTTGCCTGCCGCCCCCCTCGGGTATCGTCGGAATTGCGACTGGCTCAGAAGGCCAGGCGCGAACCCATGATGAACACGTTGGCGAAGCCACGGCTCTGGACACCGGCGCGGGCCGAGTCGAGGTCACGGCCATTCTCACGCACCGAGTGGTAGACATACTCGGCAATGAGGTCGAGGCCGGGGGCCAGGCGGTAGTTGGCACCGACCGACATGCCCCAACGACGCTGGCTGGCCAGGTTGTTGCGGTCACCATAGGCGGTGGGGTTGGACTGGCGAACCAGGCGGCCGGCAGCGGCATCGAAGTCGGAGCGAGCGCCGCCTTCATACACGCCGGTGACCATGTTGGAGCCGAAGGTGAAGGGGCCAGAGGTGTAGCTGGCGCCGACATTGAGGGTCTGAGCCTGGCGGTCACCACGGACGGTGTTGCCCCAGAAGAAGTTGTAGTCACCCTGATAGTAAACTGCACCGAGGGTGAAGCCCATATAGGTGGCCTGTGCGCCAACCTGCCAGACATTCAGGCCGTTCATGGTGCGAACCTGGGCGCCAGCGTTGCTCAGGTCATAGGCGGTGCCGGCACCGATGTAACCAGCGGTGGCGCTCACGCCCACGCCAGCGAAGCTGCCGCGGTAGCGGGCGGCGATCTGGTACTCGTTGCGGCGAGCCATCGGGCCCATCGACTGCGCCGGAGCAATGGCCCAGGCGGTGGCGCCACGGAAGGCATAGGCGCGGTCGCAGCCAGACGTCGCGTTATCGGAGGAGCAGCCGCCGTTACCGAAGCCACCGCCGTTCGGCGCATAGCTCATGCCGAAGTCGAAGCCGTAGAATTGCGGGGACATGTAGATGACCTTGGTGTTGTCACCAAGCTGGCCAGCGCCGGTCTGCGTGCGGTTGCCGCTTTGACGGATCTGGAAATTTTCCCAGACGCCGTAAACGCCGCCGGTGCCGAAGTTGGTGATGAAGCCCGAGTTCATCAGGCCGCCCATCACGCCGTCTTCATCACCCATGCGGATCTGACCGAAGCGCTGATGCGCCACATAGACATAAGCCTCGTCGCCAGCCATCGACGAGCGCTGCACGCCCGAGCGGTTACCACCGGTCAGGTTGCCTTCAAGGTTGTTGAAGGAGATGTCGATCTGACCACCATAGGTGAAGCCCTGAGCAGCCTTGCCGGACACGATCACGGAGATCGCGGGCAGGTTCAGGAAGTCGTTCTTGCCGGTGCGGGCGAAGTTACCAGCGCTGCCGGCAGTCGGCGTCGCCTGAGCGGCCGTCGGGATGCCGTTGGTGCCGCCGGGGGCGCCGGCGGGGATTGTGTTGTTGGTGGCGAGAGCCGTCGTGGCGGAGTAGGTGCCACGGCCGGTTGCGGCGTCCAGGGTGGTGTTCGCCGTGCGGCCGAAGTCAGCCGTGCCGCCAGGGTTGGAGCTCTGGCCGTTGCCGTTGATGTAGCCGTAATAGGCCTGAATGGAGCCGCCGATCCGCACGGTCGGGGCGTCCTGAGCGGCGGCGGGCGTGATCACCGCGGCGCCGAAGGCGGCGGAGACGACGGCTGTCGTGCCCAGCAAAATCTTGCGCATAATAAACCTCCTCGAGGACCGGAAACCGGTCATTTCCCTTGACCCACCCACCGCCAGCGCGCTGCACGACGGAATGTGCCCCCCCAGAACCGCCAACCTGCGCTGACAACACTCGGGACCGGGGAGACTATTGAATGTTGCGAAGTGTCTGGGCAACCGTGCAAAAGGCCTGAACGCGACATCACTGAGACACTGTTGCGGCCAAGACACATTGCAAGGCGGGGGCGTGGCATCTCAACCGCCGTGGCCCCGGAATTATGATCCCTGGGAATGCAAAAGCACCAAAAGGCCGGGCTTAGCCTTGGGCGGCGGCCAGGGCGGCGGCCGGGGTGATGCGGCCATCATAGAGTGCGCGGCCCAAAATGGCGCCGGCAATGCCCTCGGGCGCTGTCCGCAGCGCGGTAATCTCGGCCGCACTGGCAACCCCGCCCGAGGCGATGACCGGCACTGGCACCGCCGCCGCCAGGGCGCGGGTGGCCTCGGCATTGGCGCCGCCCAGCATGCCGTCGCGATCCACATCGGTGAAGATGATGGCCGCGGCCCCGGCATCGGCGAAGCGGCGGGCGAGGTCGATGGTGGGGATGTCGCTCACCTCGGCCCAGCCCTCGGTGGCGACCATGCCGCCCTTGGCGTCGATGCCGAGCGCCACTTGGCCGGGGAAGGCGCGGCAGGCCTCGCGCACGAAGGCGGGGTCCTTTACCGCCACGCTGCCGAGAATGATGCGGGCGAGGCCGGCCTCAAGCCAGGCGGCGGCGGTGGCCATGCTGCGAATGCCGCCGCCGAGCTGCACCGGCATGGCGGTGGCCGCGAGAATGGCGCGGACGGCCGCCGCATTGGCGGGTTTGCCGGCGAAGGCGCCATCCAGATCGACCACATGCAGCCAGCCGAAGCCGGCGGCGGCGAAGCTGGCGGCCTGGGCGGCTGGGTCGTCACTATATATGGTGGCGTCGGCCATTTCGCCGCGGCGCAGGCGGACCACTTGGCCGCCCTTGAGGTCGATGGCGGGGTAGAGGGTGAAGGGGGTGCCGGTCATTGGCCCTTGCGCCGTGGCGCCTCCAGCATGCGGTGGTAGAAATGGCCGGCCACGATCTGTCCCCGCACCCTTGCATAGGCGGGGTGGGTGCCCCAGCGTGTATAGCCCAGCGCCTCGAAAATTTGGATGGCGGCGGCCTGGGTTTCCCGCACATCGAGGTTCAGCACGCGGTGGCCGAGGGCGGCGGCGCGCTCCTCCACCGCCCGCACCAGTTTGCGGGCGAGGCCGAAGCCGCGGGCATAGGGGGCGATATAGGCGTGGGTGAGTTGGGCGCCGATGGCCTGGGCCTCATTATAACGGGGCGGGCGGGCGAGTTGGGCGCTGCCCACCACACGGCCATCGAGGCGGGCGAGGAATAATTCGCGCTCGGGCACCAGCAGCACGCCGCGAAAATGCCGGGTGAGGGTGTCGCGCTCCTGCGGCTCCAGCCAGCCGAAGCCGCCGCCTTCGATGATGGCTGCGTTGGTGGCTTCGCAGAGATCGGTGATGTCGTGCTCGAGCAGCCTCTCGCAGCGTTCCACCGCCACCGCATGGGCGGGGGCCTGGCTCATGGTGCCCAGGCCAGGAAATTGCGCAGGATGGTGAGGCCGGTCATGCCGCTTTTTTCGACATGGAACTGGGTGCCGATGATATTGCCCCGGCCGATCACCGCCGCGACCGGGCCGCCGTAATCGGTGGTGGCCAGCAGGTCCTCGGCGTCGCCGCCGGTCCAGGCATAGGAATGGACGAAATAGCCATGGGCGTCGGGGGCGAGGCCATCGAAGAGCGGGTGGTCCTGGCCACGGTCCAGCCGGTTCCAGCCCATTTGCGGCAAAGGCAGGGGGGTGCCGTCGGGGGCGCGGGGGTCCATGGGGGCGACTTCGCCGGGGAGCCAGGCGAGGCCGGGGGTGACGGCGTGCTCCAGGCCGCGTTCGGCCATGAGCTGCATGCCGACGCAAATGCCGAGGAATGGCCGGCCCTGGAAGCGGCAGAATTCCTCCAGCGCCGCTTCCATGCCCGGCAGGGCGGCGAGGCCGGCGCGGCAGGCGGCGAAGGCGCCCTGGCCGGGCAGCACCACACGGTCGGCGGCGCGGAGCAATTCGGGGTCACGCGTGACCACCACGCGGGGGGTGAGGCCGGCCATCTCGGCGGCCTTTTCCAGCGCGCGGGTGACGGAGGCGAGGTTGCCCGAGCCCGGGTCGATCACCGCCACGATCATGCCTGGAACAGCCCGGCCAGGTTGGGGCGCGCGGCGAGCAGGCGGCGCAGCGCGGCATCGGCATTCTCGGCCACCACCACCGTCTCCAGACGCCAGCCGCGGCGGGCGAGGGCGGCACGGCGGGCGTCACTGCCGCAGAAGGCGCAGAGCAGGTGAACCGCGACAATCGCCGGGGTGGGCGCATTCAGCGTCACCACCAACGCCGCCAGCCCCCACCA
>Ga0214921_10012691_pt1 | contig 10020 bp, 6 predicted proteins | sample LL1505_MetaG_FD_177992 | JGI IMG/M metagenome (GOLD analysis project Ga0214921, IMG submission 177992) | Freshwater microbial communities from Lake Lanier, Atlanta, Georgia, United States - LL-1505 | ecosystem: Environmental > Aquatic > Freshwater > Lake | place: USA: Georgia | collected 2015-05-28
CTGCTTTTATTAGTGAGTTACCTACTTCATTTAGTGGAATGTCACAATCAGATATAATAAGTATATGGGTACAAGTATTTAATGTTATGGGTGAATTTAATTATGATACAACTAATAATTTAAGACCATATACATTATCAGATGCTAAATATTTTATTGATAGATCTGTTGGTGGATCATCTGGTTCTTATTCTGCTATTTACAGTAATTTAGTTTCACAATATAATAGTTATCCATTAACTGATCCATCATCTATTTTCTTTACAGGAAATAATTCTAGTTTATCATCTAATGGATATAATGTTGCTGTTAATATATCTACACAAATAGCTAGTGAAATTGCTGCATTAAAACAAATACAAGCACAACAAGCAGCTGCATTAGCTGCTCAACAAGCTGCAGCATTAGCAGCACAACAAGCAGCATCATCTAATAATCCTACAGTTACAGGTAATAATAGTTCACCATCTACTACGTCTACATCAGGATCTAATACAGTTCCTGCAACTAATCCATTAACTAATCCAACTGTATCAACTAATCCTTTATCACAAACAGGTTCATCAGTTTCTGGTAGTTCATCTACAGTTAACCCAAATGCTACATCTTCATCATCAGTAAATAATTCTAGTGGTTCTTCAGGTAGTACAACTAATCCTACTTTATCTAATGGAAATAATAATGGTGCATCTGTATCAGGTAGTACTACAGTAGTTCCACCATCAACTATACAATCATATTCTAATAATCCTGTTGTTCCACAACCACAGAGTAATTCTAGTTCAGGATCTAATTATAGTATTAGTTCAAATGATTTCGTACCTGTAACTAATCCTTTATTTGGTACTCCACCTACAACAACTGGTAGTTTAGGTGGTTTATATAATCAAAATGGTAGTTTATCTAGTGTTACTAATCCTTCTGGTATTACTCCTAGTGTTGGGATTGGAACTGGTAATGGAAATGTTTCTAGTTCAGGTTCTAGTTTATCGGGAGATTCTATTAATACACCAAATAATTCTAATGGATCTGGTATTGGATCATCATCTGGTAGTTTAGTTGGATCAGTTGGATCAAAAACTACATCAGCCAGTGGATCTGATAGTACTAATGGAACTAATTATAGTTCTAGTGGAAGTAATTTGGGAAACACTAACAAAAATAAATCTAATAATACTATGTATATTGTAATTATAATTTTTGTATTAATTATATTTGGTGCAATTTTAATGAGAAATGGTTCTAAAGGTGGATTCAAAGAAAATAGTTATAATAAATCAGGTGGAACAAATTTTAGTACCTTCTACAAAGATCTTCTAAGTAATTAAATATTAATATATAATAACTTAATTATTAATAAACTGATAATAAATTAGTATTAGACATCATGCTATTTTTAATAATATTATTTCCACCAAATCTAACTCTTTTATATGAGTTTCCACTAAATATATTCTTATTTGATAAATTACCTCCTCTAATTCCTTCTGGTAATGATTGATCAGAACTTTCTTTATTTCCACCTGATATTTTTTTTACCCCAAATGTTCCTACAGTTCCACCAATAGCATAACCTATTCCACCTAAAATAGTACTAGCAGCGAATTGAGCACCATTAACTAATCCACCAAAAGCACTACCTCCCATTTTATGAATAGAATTCTCTTTCAATTTATAATACATACAACTTATAGCTATAACTAATATAAAAATTATTACATATAATAGATTTTTAGACGTGTTATTGTATAATTTAGATGAAACTGTTACAGGTGAAGGTAATTGTGATACATCTGAAACTGATGGTGTATTAACTATTTGTCCAGGTTTAATATATGATACTGCCGTAGTAGGTAAAGGTGTTACTACTGGTACAGGTGGCATATATGGACTTATAACGGATGGTGCTGAATTTGAATTATCACGAGCTGCAGGTATAAAATCTGCTTCTAAAATTACACCAAATCCATCATCAATTGGTCCATTTAATATAGGATTAGAATCAGTATCCGCATCAAATTCAATTACATTAGCTGCACCTTTTTTTGATATACCTAATATATTAAAATTTATACTTTGATTAGTTAAATAATTAAAAGTATTTCTAAGAATACCAGATTTTGGTGAAGATGTATAACTAGAAGATGTCGGTTCATAAATTGCGCTTGTAAATTTAATAGAATTACCTACAGTTGCAATTCGTGGTAATGGTGATGTTGTATAAGCTGTAGTTGTTTTACCTTGAGTATATAAATGTAGTGCAGCTGACATTGTTTTATATTATTAACAAGTAAATAACAAAAAAAAATAATATATACATTTACATTTTATGTAATCTAGTTGCTAAAAATGTATTTGGTTGATTACGTGATCTATTATAATAAACTGTACCAATAACAATACATAAAATTAATACTAAAAGCATAACTAAATATTTAGTATTTTGTGTAGAACTCATAGATGTTTTAAATGAATCCCATTGAGTACCTGCTGCAGAACTAGAAAACCATGATGGTAATAAACTAGTTGTTTTAGTAGTAGTTGATGATACTGATTCAGAAGACATTTTAATATATTGTTATATTTTAGTATAAAAAATATAAATATTATTCATATATATTATTAGTTTTCATTATATATTATTTTATTGAATGTATCAATATATCACACATTTTTTATCAGTTATATAATCATGTAAATGAAAATGAATCTTCTCTTCCAGAACCTCCTCTCTTAATTGTTTCAAATGAATCAATTGTCAAATTAGGCTCTGTTTTATTAATATTAATTTTATGTTTTATAGACATATATAATAAATATCCTATAAAAACTACAATTACTAAAAATATAAGCTTTTCTAAATTCATGTTTTTATATAATTATTAATTTTAAAAAAAAGATAAAATAACTTTTCATAAGATCAATATTAGTATTGTTTATATCAACATATTCTTTTTTTACTATTAATTAAATTCATTCTATTTATATAATAAAAGAATATGATAACAAAATAACTATAATTAAGGATATCAATGTAAAAATGATCCAAATAATAATAGTAAATATTAATAAATACATAATAAATAGTACGAAAATAAGAATAATTTATCTATATTAATAATTATTTTTATATATGTATTTTATAATGATAAAAACATTAAATATAATTTAAATTGAATATTAAGTAAAATTGAAGTTATAACTTATTATATAAATATATCGTTATTGCCTTACTATGAGTACTTATCAATCATCTATTGAAAGTGTTACATTTTCACCTCTTGGCAACAATGAGTTGGAGAAATACTCAGCTGCAACAATAAACTCCCATGAATCTTTCACAAATGAACAGATACCTAAACCTGGGGGTGTGGCTGATGCTAGGTTAGGAACAATAGATTACCATTATATGTGTGCTACTTGCCATAATGGTAAAAATCTATGTCCGGGACATATGGGGAAAATAGATCTACACTTACCAACAGTGAGTCCTATAGCTACTCAAATAGTAGTACAATATCTTAGAATAGTGTGTCATAAATGCTATGAACTTATAGATGCAAATGCATCATTGAGTAGAACTACTACTTCGACTAGAGTTTGTAGAAACTGTGGATTTGAAAATCCTAAAATAACAGGACAAAATTCATCTATAGTTAAGATGCAATATGGATCTACAATTAAAGATGTATGGCCACATCAATTTAGACATGTATTAGAGGGTATATCTGAGAGATCACTTAAACAATTAGGTGTTTCTCCTATAGCACATCCAAGCAAATATATTTTAGATAAATTAGCTGTATCTAGTATTAATACTAGACCTGATGTTAAACAAGTAGGTAGTAATAAAAGTAATAATGATTATCAAACTGTTTATTATCATTCAATGGTAATTAGTAATAATAATATACCTATTCATATACCTGAAGAGATGAAAGATGACAAATTAAGAAATGCATGTTTATCTTTGTGGTATACCATTACATCATGTATAAAAGATAGTAATATACCTAATGTATCTATGGGATTCAGATCTATGAATTCAGGAGGATCAGATGGAACTGAGAAAAACTCTATAGTTAAAAAATTTACTGGTAAAAGTGGAGAGATTAGACAACATATGCTTAGTAAAACTACATTTAATGTAGCTAGAACAGTTATAGTTGGTGATCCATCTATTCCAATCGATTCACTTGTTATTCCACTAGAATTTGCAAAGAATATACAGATAAAAGAGGTTGTACAACCCTATAATATAGAATTAATGCAAATATATTTACAGAATGCTCTGAATGGTACTTATCCTGCATGTAATGTTGTGATTAAAGGATCATCTAAGAGAGAACTAAATGTAAAGAGAGAGAAAGATAAAATTCAACTAGAAATAGGCGACACAATTAAACGAGATATAATAACTGGTGATTGGTTACTATTTAATAGACAACCATCATTGTTTTATGTTAGTGTTATGAGGCATAATATAATTGTTTCGAGAGATCCTAATAGAAAAACATTTGGTATGAATGAAATTATTTGTAAACCTTATGCTGCTGATTTTGATGGAGATGAAATGAATGGATATGTATCTGATAATATGCCTGCTATGGCTGATTCATTAATCATGTCTAGTGTATCTAGATTCTTCATCGCATATCAAAATTGTATACCACATTTAGAAAATATTAAAGATACTATTTTGGGATTATTCTTATTGACTAAATCTGGTGTTAAACTATCTAGATATCAAGCTACTAGATTATTTGCTAATACAACTATGAAACCTAATTTTGATATTAATAAAGAAGTATATACTGGTAGAGAAATTGTTAGTATGATATTACCTTCGATCAATTATGTTGGTAGTAATAATTTCTATGATGAGAAATTAGCACCATATATCAAATATGAAGAAGATGAGAAAAAGATAGTAATTAAACATGGTAAATTAATATCTGGAGTTTTAGATAAAAAGATTTCTAAGATATATCAAATTATCGCTGCAGAATTTAGTTCTAATCAAGCAATGATTACTATGTTCAATATGCAACAATTAGCGTTGGCTTATATATCTATAGTAGGATTTAGCGTTGGAATCAAAGATTTGATTATTAAACCAGAATGTGAAGAAGAAATAAAACATATTACTGATGGTTTGATTGCTCAAAGTGAGATTCTTACTAGGAGATTAGAACAAAATAATATTATACCTCCTTTAGGTCAAACTGTAAATGAATATTATGAAAACGAACAAATAGCTATTCTCAATCACGATTATATTGAGCAAATGATGAAAGGTATTGATCCTAAAAATGCTATCTTAATATTGAGTTTATGTGGATCAACAGGTAATTTAACTATATTAAGACAAATTATTGCTTGTTATGGTCAAAGAACAATTGGTTCTAAAAGATTACCACAGACTATGTCTTATAAGAGACCTGGTCCTCATTTCTTTAGATTTGATACTTCACCTGCATCTAGAGGATTTGTTGAGACTGCTTTGAAGAGAGGAGTTAAACCAACAGAATTTATTTCAGGAACACAAGAGTCTAGAGTTGCTATTATTAATAAAACTATGTTAACTGCAGTAACTGGATCACAATCACGTATTAATATGAAAAATTTAGAGAGTATTATGTATACTAATATTGGTGTGTGTGAAACTCCTGAATTTATAGTTCAGCAAGCATTTGGTGATACTGGATTTGATCCAAGAATGTTAGAACATGTTAGATTTCCTACAGTTATTATGAATAATGAAGAATTTGATAATAAATTTAACAAAGATCCTAAAGAGTTTGCACAATTACTAGAAGATAGAAATTTATATAGAAAAATATTCATTTCTATTGAAGAGAATGCACCACAGAACAAATTTAGTGATGTACAATTACTTCCAGTAAATACTGGAAGAATATACGATGATATTATATTCGCGTTATATGAAGCTCCTGATGAAAGTGAAAGAATAAAGAAAGTTAATGCTTCTGATGAGGACTTAAATAAGATGAGAAATATGGTTAGAATATTTTGTGAAAATTTACCATATGTATTTTACAATGATGGATGGCAGAAACATAAAGGTTATGTTTCACCATGTTATAAACATGGATTAATATTAACAAATATTAATATTAGATCTATCTTATATACTAGCAATTTGATTGCTATCAACTCGGATATATTAAAAACAATATTAGATAAGATTAAATGTAAATTGATTGAGTCTATTTTAGAATATGGTACAACTATTGGTGTAATTACTGCTATGTCTGTATCAGAACCATCTACTCAGTTAACATTACACTCTATTAGAGCTGATGTTAGAGCTAGAGTTTCAAAGAAAAGTCCTATTGAATCGTTTAAAGAGATTGTAGGAATTACAAAAGTAGCTGATGCTATTGATCCTACTATGTCAATGCAACTGAAAGAAGGAGTTACTATTGACAGAGCTAGAGAAATAGCTAACTATATTGAAATGTTAAAATTAAGTGATTTTGTCAATGAATGGCAAGTATTTTATGAAAAGTATGGAGAACCTATTCATCCAGACTATGTTCATGAGAAACAAATAATAGATGATTTTAATAAATTCAAAGTAAATGATACTCCTGCTGATTTACTCAATTGGTGTATTAGATTTGAGCTTGATAGATATAATATGATTTTGAAGAATATGACATTGAGTCAGATTATATTAAGCTTAACTAGAAAAATAGAAGATATACATATTGTATATACATCAGATAATGATGCAGTTGCAATTGTTATTAGAATTTATATTAGATCAGTGAAAAATATAGGTACTTTTAAACAAATAAAAGAATTGGGAGAATCTATACTTGATTGTATAGTTAGAGGTATACAAGGTATTGTATCTGCTTATGTAGATAATACTACTAATTTCTCTAGGATCAAACCTGATGGTAGTATTGGTAATGTAAACACTCTTATGATTAAAACTAATGGAGTTAATCTAGTTGGATTATTCAGTTTACAAAAGAAATTCACAGAAATAGAATATAGAACACTTCAAACAGATAATGTTATGGAGACTGCTAATATATTTGGATTAGGAGCAGTTAGAACTAAAATTATAAATGAGATGAGTTTAGTATTATCTGGATTATATTATGGACATTATAATTTGATTGCATCATTAATGATTGTTTTGGGTAGATGTACACCTATTACAAATGCAGGTCCTGAGAAAAGACATGCAAATTCATTATTAAGAATGGCTCACTTTAAACCAGTTATAGTATTAACTAAAATGTTAAAACATGGTGAGAAAGTTCCTATTAATGGAATCTCATCACATTTGATGGTTGGAAGTACACCACACGTTGGATCTTTCTATAATCAAATATGTGTAAATATTGACTTTGTACAGAAACATAGTCAAGATGTTACTGATATATTAGATGCTATGTAAATCATGTAGTTTACAATAGTTTACTTATATTTTTTTGTTATATTATTACGCAGATTGAATATAGTATACCTAATAATAATAATATAATATGGGTTGCAGAATAAGTAGTGTTGTTGACAAAAATAATTATCAAAAAACAATTATAGATCAAGATATAAATCTAAATTTTGACTCAAGATGTTATCTAGATAATTTACCACATGATGTGTTAAATATAATAGGATCTCAATTAAATTATTACGATTTGAGTCATCTTAGTAAATCGATCAATAAAAATATAAGTTATTTCGATACATGTGAATATACCGATATAGAATATGATGATATAGATAATATACATGTTAAATTTCATAATAAGATCAAAACATCTGATAAATTAACAATAACTAAAGAAGATTTATATAAATATAGAAATATTTATTCTATAAGTAAACTCGATTTTGATATAGATAATATAGATATATTAGCAAATGTAGTTGAAATAAATTGTTATCGAACATTAGTTATAAATGTTGATAAATTAGTTAATACTAAAATCTTAAGATGTAATTCTAATGGTATTATAGATGTTAGTAAATTGACTAATTTGACTATTCTTAATTGTAAATACACACTTATAGAAGAAGTATATATGTTAATAAATCTACAATCATTGGATTGTTCTAATACTAGAATTTCATATGTTAATAGTTTAGTCAATCTGATAGAATTACGTTGTGGACGTACAAATGTTAGTGATATTAGTAAATTGATCAAATTAAAATTTTTGGATTGTAACCGTAGTTATATAACAGATATATCTATGTTAGAAAATTTAGAATATTTAAATTGTGCAGGTTGTAGTATTACAACTATATCTAATTTAAATAAATTGCAGTTTATAACTCATAGTTATTGTAGTGAAATTAAACCACCTTCATATTGTGAGTATGTTAAGATACCTTGTTGGATTAAATCTGATTGTAAATGTGTTAGTGGAGAAAGAGAACTTACGTATCAATTCCGAGTTATAAGTATATAGATTTTATTTTTTATTATTCATATTAATCTAATTAAATGAGACAGATTAAGTAATCAAGTTAACAACTATACATTCTTGAAGATTATGTGAAAATATATATTTTTTTTGGACCAAAAAAAATACAATTCTTATATTACTACTATTAATCTAATTATTATTGATATATTTCATGTATGTATTCTTATTTAACTACTCAAGAGTAAATCTGTATCACTAGCACTTCCAAAACTAACTTCAGATTTATCATCTGATACTTCTACTAATTTAGATGGTAAATTAGGTTTATGTAAACTCATCAATTCACTTTCTGTTGCATCTTCTGCAAATGGATCACCAGAAAATTGAGAAGATTGATTAGTTGTAACTAAAATAAATGTTATATCAGGTTTACATACTATAAACTTATTAGAAGATACATTATTCCATTCTAGTTGTAATAAACATTCAGATCTTGGTGTAAATGAATTAGTTAAAACAGATAGATCAACAATATGTGTATTTGGGTTATAATAACTGATTGGTTTATGTATTTTTTTAGTTCCTTCTATGTAATAGTCGTTACCATTTAAAACTCTAGTATTAAAATCATAAGATTTACCATTTTTACTAATACCTCTAGGTTTATCTACATTAAATGAAGGGTTAAATATAGGATTTTTATAAGGAACATTTCTTTTTGTTTTTTCTTTATGTTTAGTTGATGTAGCTTTACTCATACCACAGCTATATGGCAATACATCTGATAATATACTAGACATAGTTGAATCTTCGGATAAGAATAATAGATATTTACTAATATTCTCAATAATCTCATAAATAATATAAAAGTTATATTTAGTTTCTTCAGTATTTTGTGCTCCACCAGAAAATGATATAGAAAACTTAGAGTTACTTGAATCGTTATCTTTATTAGCAAATGCTTTCAGATTTGATGAAGATAAAATAAATTTACCATGAAATTTAATTTTCCTTGAAACTGCTACTTTATTACCATTAACAATTAAATCAACAGTTTTAAAAGATCTAAGAACAGTATTTAATGATGATTGATATATTCCATCCTTTGTTAACATGAATTTAGTTATGTTATGTCTTTCACAGAGTAAGAAATATGCATGCCACCATTTGGCTTTCATACATTGAGTTACAATATTGCTTTCATTTTTAATGATATTAATTAGTTCATCGTCAGTCAAGTTTTCTACTTCATTTTGTATAGATGTTTTCTCAAAGTTGAATTTATGTTTCAAATAGTTTTCAATTGTGTTTTCAGTCATGATTTGATTGCTTTTATATTAAAAAATATATATTTAATATCATTTTTTTCATTTTAATTTGTCAAAAAAATTGAAATATTATAATAATTATTCAATTAAGACATGCAAAACCTGCTTGAGAAGCTCAATTCTGACATCCTATCAAAACTTTCTTTGGATCTAGAATTAGATGATGTGTTGAATCTCGAGAGATTCAGCAATAAAATCATAGAACTTAGAAAACCATTATATGTGATGGAAGAAGAACAATTCCTCAGATGTCCTAAAAGATATCATAGATTCCT
>Ga0214921_10012692_pt1 | contig 10019 bp, 6 predicted proteins | sample LL1505_MetaG_FD_177992 | JGI IMG/M metagenome (GOLD analysis project Ga0214921, IMG submission 177992) | Freshwater microbial communities from Lake Lanier, Atlanta, Georgia, United States - LL-1505 | ecosystem: Environmental > Aquatic > Freshwater > Lake | place: USA: Georgia | collected 2015-05-28
GTTGACGTATCGACTCGAGGGCGATCGAATCGTTGTTGAACTGCAAACTGGGACCCCATGGATGACGCTGGGAGTGTCCACATGGGGACCTTAGACCCCTAGCGCTGCAGCCGCCTATAAGCCAGACAACAACCCCCGTTTTCGAAGCATTGGATCGACCGCGGGGGGGCGACCACGGAACGCCATGTAAGCCTGCATTGGATCCTGGCAGTTCCCAGCCGAAAAGATGTTTTCCCTTAGGGACTGACCGAGCGCCTGATCGAAAACATCGCCCGCTTCGGTAAAGGCGTCAAATCCATCTGCCTCCAGCACCTCGGCCCAGAGGTACACGTAGTAAGCGGACGCATAGCCGTTTGATGAAAACAGATGTGCAAAGTGCGGCAGACGGTGACGCATTCCGATGCCACCGGGCATCTGCAGCGCGCTGAGCGTTTGTTGCTCAAATTCGAGCAGGTCGAGTGAATCGGGTGCGGTATGCGCGTGGAGGTCCAAATCAACCAGGGCCGAGGCCAGATACTCGACTGTCGCGAATCCCTGATTAAAGGTCTGTGCCTTCAAAATCTGTTCGATCAAGGCGTCCGGCATGGCTTCGCCAGTCTCACAATGCGTCGCGTAGACCTTCAAAATCGCGGGCTGTAGCAGCCAGTTCTCCAGAATCTGCGATGGAAATTCAACAAAATCCCGCAACACGCTCGTACCCGACAGCCGAGGGAAGCGACATTGCGACAACAACCCATGCAGTCCATGTCCGAATTCATGGAACAGGGTCCGGGCATCATCGAGGCTTAACAGCGTTGGTTTGCCCGCTGGCGCCTGCGCAAAATTATTGTTGTTGACGACAATCGGTCGGACCTCCTGCTGCAGGTGCGACTGGTCGCGAAAGGTGCTCATCCAAGCGCCCGAGCGCTTCGTGCTGCGGGCGAAATTGTCACTCAGGAATAAACCAACATGCGTATCACCTGCGTCGGTGACTTCCCAGCAACTGACACTTGGGTGATAACCCTGTAGATCAGCGCGTAACTGAAATTTCAGGCCAAACAAGCGGTGAGCAACCTCAAACAATGCCTGAATCAAACGATCAAGTTGCAGGTAGGGTTTGATTTCAGTCTCATTGAGATTGAACTTTTCCTGTCGAACCTTCTCGGTCCAGTAATGCCAGTCCCAGGCCTGGATATCGTCTGGCGCGTGCGGACGCCCCGTATGCTGGGTCGCAAGTGCGGCCAGGTCTTGGCGCTCTTCGATGGCCCGAAGACGAGCCGGTTGCCAAGCGCGCATCAGCAAATCACGAACCGCCTCTGGGCGACCAGCCATCGTGTCGGCCAAGGCGAACTCACCAAAGGTGGCATACCCAAGCAGGCGTGCCTGATCGAGTCGCAGCGTGAGGATCTCGCGGATGATCGGACGATTATCCTGCGCGCCCTCGTGTTCGCCGCGGCTGCACCAGGCGCGCCAGAGGGTCTCGCGCAAATCACGCCGCTCGGAAAAGGTCATGAATGGGGTCAGCGAGGATCGCGATAAGGTGATGACATGCGCATTCTCATCCGCGATACCCCGCTCGCGCGCCGCCGCTTTGCCGGCCTCCAGGACAAACCCTGGTAACCCGGCCAGTTCTTCGGGACTGCGCAACACCAAACTGAAACCCGATTCGTCGGCGAGGAGGTTTTGCGAGAACTGGGTAAAACACACCGCAAGCCGCTGGGCGTTGGCAGCGAATTGCACTCTGGCCTCCGCCGGCAATTGGGCTCCGGCCCGAACGAAATCCAGCCGGTAGCGCTCAAGCAAGCGCCGGCTTTCCGGATCCAGTTGCTGGGCCTCGGCTGAATCTCCCACCGCAGCGATGCGCCGATACAGTTTTTCGTTGAGAAACATCGCAGCGTGATGCGCGGCGAGGCGGGGGGCCAGTTCGCGTTGAATCGCCCGAAGCTCGGGAGAAGAATGCGAGGAAACCAGATTGGAAAATAGCAAAGAAGTTCGGTCCAGCAATTGCCCAGCCGACTCGAGCGCGATCAGCGTATTTTTAAAATCGGGCGGCTCGTGACTGTCTGCAATGGCCTCAATTTCCCCGCTGTGCTCGGCGATCGCCTGTTCAAACGCGCCACTAAAGTGCAGAGACTGGATATCCCGAAATGGCGGGAGCTCAAACGGCGTATCCCAGGGTTCGAGCAATGGATTGAGTTGTGTCGCCATATCACCTTCGAAACGAAAAATTTCGCGCTGAGACCCCGAACTTGGGGTCCCGAATCGGCTGATCAAATAGTGCCACCCGCTGCGCCAAAAAATCCCCAGGGTGGGACGCAGAAAATGATTGCGAAAATATTTCGATTTGTAAAATAATGTAATTGAAACAACCGTTGGTCGGAAAAACGACCAGCGGGTAGGAGATCCCCCAAGCCCACTTTGGATTGCAATATGTTCAAACTCAACCCTCTGGCCGTTGCCGTCATGGTGGCAACCGGTACGCTGAGCGCTTTGCCCGCTATCGCCCAGGATGCGAATAAAGAATCCCTTGATCGGGTCGAGGTCACGGGCTCAAGGCTGAAAGCCATCGTCAACGAAGCGAGCAGTCCGGTGAGCGTCGTCACCAAGGCCGATATTGACATTACGCAGCCAGTGGCAGTCGAGGAACTCATCCGGGGTCTGCCCTCGTCTTACCCGGCCATCGGCCCGGCCATGAATAACGGATCGAACGGCACCGCGTCCATCGACCTGCGTGGGATGGGTAGCAACCGCACTCTGGTGCTGTTCAACAGCAAGCGCTTTGTGCCGGCAACGCTGGGCGGCGTCGTTGACACCAACAACGTGCCGATCTCGCTTCTGGAGCGGGTGGATGTCGTGACTGGCGGTGCTTCGGCCGTTTACGGGGCCGACGCTGTCGCTGGCGTCGTGAACTTCATCACGAAACGCAACTTCACCGGCATCGAAGCCACCTCGCTGTACAGTGCCTCAGGCGCGGGCGACGCCAAACGCTACAAAAATGACATCACAATGGGTGCCAATCTGGCTGACGGTCGGGGCAACGTCGCTCTGAGCATCGGCACCACCCGGACCGATCCTATTCGGCTCGCGGACCGCGACTATGCCAGCACCGCACTCAGTTCCACGACTGGATTGCCCGGCGGATTTTCGGGTACCTCGGTTCCTGCGATCTGGGGCGGGATGCCATCGCCGATCAACGGCTCGCGAGTGATCGATGGGACAACTGGCCTTTTCCGCAGTGCCGTCACGTCGGGGCCGCCAGATGGCTACAACACCAATCCGCCGAACTACTTTGAGACCCCGCTCGAGCGCCGTCAGATCACAGCACTTGGTCGTTTTACGATCAATGATTATGCAGAAGCTTATGCGGAGGTGTTCTCGACCCGCAGCAACGTCACCCTGAACCTGGCGCCCTCGGGCACCTTCGGTGTCGGCCTGAGCATCCCGATCGGCAACCCGTTCATCACGGATCCGATTCGCCAGCAGTTGTGCTCTGCATACGGCATCTCAGCGGCGAATTGCGTCACTGGCAACGCCACCGAGTTCAAACCGACCATCTCACGCCGCTTCGTCGAAGCAGGTCCACGGATCTATAGCTACGACAACACGACCATGCAATACACCACCGGTCTGCGCGGGGAGGTTCCATTCCTGAACAACTGGAACTACGACGCCTACTACCAGTACGGCCGTTCCGAGCAGATTGCAACGACTGGCAATGGTTTCTCATTCACCAAGCTGCAGCAGGCCGTGCGCGCGACCAGCACCACCAACTGTACGGTCAGCACCGGCGGTTGCGTTCCGGTCAACCTCTTTGGCGCGGCAGGTTCGATCACGCCAGCCATGCTGAACTATCTCAGCATTCCAACCTTTGCTACCACGCAGGTACAGCAAACCATCATGGCCGGCTCAGCGAGCGGCGATGTGAGCGTGGTCAAGAGCCCCTTCGCGAAAAACCCACTCGGTCTCGCGATTGGATATGAGAACCGTAAGGTCTTTGGCGGCAACAAATCGGATTCCGTGATCCAGACCCAGGGTGAATTGCTGGGCAGTGGATCACCGACGCCAGACCGCAGTGGCGAGCTGAAATTCAGCGAAACCTACATGGAGGCCAACATGCCGCTGGTCTCGAACCGGCCCATGGTCCAGGCGCTCAATCTTGGTGGCGGCTACCGTAGCACCGAGTTCTCAACCTCAGCAGGGACCAAGCAGAACTATGGCAGCTGGAAAGGCGGCATGGATTGGGCACCCATCAAGGGATTCCGGTTCCGTGGCGAACAGCAGTTGGCGATTCGTGCTCCTAACGTGAACGAACTCTATGCACCGGTGACCACGGGTCTGTCCTCACTGGCGGTCGACCCCTGCCAGGGAAACAAGATTTCGGCTGCTGATGCAGGTAAGGCGGGTACCCTGACGAGCCTGTGCCAATCGACTGGCGTTCCAGTTGGTCAGATCGGAGCGGTTGCGGCGCCCTCGTCCAACCAGATCAACAATACCGCGGGCGGCAATCCGAACCTCGGACCAGAGAAAGCCCACACCACGACGATTGGCTTTGTTTGGGAGCCGAACTTCGTCGACAACCTCTCGTTAACGGTTGACTACTGGAAGATCAAGATTGATGGCGCTGTTTCTTCGCCAACCACCGGGCAGGTGTTATCGGGTTGTTATGATCCGCTGCAGAACCCGGGCTTCGGTAATAACGTCTTCTGTCAGTCGATTCAGCGCGACCTCATCAGCGGTACCCTGAACGGAAGCGGCAGCAAGGGGGTTGTTACTCAGTCTTCGAACCTCGGCGTCTATGACTACAACGGAGTCGACGTCGGCGTTTCCTACCGACTGATGATGAAGCAGTTTGGTGCACCGCAGCTGGGCCGCATTGACTTTGGCCTGCAACTCAGTCATCTGCAGAAAGCCGACGTCAAGACGCTTCCAAACGTTCCGACCCTGGAACAGGCGGGCTATTACGGAACCGACGTTGGTACGCCGTATGCCAAGAACCGTTTCACCCAGCGCACGATGTGGACCGTTGGCAATTACATGCTGGGCTACAACTGGCGCTACATTGGCAGCAGCTCGGAACAGCCGGGTGGTACCACCTACCTCCCGGAATACTCCACCATCAAGTCGGTCAACTACGTCGACTTGAATGGCGCATGGCAGGCCATGAAGAACCTGAAGCTCTCCATGACCATTAACAACGCGTTTGACAAGCGCCCACCGATTATTGGAACCGGCATTGGCCCAACCAGCTCGAACTTCGGCAATACGTTCCCTGGAGTCTACGACGTGATCGGGCGTCGCATCACCGTAAGCGCGACAGCGTCGTTCTAAGTTTGGGGGGCTTAGACCCCCAACGCTTCAGCCAACTGCCGCGGTGAATATGGCGCCCCGCGCTGCGGCCAGGCCTCGACCAGGGCCTGCATCCGCGCATTCAGGGGCGCTTGCAATCCAACGGATTGCGCGAGGCGCTCGACCTCACCACAGAGCCATGTGATTTCGGTCGGGCGCCCGGCGCTGAGGTCATCGGCCATGCTGGAACGGGCTTTGGCGTCAATCTTGAGCGCTTGCCTGGCGACCAGGCGAAACAAAAAAGTCGGCAAGCGCAGCACCCGCAAGAATGCCTGGGGGGTCACGGCAGTCAGTTGCGCGGGTTCGATCGCTGCGGCCCGCAACACCTGAAGCGCCTCCTCCTGGAGTGCGGCCAGACAGCGTCGATAACCCGCTTGCATGAGTTCGTCTCGAAGCGGCCTCCCCGATAAGGCATTCACTGGATTGTTCAGATTGAGCAGCAACTTGCCCCACTGAATCGGGCGCATGTCGGCCACCAACCGCAGCTTAAGTTTCTGCGCCCGAAACGCGTCGGCAACTGGCCTTAGCGCCGGATGATCCGCCGCAGCCAAGAATCCCGCGGTCCCACGGTGATACCGCCCCTCGCCAAGATGGGCGATGTTGAACGAAACCATTCCATCCAGAAAACATAAGGAAGGGGCAACGGTCTGAGCCAGCGCGGCCTGGCCGATGCCGTTTTGCATCGAGACCACCACGCTGCCGGGAGGCAGCGACGACTCCAGGATCTTGGCCGCTGCAAGCGTCGCCCCGGCTTTCACGCAGAGGAAAGTCACGACGGGGGGCTCCACCGACGACTGGTCACCGACCAAACCCAGCGCCGATGGCAGGTCTGAGAAGAGCCGCAAATCGCGGGCGGCGATGATGTTCTGGCGGCCATCCAGATCGGTCAAGGTCAGACCGTGGCTCGCCAACGCATCAAGCACCTTGGGGCGACCGACGTACACGACCGACTGACCGGACGCTTGCAGGAGCCCGCCCAGAAAGCAGCCGACAGACCCTGCACCCATGATCAAGATCATGGTCTAGCTCACCACAGGACATTTGAACCGCATCGCCCTAGTGTTTGACGCCAGGGACCGATGAGCCCGTTTTTTTCTGGGCCAACGCGACGCCGTTACGTACCGCAATAATTTCGGCCACGATCGAAACCGCGATTTCAGCGGGCGTTTTGCTACCGAGATCCAGGCCGATCGGGCCATGCAGTCGATCAATCTGGGCATCGGTCAAATCGAACTCTTTCAGACGCTCTTTACGCTTTTGAGTATTACCCCGCGAGCCCAGTGCGCCAATATAAAACGCTGGCGATTTGAGCGCTTCCATCAAGGTCATATCATCTAACTTCGGATCATGGGTCAGCGCGATCACGGCACAGTGCGGGTCTAGAACCAGATCAATGGCCAGATCGTCCGGCATCGCGTTGCTGAAGGTCGTACCGGGCACGTCCCAGGTCATGTGGTACTCCTCGCGAGGGTCACAGCAGATCACGTCAAAATCGAGCGCCATCGCAATCGGTGCAACAGCTCGCGAAAGTTGCCCCGCCCCGATCATCAAGAGGCGCCATCGAGGCCCAAACAAGGCGCGCATAGTCTGCCCATCAAAAGCAAAGGCGTCATCCCGATGCGCGGCCTGGACGATTACGTCGCCGGTTTCGAGGTCAAGGCAACGCGCGACGAGTTCATGTCGTTCGGTGCGGGCCAACACTTCATCAATCCAGCCACTGGCCCGCAAGGGTTCCTGCACTAAACGCAGGTTGCCTCCACACGGCAAACCGAATCGCGCGGCCTCCTCCTTGGTGACGCCGTAGTTCACAAGCGAAGGGCGATCTACGCGCTCACCCACACGCACCCGCTCAATCAAATCATCTTCGACACAACCCCCGCTGACCGAGCCCACGACCAAGCCATCATTGCGCAGCGCCAACAGCGCCCCAGGTGGACGGGGCGCCGAGCCCCAGGTTTCGATGACCGTCACCAACCAAACCGAGTGCCCTTCATTGAGCCAATCGCGCGCTTGCGCGAGCACTTGCAGATCAAGACTGTCCATCGCCATCGTTTCCTTTCGAATCAATATTCAGGTCAACCGGCGGACCGGGTTTGCGACGGCCGCAACGCCGGCGCTCGAAGCGCTCGTCCCAGGTCAGCCAGACTGGCTAAATTGTGCACTGGCAAAAAACGATCCACATGGGGCATCAGCGCCCGAACCCCAGCGGCCCTGGGCTCGAAGCCTTCAAATCGCAACAATGGATTGAGCCATACAATTTGATGCGCCATCCGGTGCAAGTGTTCGGCCGCCGCCGTCAACTGCCCTTCGCCATCGCGATCGAGTCCGTCTGTGACCAGCAGCACCGCTGCGTTTTGGCCGAGTACCCGACGCGCCCAATGCCGGTTGAATTCCTCCAGGCAAGGTCCAATCCGGGTCCCACCCTTCCAGTCATCAACCTGCTGATCAGCCAAACTCATCGCGACATCCGGATCGCGTGAGCGCAGGCAACGCGTGATATTGGTCAGCCGTGTCCCAAAGGTAAAGGTCTGAACCCGTAAATGGCGTCGGGTGAGACCGTGCACGTAATGCAAAAACAGCCTTGCATAGCGTTCCATCGAACCGGATATATCAAGCAGTACGACCAGCGGCGGCAGCTCTTTGTGCAACTGCATGAAGGCCGGCGACAACACATCGGGCTGACGCGTCATCCGCTGAAAGGTCCGCCGCAAGTTGATCCGACCTCGTGGCGACGGGGTGAAACGGCGTGTGATCACGGGACTGACAGGCAAAGGCATGCGCTCGGCAAGCGCTTTGGCCAAGGCGAATTCGGCTGCAGTCATCGACTCAAAATCTGCCCGTTGCAAGCGCTCGCGCTCGGAAAAGCTGAACGTCGTTTCGAACTGGACTTCGTCCTGACCGCTTTGATTGACTGGATTTGGCGGCTTGGGTGCCTGCGGTGCCGCGAGGGCTTCGGCCAGCCTATTCGTCCGCTCGCGCTGGACCTGATCACCCCGACCACTGATCTTGGGCAGCATCAGGTACATCAGGCGTTCGAGTAACTTCGGATCGCGCCAAAACGCATCGAAAACCTGATCGAAAATGACCTGCTGCTCGTGGCGGTCCAGCATCACCGCCGACAAGGCGGCCCGAATATCCTCGCGCCGATCAAGCCCGACTGCTTCGACCGCTGCAATCGAGGCAAGCACGCGGTCGGGGCCAATCTGCACCCCGGCGTTGCGCAGCACCCGCGCGAAATGAACCATGTTTTCCGCGAGCATGATCGTCAGTTCGGGCCATCCAAAATTCCGCGCGCCTGCAGTTCGTTCAGCAGCTTGGCCGTATCGCCGCCCTGCATCCGAACAATATCGTCCTGATACTTGAGTAGAACCCCAAGGGTGTCCTGAACGCTCGCTGGATCAAGACGGATCGTGTTGAGGGCCACCAAGGCGTTCGTCCAGTCGATGGTTTCGGCCACACCAGGCGCTTTGAAGAGATCGAGCGTGCGCATCCTGTGAACGAACTCGACGACTTGCCGCGACAAGCGTTCAGACGCGCCCGGCGCCTTGCGGCGCACGATATCAAGTTCGCGATCTACATCTGGGAAATCGACCCAGTGATAGAGGCACCGGCGCTTGAGTGCGTCATGAATCTCGCGGGTCCGGTTGCTCGTGATCAAAACAAACGGCGGCGCACTGGCCTTGATCGTTCCAAGTTCGGGTACCGTAATCTGATTCTCCGCGAGCACTTCAAGCAGGAACGCATCAAACGGCTCATCCGCCCGATCGAGCTCGTCGATCAACAGTACGGGAGATCGCGCCTGGGTCAGGGCCTGGAGCAGCGGTCGCTCGATCAGCATCTCGCGCGAGTAAAGACTGGCGACCAGGGCGTCATGATCAATTCCCCGATTGCCGCCATGCCCGGCCTCTGCGAGGCGAATCTCAATCATCTGCCGGGCGACGTTCCATTCGTAGGCAGTTTGCGCGATATCCAACCCTTCGTAGCACTGGACCCGCAACAACGGGCTGCCCAGCCAATCGGATAAGGCCTTGGCCAATTCGGTCTTGCCAACCCCCGGCTCGCCTTCCAGAAAAAGCGGGCGCTGCAACTTGAGGCTCAGGAACAGCGCGGTCGCAAGGCGCCGGTCACACAGGTAGTTACGCTGGGCCAGACCCGCGATGACCTCATCGACGGTCGCGGGCAGGGCGACTTCGGTCCTATTCATAAATCAGACTCAAAAACAGGCTGAAAAAATAAAAACGGCGGCCCGGCACGTGTGCCAGAGCCGCCGGTGAGCGACGCAGGAGGCTTAGTGCCCGAGCGAAGCAGCGACGGCGCGTCCGGCCATCACGCTGATCATCGCAGCCCGATACTCAGCAGTGCCATGCAGGTCACTGTTGATTCCATCGGTGGGCAAATCCACCGCCTTGGCGGCCTCTGGCGTGTAGCTCGCGTTCAGCGCAGCCTCGATCTGAGTCGCCCTGAACACGCTGCCTTTGGCGCCAGTGACTGCGACATGAACCCCATCGGCGGTCTGCGCCAAAAACACGCCGACCAACGCAAAACGCGAGGCGGGTTGCTTGAACTTCACATAGGCCGCAAGGGTTGGGACGGGGAAGCTAACCGCGGTGATCAGTTCGCCCGCATGCAATGCCGTCTCGTAGATTCCGGTAAAGAAATCGGCCCCGGGGATCTTGCGCTGATTGGTATGCACC
>Ga0214921_10012693_pt1 | contig 10019 bp, 7 predicted proteins | sample LL1505_MetaG_FD_177992 | JGI IMG/M metagenome (GOLD analysis project Ga0214921, IMG submission 177992) | Freshwater microbial communities from Lake Lanier, Atlanta, Georgia, United States - LL-1505 | ecosystem: Environmental > Aquatic > Freshwater > Lake | place: USA: Georgia | collected 2015-05-28
TTCCGATCTAGATGCAATTCAAATTGCAAAGATGATGTTAGGACATCAGGAAAAAGTTCTAAGAATTGGAAATCTAGATACAGTCCGCGCTGTTACAGATGTACGTGATATTGCTAATGCATTCTATTTAGTGATGATGGGTGATACGAGTGGTAATATTTATAATGTATGTGGCGGAGTACCATTAAAGATGCGTTATTATACTGAAACACTTATTAAACTAAGTGGTTTAACTGATATAGAGCAGAAAATCGACTCAGCTCTATGGCGGCCAATTGATATTCAGTATCAGGATGGAGATCCGACTAAAATTATGACAGAATTAGGATGGAAGCCTGTATACACAATTGATAATACTTTAAAGGATTTATTGGATTATTGGGTAAAGAAACTGAGTTCTTAGAACTTATTTTAGAAAGCTAGAGTTCTTAGAACTTATTTTAGAAAGCTAGAGTTCTTAGAACTTATTTTAGAAACCTAAATAATAAACACTAATAATTTATATTATGACAATATTAATTACTGGTGCTTCAGGATTACTAGGAAGGTCATTGGTAAGTACATGTGAAAAAAATAATATTAAATATATAGGTACATATAATTCAAGAAAAGTTCCAAATGCCATAAATATTAATTTTAATGATGAGACTGAAATTATAAATAAAATGGTAGAGAATAAAATAACTATATGTATTAATTGTATTGTTCAACGACAAGTAGATATTTGTGAAAATAATTGGGAAGAGACTAAAAGTGTTAATATTGATATGGTTGATAGATTATCAAGAGTGTGTGGTTCTTTGAATATTTATCTAATTCATATTTCAACTGATTATGTGTTTGATGGAAAGCTTTCACCATTTTATCCTGAAACAGATACAAATCCTCTACAAAATTATGGAATTTCAAAACTAATATCCGAAAAACGAGTAATTAATAATACAAAACAATATACAATTATTCGTGTACCAGTTCTATATAGTGATAATATTGAAAATCTATCTGAGAATGCTGTAACAATAATAGGTAAAAAGGTATTAAACCAAATTGAAGAAACAAGTGAAGATGACTATTCTATAAGGCGACCAGTATTTATTCCAGATTTTTGCGAATTTATTGCGTCTTTTATTACAAATCCACGATATGGTATTTTCCACTATTATAATTCTCATAATAAAACAACTAAATATAAAACTGCGGTCCTAATAGGCTCTTATCTTCAAAAAAGTACAGACCATATACATTCTCTAACAAGTCTAAGCAACATGGCAAGTCGGCCATATGATACTGAATTAAAGGATTCAAAATATGATGTGACTGAATTTAATAAAGTTAAGTTAGAGGAAGGTTTAGCTAGGTGTTTTGCAAAATGGAAACATCCTAAAATTACTAAATCAACTGTAGATGATAGTTTATTTTTAATGCTCGATTTAGATGGTACTATTTTAGATACAGATGGAATACATTACGAAGCTTATAATAAAGTATTAAAGTTATATAATAAACAGATGACTAGACAAGAATTTGATGAGATAATTAACTATTCGTCAATTGACTCTTTTATGAAAGAGCAGAATATTACTGACTATAAGAAACAAAAACTTAATTTTCTATTAGAAGAAAGTAATATTAAATTTATGCCTGGTGCTGAAATGTTTTTAAGTAATCTTATTTCCAATAATATTAATTTTGTAATTGTAACAAATACATCACATAATGTAGTAAATCATTATAAGAGTATTCTACCACTTCTATTAAAAGTTCAATCCTGGGTATGTAAAGAGGACTATACTAATCCAAAACCAGATAGTGAATGTTATAAACTGGCAATAGAAAGATACTATAAAAATGAGAAATATAAGATTGGATTTGAGAATACAATAAATGGTTTTAATGCTATTAAAAATGAGGTAAACTGTGTTTATTTTATTACAACTAAGAATGCTGTAAACTATAATAAAATAAAAAAAGAGGATGTATATTTAATTTCTAATTTTGAGAGATTATAAATATAATGATGCTAAGTATAAGGCGTAATATAAACTGAATATTGCTTTAGGGATATTATTTTTAAAGCAGTGTGCATTACCAAGCCAAACAGATATAGTTAAAATACTGACAATATCATCTTGTTCAAATAATTTGTCATTATCAATAATATTTATATTAGGTAAAATAAGATTATCGTCAATTATTTGAAGTGAATCAATCTCCATATTATCAAAAATATCATAACCACTAAGTGCGAATTTAATTTTAGCAAAATCATATTCAGGTATTCCATAAAGATCTATATTACCAAAATATCCACGTGGATCAATAAATACAAAGTCATTGTTTGTAAGGTTATATAATATATTATTAAATTGACAATCACCGTGTATAATAGATATACTGTAAGACTTATTTAGAGACTGTTTTTCAAGATATTTATATACTTTATTTTGTAATATATCTAATGCTTTATTAAATGATAAAATTACTATATTGTTAACCCTTTTAATATGTGTGTAATTTTTAAGAATATCAGTAATTTCTTGATATCTTTTATATATTTTACTACAAGTTTCACTTAATAGTAGATTACCATATTCTTCCTTATTAATTGATTTAATAGTACTGGTATGTAGTTTATTTAATTCAGATGTAATTTTTTGAAGAATATAATGTTTCTTATCATCTGAAAAACTAGTAAAACATTTATATAAAGGAACATAATCAGATAAGTATTTCATTTTGTAATAATCTTTACCAAGTTCATATATAGTTGGAATAGGTAATGATATATTATTATTAAGTATATATTTAAAAAATAATATCTCCTTATGTATTTTAAAGTAACCATAATCTGTTTTTGATTTTTTAGTAATTGTATCATTCTCTATAAATAAATCATTAAATTGAGAACCATATCCTATTCTTGATAATTTATACCGAAGGTGATTTTTAGTATAACATTCCATATTCTACATACTAATAATAGATTATAGTCTTAAATAGGCTTTATTATTAGTAATAAGTAGTTTTTATTTTAAGTTTAAGTTCTAAAATTATAGAGTCTAAAGCCCAATCGCGATATAATTATGAAGCATAAAGATTGCTATAAATAAAATGTTCAAGGAATACATTGAGTTCTATAAAACATACACTCAAAAATATGGTCCAAAAACTGCCATATTTTTGATGGTCGGGTCATTCTATGAATTATATGACATTCAGAATTCTGAGACGGGTGAAACTGAATGTAATGTTAAAGAGATTGTTGATTACCTGGGTATTCAACTTTCAACTAAAAAGGGAGAACTCCCAGAGGATATAAAAAATGCAGAGGGGCTCTTCGCAGGATTTCCAGATTACGTTATGCACAAATGGGCGGGCCGTTTAACATCCGCGGGCTGGACAGTTGTTATTGTTGACCAAATTAAAGATATGCGTGGAAAAGTAAAAGAGCGAAAAGTATCCCGTATTCTTTCACCAAGTACGCATATTGAGAATACGACCTCAACTGATACGCCTTATGTAGTAACGCTATATTTTCAAAACTCTACACAATCAGAAGCACCTACATTTGGCGCAGCAGCCCTTGACCTAACTACTGGAACTACAACGACATATTCTGGAGTAGCAAATGGTCGTGCCGATATTTGGACTGCTGACGACCTTGTACAAATGCTAAGTGTTTTTCAACCAAAAGAACTTATTATTTACTGGCGCACTGCGACTGCGACTGTAAAACCAGATGACATTTTTTTCCGCCGAATCTTCGGAATTCAACAGTCAATTCCCATTCATATATACCCTGTTGAATCTGCTGGTGCTTTCTCTAAAGAACTAGTACGCTCAGAATATCTTCAAAAGATTTACTCTATTAAGTCTGTACTTCCCGCAAAAACCTATTTGGGTCTGCGCTCAGAATCTGAAGAAATGTCGCTCATGTTTCTATTACAATTTGTGGAGGAGCATTACCCAAGTATGCTAAAATCCTTTCATAGAAATGAGCCATGGATTCCTCAAGCGCGTCTTATTTGCGGGAATCATGCTCTAACACAGCTTCAAATGACGGGATTGGTGCAGAAAGAGACTGTTATTGGCTTATTCGATAAGTGTCTTACTTCTATGGGTAAGCGTGCTATGCGCGATAGATTACTGAGTCCCTATTCAGACGCAGATGAAATTCGGTCGCGCCTTAATGAAGTAGTAGAATATATGAGATGGGAAGAAAATACTAACAAAATCTTAGAGCGGCAGCTCCGTTTTATGTGTGATCTTCCCCGTCTTCACCGCAAAGTTTTATGTGGTCTTGTATCACCACAAGAAATTGCTGCACTTTTTCAAACATATAGTGCAATTCAAGTAATTATGACAAAAGTTACAGCAAATACGTGTCTTAAGGAGCCTTTTACTATAGATGCCTGGCGTAATTATCAACAAGTGTTTAATGCCAATTTTACTGAAGAAAAGGCATTTACCGCATCTACGTCTGTAACCGCCTTCAATATCGAAAAATATCCTGAAATTGGCAAAAAAGAGAAAGAGATTCAAGTCACTTTAGAAGGATTTTATATTCTGCGTAAGGAAATTGCTTTAATAGGAGGAGTACAAGAAGAAGCAATTCGTCTTGAGGAACGAGAGAAGGAGCCTTATGGTCTAAAGGGTTCGACTGTAACACTCGCGCAACTTAAAAAGCAATCCAAAAATATAAGCGAAGCAGCAGATGGTATTAAAATTTCTGAACTAAAATCGGGCGGCTGGATTGATTGTACAAGACTTCAGCAGTTAAATATTCAACTTCTAAAGCAACGCGAAGGATTAGAAAACTTGGTAAGAACTTATTTGGTAGATGCATGTTTAGAAATTTCGGAAGCTGGACAATACCTATGGCCACTTATGGAGACTTGGGTATCGCACATTGATTGTACTCAGTGTATTGGCCGCGTATCTAAAGAAAAGGCATACTGCTGTCCAATAATTCAAGATAATGACACATATGAGGGCTCTTCAGTTGATATTAAAAATATCCGTCATCCACTGGTTGAAGCGACATCAAGTCGTATTTCGTATGTGAAGCATGATATTAAGCTTGGCACTAATATTAATAATACAAATAAAGGTTGGCTAGTATATGGCATGAATGCATCAGGTAAATCAACACTAATGAAGGCCACAGGTCTATGTGTGCTATTAGCACAAGCAGGATGTTTTGTTCCAGCAAAGGAAATGACTCTAAAACCATTCAAAGCAATTTATACGCGCATTTTAAATCAAGACAATCTTTTTGCGGGGCTATCATCATTTGCAGTGGAAATGTCCGAACTTCGTGATATTTTACGAAATGCGGATAAACATACACTGGTGCTAGGTGATGAGTTATGTGCAGGAACTGAGTCTATTTCCGCACAGGCCCTAGTAGCAAGTGGTATTCAGTGGTTATCTGCACGTAAAGCGAAATTTATCTTTGCGACACATCTTCATGGCTTACCAAGTGTAATTGATACATCTGTTTTAGGCGTGGAAGTATGGCATCTTCACGTAGAATATGACCCAATTACAAAAAAGCTGGTATATGACCGTTCTTTAAGACCAGGAAATGGTTCAACACTCTATGGATTAGAAGTGGCACGGGCCATGGATTTACCATTTGAATTCATTGAAGAAGCATTAAAGAATCGTCGTAAAATCGAGGGGTCTTCTACTCAAGTAGATGCCACTAGTTCAAAGTGGAATACTGATATTGTAAGAAAAGAATGTGAGGTATGTCATAAACTAATGACGAGTGATTTGGAGGTTCATCATATTAAGGAGAGAGCTTCAGCTACCTCCCATGGAATATTAGAAGATGGAACACATATGAATGATAAACGGAATTTAGTAGTTATTTGTCAAAAATGTCACGATAATGTTCATGCTGGTAAAATAGATGTTGGAGAAGTAAAAGTAACATCCGATGGGCCTGAACGTGTAATTATTAAGGAAGACATTAAAACAGCTCCAATTCAAAAGAAGAGTAAGTGGTCAGCTGAAGAGCATGAAATAATAGTGAGTACTTTGCATAAGTATTCAACATTATCTCTAAAGTCAATTGAAGCTCATTTAAGTTCTAAGCATGATATTCGAATTAGTGTATCAGCACTAGGTAAAATGAGAAAGGAATTATAGACTACCTTTTAACGGCGGAAGCCCGCGCCTTGTACAGTGCCGCCGCCAGGCTCTCTAGAACTAGATTGACCAGGGCCAGAAGCAAGAGTCATTAGGTCTTTAGTAAATTCGGCATTACCGCTCTCATCCTTTTGAAGTAATTTCATAATGTGTTTACGATATACAACATTCTCTTCAGTTAATTGTTCAACTTGTTTCCGGAGAGAATCAAGATCACGACGAACTGTTACAATTTCCTGACGAACAGGATTGCCTATTTGATAGTTTAAACCACCGCCATAAAGAACAGACGTCATTTCTGGTGTATAACGAACTTTTATTTTAATACTTATAACGCACCAATGGATTTAGTTTTAGCTGATAGTTATGATAAAATATTTAAGTCTTATTTTGTAAAATCTTTTTTTAGCCGATTAAATTTATTAATCTAAAATTGTAAAATTTGATTAATAAAGCTTTCCATAGATTCCGTAGAGATGATTATCCCAATTCGCTGTATGAACTGTGGCAATATTCTTGCCGATAAATGGTTATTTTATCAAGAAAAAGTGAAGCAGCTACGTGGTACAAGTAAGCCGACGCCGATTTATATGGATGGGAAGTCTGTTCCGGATACGGCAGAGCTAAAAGTATTAAATGCATTGGGTCTAACAAGATATTGTTGCCGCAAACATATGCTTACACATGTGGACTTAATTGATAAAATTTAGTAAAATCAAAAAGCCATTATAGAGTAAATGGAGTTCTTTATTCCAGGATTACTATTATTTTTAGTATCAATTATTATAACATTTGTCATAGTACCACGATTTACACCATTAGTAATAGCATTATTATCAATTGTATTTTTATCATATGGAGTTTATGATCATTATAAAATGTTTGCGTCTGAATATCGTCTAAGTACATGGCAACAATCGTTAAAGATTTATGCCCCGGCTATAATGATTATGTCAATAATTCTATTTATTATTTATGCTATTTTAGCATTCTTTACAAAAGGTTCTGTGCCTGTTCCACTACTTCCAAATATATCAGAACCAAATGAAAATAGTGCTACAAATCAAATTATTCAGTCACTTAATAAACTTGGAAATGCTATAACTAATAATAATACAAATGTAATTAATGAAGTTAATAACCAAATTAATAATGTTAATAAAAACCGAAATAATATTTTGGGATTAAATACTGCCAATGACATAAATACAAATAAGAATTCTCGCAGAAGTTTTCTTGAAACAATATAATACAATATAGTATAATTTAGCAATACTAATATTCACTAAATCTATACGGAATAAGCATCAACATATTTTTAATTTCAATTATCGATATGTTTAGTAGGAATGGTTCATAAAACCAGACGTCATCATTCTAATAAAAAATCAAAGGGTATTTACTCAATACCAGAATTACGGCGTTCATTTGAACATATAGAGTCTTATATTAATGAGAAAATAGCATTAAAAGACTCTAAAGAAAAGCTGGTTAAGGATCTTCGCAAAGAATGGTCTAAGGTATTTTTTAAGGAGCTTGATAAAAAGTCGGCAGAGTCTTTTGTGTCTGATAGACTTAGTAAAAAACACAAACGCAGAACCATAAGAGGTGGCGCGGGTGCGCAACTTCCTAATACAAATACCCCCATCGCAGGCGCACCAAACGATTATACAACTCGTCAAGGTATCTACTTAGCTCCAGGGCAAATTCCTACTAGCGCAGGTCATCTTCCACTTTCAGATGGTAGCAAATCAAACTTTGGAAGTTATGTTCCATATGTGGATAAAGGATTTTGGAATCCTGAGCCAGGCAGATCGTATGATCCAGTACCAGGACAAACCCGTTTTCCAACATCTGTTCCAGTAGGTATGGGATATAATACAGTTCATTTTGCCACAAAGGGTGGTAAAAGAAATACTAAGCGAAGAGTTCGTGGTGGAGGTCCCATCCCTTCAGTCATTAAAGATATGCGGTCTTTATGGTATGGAGTACCTACAGGACCTTCACCTGACCAAGTACAACGTGAAGTACATTATAAATAAATATAAATAAATATTAATAAATATTAATAAATATTAATACAATAACATATTGAAATATATTTTATTGTATTTTATTATAAGTTATTATATTATTTTGTGTATAAAGAAGAATAATATAATATGCTAGATAGCATCATGGCACTTACAGGAGATGAGTCTAGAGAACTGTCCCGCCGATTAATTGATATATATTTCCGAACAGTTCCATACCCTTATACGCGTCATCATATTGACTCGTTTGACCAATTTTTACAACAAGACTTGATAAGTATTATAAAATCACAGAATCCAATTCTAATTCTTAAAGACCTTATAAATGAAAAGACTAATACTTATAAATATAAGGTTGAGATTTTTGTTGGAGGAGAGGATGGAATGGCAATTGAAATAGGTACTCCGACAATCAGCCTTCAAAATACGGATGAAGTTAGAGTACTATTCCCTAATGAAGCACGACTTAGAAATCTAACATATGCGTCACAGGTTTATGCAGACATTATTGTTAAAATTGCTTATACTACGGCTACTGGACAAGTTATAGATTTATCACCACCTAAGGAGACATTTAATAAATGGCCGCTTTTTAAAATTCCTATTATGCTTCATAGTCGCTATTGTATTCTTAATAGCAAGCCAAAAGAGTTTCTAAGAGAAGTTGGTGAATGCCCTTTTGATAACGGCGGCTACTTTATTATCGATGGTGCCGAGAAGGTATTAATTACACGACAAGAACAGGCCTTTAATACTTTATATGTCACACCACAAACCGATCCAAAAGTCTCAGTATATGCATCAATTTCGTGTATGTCTGGCGAGACGCGACAAGTTAAGCGAATTGCATTTGCACTAATGCGTCAGGTTGAAAAAGAGAACTTTAATACACCCGCCACAATTCAAGTCTCACTGCCCTTTGTAAGAAAAACCATCCCACTATTTGTACTTTTTCGCGCACTTGGATTTCAATCTGATGAAGAAATTCTTAAAATGATTTTTCCAGATTTTGAAAGCCCTGAGGCAAAACTTCTTTTACCTAAACTACATCCATCGATAATTGAGGGATTTCCTTTTCTTAATACCTACACTGCTATACAATATATTAAGACTCTAACAAAGGGTTTCAGTATTGCACATGTGCTAGATATTATTAAAAATCAGCTATTTATCCATATGCCTAATGACTCATCTGCTCAAGCATTATTTCTGGGTAACTGTGTAAGAAAGATTCTACGCGTATCTGAAGACTATGATAATAAAACGGACCGTGATGATACTAGAAATCAAAGGTGTCTAACAAGTGGCTTCTTAGTACAAGAGCTCTTTAATAATTCCTATAAACTATGGGTAAAGGCTGCAGCCCTAGCCATTGATAAGGAATATAACTATAATAAACAAGTGCTGTATAAAGATGAAAACTTCAAAAATATATTTCAAGCAGGCAATGATTCAAAGATATTCTTACTTGGTCTATTATCTGATATGATTATGAAGGGTTTTAAAGGTAAATGGGGCACGGGCTTAGGAGAAGAAAAGTCTGGTGTATTACAGGCAATGTCTCGTCTAAGTTATGTCGATTTTATGTCACATTGTCGCCGTGTAATTCTTGATTTTGATACAGGTATGAAGCTAACTGGACCTCGTAAATTACACCCCTCACAATATGGCTACTTTTGTACTTCTGAAACACCAACTGGTGCTTCAATTGGTATAACTAAGAATCTAAGTATTATGACCGCAATTTCAACTGCATCACAAACGCATAAATTCTTTGATTGGCTACGCACAACGGGCCGTGTTTATAGACCAGAAGATATTACAGAGAAA
>Ga0214921_10012695_pt1 | contig 10018 bp, 7 predicted proteins | sample LL1505_MetaG_FD_177992 | JGI IMG/M metagenome (GOLD analysis project Ga0214921, IMG submission 177992) | Freshwater microbial communities from Lake Lanier, Atlanta, Georgia, United States - LL-1505 | ecosystem: Environmental > Aquatic > Freshwater > Lake | place: USA: Georgia | collected 2015-05-28
TTACACATCCTTTCGCTGAAAAGTTTTTCCCATCCGTATCCGTCCTCAGGATCTGCAGGATAGGCATCACTTTCTTTCAAGCCCAAATTGTGAGTTTCGAGTTGCATATTTTGCCGATAAACGCACGCAGATGAAGCATAAAAATATCTTTGAACATCTTGCTTTCTAGAAATATCAATCAAGTTTGTATTTATCAGAACAGAAAGCATGCAAAGCGCTTTATTGTTTTCGATGAATCCCATGCCGCCCATATCCGCGGCTAAGTTGTAAACAATTTTTACCTCACTCATTACATTTATGCAATTTCTAGTATCCCGTAGATCAGTTTCAACATTCTCAACACCTTGAAAAACCTGATACCACTCTGAGAGAGGCTTTATGTCAGCAGCAACTATATTTTGATATCCTTGGTTGATCAAGTCTCTGACCAGCCAACCTCCAATAAAGCCTCCGGCGCCAGCAACCAAGATTTTTTCATTTCTATTCATTAACCCGAGACCGCCTTCACATTAAATTCAAAATGTTAATTGTCGAATCCTAACATGGAGATTTCTTTTTCTATGGAAACCTATCTAGTAAAAATCAGTCTGGCTCTCATAAAAAGACGATAAGGCAAGTTCAGAATAGCGAAAAAAGTGGAATGAATGAACAAACTAGAAAAAACCACGAATTTCACCGCGTAGCCGTGTTTCCTTTTAGGCAAAGAAATCTGTGAACCAATGTTAACGATCTCTGATAACGAACCTTCGGGTGTAAATGGCGGCTCAATGCCTACTTTCGGATTTTCAAAATGAGGATGGTTAAATGTCCGAGAGATATCTTGAAGTGAGTACCAATCAAATAGGTTTGACTGCCCCCAAGTTTTTGCAATATAAGCCCACTCAGTAGATTGGCGAGGTACACATGTGGGTAAACCTCGAGTTATTGAGTCTAGAATCCTGCCTGAGGCATCGATTGATGGCTCGTAAAGAAAAACCATATAGTCGAAAGAGTCGATATAGTTTTGATATTCTGAAACTGGTACTACCGCTTCATCAAAACTTGCATTTTCGTATTTCCCAAATTCAATCCACAAGGGAACGGTGGCTAACGGTCCACGAGGAAAAACAAAAGTACATTTTTGACAAGAATTCTCTAGCAGATAATGCAATCCAGTTAGATCAAACGAACGAAGATTTACCAGGACCCGATGATGTGTCCCTATTTCGATCAAGTTGCGCTTTTTGTAGGGAAACGACGAAGGAACCGGAAAACGGATCAGATTTTGCCCAGAGTATTTATTCACTTTATTTGTCATCAACTGCGTATCAAAAGTTACAATTAAATTAGAATTTTTTTGAATCAATTTGAATATTAACTTGTACCAATTTCGCATCTTTTCATTCTCAAAGAAACGCTGATTATATCTACTCGACGAAAATAGATTACAAATTACGGTGCAGTTCGGCAAAAAAATACCAATGCAACTAAGAATGTATATCCAAAAAAATGACCCTTCAAAAATGTAGATGACATTGCTTTTTCCACTAGAAGATCGAACATACTTTAAAATTTTTACGAAAGAAAAAATATTTACATAAGGGAAACGACGCAAAGTTGAATCAGGTAATATCTGATGTATCCAATTCATCTTATATGTGTTCAAAAGTCCGAGATATTCTAAATCGATATCCAGCTTTTGAGCAGCGATATAAAGAGCGTTATGCCAGGTATTATGACGCGGCTCTTTAGGTACAAGTCTCCAACCTGCGATTCCAAAAACCTTAACGTCAGATAAGCTCATTCAGTAACCCCAATTCTTGTCAGATGATTTACTACAATTGATATCTTGCAACTATATTCAAATCACCGGATGTAATTCTGTAGTAGGGAAGTATGTAAGGTACATATCTTGCGGATTACTTCGGATTCTTCGGATTCTTTGAAGTATCTCAGAACCAAAGTTCCACGCGGGTATAACTATTAACAATGGTTTTTGAATTCGACTCAAGAACTCCGGATTTGAAACGATACATCCGCCAGCTGGGGATAATCTGCCAATTTTTTGGGGAGTGTCATCAAAAATATAGTCAAAGTCTAGTTGAGCAAAGTTAATAAATGTGTTGCCTTTGGCTGCGGCACCGTACGAAACGACATCAAACTGCTGATTTCTATATTCCGCAATAACCTCTTGAACCTCATGAACTTTTTTTATTGCTAATTGTGAGAAAGTGTCATACAGCTCAGTCGAATATATGCCCATCCGAACCTCTTCTAATTCACGCTCAAGATCAGGCTGGTTCTGTTTGGAATGCTCGATCTCCCATAAATAAGAGCCACCATGGATTGGGACGATACTGACGTTTGATAATGAGAGCCCGGCTCTTTGAAGTAGCGCCTTCATAGATCTAACATTAAAGAAGCTTATATGCTCATGATAGACGGTATCGAATTCACCCGTAGTGAACATATCGGCCTGAGATGTTTGAATAAATGCCTTCCCATTTTCGGACAAGCATCTTTTAATGCCCAACAATATTTCCAAAGGATTATGTGTGTGAGCAAAAACATTCATAGCAACAACAACATCAAAATTATTAGCAAGCACTGATGCAATTCTTTGGTCAAAGAAAGTTGGGATTGTTACAACTCCCTTTGCAGCAGATTCGGAAACAAGATTGATTGCTGGGTCAACTCCAATATAATTCCAACCAGTTTTTTTGAATTTACTTAAAAAAGTTCCATCATTTGAGCCGATATCAAGGACTTTTGAAGAATTTCCAAATTCGCCAATTAATCTAGCTACAAACTTTTCAAAAAAATTACTTAATGTTTCGGAGGTACCGCTAACATATGCGTAATCACGAAATAATCGACTGGGGTCCACTGCGATACTTAATTGAGAGTGGAAACAAGTGAGGCAAAGCATCAGCTTTAAAGGGTAGGTATCTAGAACGGAACCTGGCTCAAGAAAATCGTTCGCTAGGGGTTGGTAGCCAAGGTCAAGCGTCGTTTGAAGTTTAGAATTTCCGCATGCGACACAAGTGGTGATATCTGTGTAATCGGAACCACTCATTGACGTAGGCCCTGCTTTCAAAATCGAATTAAATTCCAGCTGATACTTGCTGTTCGCAGGTATCTTAGTCGAAGATACGTGAATATGAGACAATTAATTATGAGAATCGATCAGAAAGAGACCATAATAAAAAATGGGCTTTCAGAGGATTCTGTGCTCGTCGTCGGAATAGTTAAGAGTATAGAGAACTCTATCAAATTAGATATTTCGAGAATAGAGAAATCCCTGTCATTTTTCAAGGAAACCAGCTGGTATTTGGTTGAATCTGGAAGTTCGGATAAGTCTAGGGAAGCACTGGAAGAGTTAACCCGCCGTAAAAAGAATTTTGAGTACATATCGCTAGAAGAATCTACGAAATCCAAACTTTCTCGAACCGAGAAAATGGCAATGGCCCGCAATCAGTATCTGGATTTCATCCGAAAAAATGACATTTCTCAACGATATAAGTATGTGGTTATTGCAGACTTCAACCTACTAAATAGCAAAATATCTAAATATTCAGTCCTTTCATCATGGACAAGGACTGACTGGGATATTGTAACTTCAAATCAAAATGGTCCTTATTACGACATATGGGCTTTACGCCACAAGTACTGGTCACCCAACGATTGCTGGGAACATCACGCATTTCTAATGAAACATTTGAATTTTCCCGAAAAAGCAATCACTTATGCCATTCGAGCGCGCATGATTAAGATTCCTAAAGATTCTGATTGGATACCAGTTGATTCAGCTTTCGGAGGATTTGCCATTTATAAAAGTGCGGTTTTTAAGAATACTAGTCATTATCGCGGAACTGACAATGAAGGTAACCAAATCTGCGAACACGTTCCTTTCCATAATCAACTAAGAAATTTCGGGGTTAGAATTTTTGTTAATCCAAGTATGATTAATACAAACTACACTGATCATTCGCGAAGAATCGGTCACGTCTCAAGATTCTTTCGCCTAGCTCAGTACCCATTCAAGTTAGTCAGACGTTCTTTAGTCAATAAGTATGTAAATTCAAAATAATGCCTACTACAACTGATTTTACCTATGTGGTCAATAGTGTTTTCGTGCATTTGGGAGCAGCCCTTCCAAAACATTTAAAGGACAATATATCTCGCCACAGAAAACTTTTTCCAAATCAGAAATTAACGCTCATTGTAGACCGGATGCCACCAGAAGATTTGCCACAGGGAATTCAGATTTTTACATACGTGGCTGAAAAGAATGATTTAAAGATTCTTGATGAGATGGATAAAGTCTCCGACTTTCACTTTAGAGATGGATTCTGGAAGTACACATTCTTGAGGCTATTCGCACTTGAAAAGTTTCACGAAACATATCCCGATGAACCGATTCTACACATTGAATCTGATGTAATTTTGATGCCTAATTTTCCTTGGGAAAAGTTCAAGAGTATTAGCCAGCTTGCTTGGTTAAATGTAAACAGTTTATGTGATGTTGCAAGTTTAGTTTTCTCACCGAATTCAAACGAAACTCATTTTTTTGTCAACGAACTTAGAATAATCGCAAAGGAAGATCCAAGTACCACCGATATGCTTTCGATGCGGGAATTTGCTTTAAGAAATCCAAGCCATCACACCTACCTTCCCTCTCTAACAGAGAGAAATTCCAGAGTACCTGACGTTTATGATGAAAACGCCAAATCCCAAATAGCAAATTTTCAAGGGTATTTTGATCCTTCGGCAATTGGGATGTGGAATTTCGGGCAAGACCCAAAAAATCTATACGGGTTTAGAAATCGTTTCCACTTAGATAGCTCTTATGATTTGAACCCAAGTAAATCAGAGTACTTCTTTGAAGAGAGTCGACTCTTTGATAGCGACGGCCTAGATATTTACTCACTTCATGTGCACTCAAAATTTCTGCCATTATTTTCCGAGAATTGGGCCCTTAGCTTAGCTAAAGAGCTAAGAAAAGCAAGGGAGAAAAGAAGAGTAACGATGTTTAATCCGAGGGCGTTTATCGGTGCCATTAAAGATAGAAAACTAAAAGATAACGTCTGGTTAGTATTCGCTAATATTCCAGGAATTAAGTATCTTAGAAAAGTTACTTTCATAGAAAAATTGAAGGACAAAATTAAGGGCATATTGAAAATTAAGATGTGATCAAATCTCGCCAATACGGAAGCCAAAGTGCCTCAATCTCGCGAGGATCGAATAAATTAAATTCCCCCTTTTCTTTCAAAAAGAGAAATTCTTCAAAGTCCCATTGTTGCAGTTGAAGAACCGGAACTCCCAATTGTTCAATCAACTTCGACCAATTATTTTTCTTCACTACGGGAATTGATCCACGGTAAAGAGTCTCCCAGAATCGATGCGTGTCCGTTCCATTTCCACGAGGGCATGCTACAAACTTAAACTGAGAAGAAATTTCGGCTATTTCCTTAGACTGAAGATAATTCCGAACTCCAAAAAGTCTTTGATCTTTTATATCAAACCACCCATCTAATTCTTTTCTCTCAGCATGAGTTGGCGAAAATGGACCAACCAGAATTGCATCCTTCTTTAAAACTTGGACTCGTTTTGAATCAAATAAATTTGTGAATCCATTCTTTCCAAACCTGAGATTTTCCACTCCAATTGGTAATGTTCTATATTGCCCTAGATCCAAGTGAGAGTTCTGTAGGTATATTCGATTTACCGATTCAGGAATTTTGAATACGGGCTCAAAGAAATCTCGATCGCTATTTCCTGCAATTACCACTTTTGCTCTGAAATTGTCACCACAGTATTCAAACATTTCTTCAAGTCGGTCGCTAGGGCAAAAAACGGTAGTTGCTGATCTAATTTGACTAACTGATGGAAAATGCTTTTTCCTGATTGGCGAAAAAAAATCCAGATCACAAAGTTGAGCAAATCCGTCTCCGCTAATATAAGGATGATTCGTTCTTCTGTTAAATATCTTACGGTTTATTCGAACTTTCGCGGCCAATTTTTTTTGTTTAAGAAAGTTTGAAACCATAGTGCGATTATATCGAAATCTGGAGGATAGTCCGTAAATATTTCTTCCGCACGCAAAGTAAATTTCCAAATACTTTCGGTCAGAAGAAATTTACTCCTAGCTGTTAGTGGTTAGATCTGCTTATTGAATGTTTGCCTTAACGCGGCCTGCGTCGTCGTTGATCTGAGTTAGGCCGTGGCTTGCGAATTCCACGTGAAGGACCTTTACTCTGAATAATTGGAGCAACGTAAGGGATTCCAGACGGCTCCTGTGCTCCAGTAATTTTCATCAAATCTTGATCCAATGGTTTAACGCCAACAAACTTAGGCGTTACCCCGGCACGTGAAGTAAGCCCCCCAACAGACTTCTGTTGCTTTGTGGTCGCAAGAGTGACAACCGCACCAGCTTCTCCTGCACGAGCTGTTCTGCCGGAACGATGTAGATAATCCTTATGGTCGGTAGGGGCATCGACATGAACTACTAGAGATATACCGTCAACGTGAATTCCGCGCGCAGCGACATCTGTTGCAACTAGTGCCGCATTCGCTTGCTGCTTGAACAATGCAAGTGTGCGAGTACGAACAGCTTGTGACTTTCCACCGTGAAGAGCACCAACTGGAACGCCCGCATGTGCGAGTTTGTCCGCAAGGCGATCTGCACCACGTTGCGTTTTAACAAAGAGAATTGTCTTTCCTTTACGAGCAGCGATCTGGTTGGTGATGTCATCTTTATCGCCAGGATGCATTACAAGTACATAGTGCTCCATGGTTGAAACCGATGCACGATCGTTTTGTAGAGAGTGAGTCTTTGGGTTGTTCAGATACTGACGAACCAAAGCATCAACACCGCGATCAAGTGTTGCAGAAAATAGAAGTCTCTGACCATTTCGCTTTGCTTGATCAAGAATCTCCTTAACAACCGGCAAGAAGCCCATATCAGCCATCTGATCAGCCTCATCAAGAACTGTGATCTCTAGTTCATCGAGTTGAACTTCGCCCTTGTTTAGTAGATCTATTAGGCGACCTGGCGTTGCAACAAGGATTGCGGTTGCTTTACGCATTGCCGTGATCTGTTTTGCGTATGGCATACCGCCTGCGATAACAACAGAATCATGACCAATTGCGCGAGCAAGTGGGGTAAGAACTTCATCAATTTGCTGTGCAAGTTCACGAGTTGGCGTTAGAACCAAAGCTAATGGCTTGTGCGGTTTAGCTGCTTTACCACTGATATTTGTAAGTAAAGCTAGGCCAAATGCAAGAGTTTTTCCTGAGCCGGTTTGACCCCGACCAAGAATGTCATGACCGGCGATTGCATCGGGGATTGTAGCAATTTGGATCGGGAATGGATGTGTAATGCCTTGCGCATTAAGCGCATTGGCAAGTGCAGGTGAAATACCTAGATCACGGAAGGTAGTTGTTACTTCAGATAAAGGCGTTGCATCAATCAGGTTCGCATCTGCGAGGTTTGCAGAGATGTAATTATCGTCTGCTCCGAAATCGACAGCTGCATTAGTATGAGTCTTGAATGCTTTGCGGTCATCACGAGCATACGCAGGAGAATCATTGCGACGATCACGAACAGGTTTTGCTGGTCGCTCTGCGCGGTAGTTTGATGCTGAAACATCTGGTGCTGATTTATGTTTAGCAAATGTTTGCTTTGAAGGTGCGCCTGGCTTGTATTTTTCGCGCTTGCCGGGTATGAAGTTCGGGCGTCCATCTTCGGTGCGGGCAACGCGTTCTTTGGCAGCGTCACGACGAGTTGTTGGACGGGTATCCGGCTTTTTAAATTCTGGTCGTGCAGTGCGTTCGTTGCGTGCGGAAACGAACTTCTTAGCTCTTGATTCAGGCTTCACAAATTCTTCTTTAACTTCTCTTGGCTTTGAAGCAGTTTTCTCTTGATAACGCTTTGCGCGCATCTTTGAACGCTCTGTAAGTCGAGCATCCTTCTTTGAAAGAGTTGAGGTATCAACATCGCTGTAGCGCTTTGTTGAAGGTTTTGAATCAGGCTTTGAAGCGGCTGATTTAAATGGTTTTGCGGCGACGCCCTTACGCGCTGATTTTTCAGCGGATGTGTGGCGTGGCTTTGATGCTGGAGTTGCAGCAGAAGACTTCTTGGCGCGGGGCTTACCGGCTTTGGCAGATGCTTCTCTGCGGGCTTTTCCGGGCGCGGTTGTACGTGGCTGTAGAGACATAGAAATGCATACCAATCGAGACGACAAGCGCGTCTCGGGTATGGCCTCGAAGGGCCAGGGCGGTGATAAGACTCGCAAGTAAGTGGCCTTTTGGCTCACTTTGGGGGAAGTTCATCGATGCGGGGTGCGTCGATGGGGTCAATGATAGCAGTGAATATTTAGTGTTTAGTCCAACACTACTGAGCCGCAAGGTGTGCTTAAATGAACCAATCCATGTCTAATAGCAGACTAACTTCTGAATCTCAGGGCAACACATCAGTAACATGTGCCTGGAAACTAATTCAAAAATTGACTTTGGCGGCAAGGATTTTATGAAAATAGGTAGATCACTCAACAAGGCTCAGCATGCCTTGCGCATCTATGGAGTTTATGGGGCCGCCCAAGAGTTTTTAATCCGAAAGACTTGTTGGTCAATTAACGGTTACTCTTTTGAATCTGAAGCCAAGCAAACGAGCATTAGTGACCAAAATTCTTACCTAAAAATTTGCGAATTGGCCGTTTCGAATCAAGAAGTATTCTCCAATTTTCGCCGATGCCACGAATATCGGTTGATTCTCGAACACGTTACAAAGAGTTTTGGCAAAAAGTATTTGAAGATTGCCCTCAGGAATGAATCTGCACTTGAGTATTACAGAAGAATCAAAGTGCAGAATGAGCTAGGCAATCCAGTCGTGCTTAATTTCAAAGGTATTGGACATTCATCTCCAACTACCATCAGGTATCTCAAAGTATTAGTTCAAATTATAGAAATTTTCGGGAGCTTAGATAACAAGGTAATTTGTGAAATTGGCGCTGGCTTCGGAGGCCAGGCGCACGCCATAGCCGTTAATCAAAACGTTAAGAAATATATCCTTTATGATCTTCCACCGGTACTCGAACTTAATAGGAAATTTCTAGGATCAATTGCAGGGTTAGAGAAATTTGAATTTATAGATGGTAGAGATCCATCTGAGTTGTATTCAGACTTACTTATAAGTAATTATGCATTTTCGGAACTCAATCGAGAAGTGCAGATGATGTATTTAGAGCGAGTTGTGTTGAAGGCAAAAAGTGGATACATAACTTGGAATGAACTTTCATTTATCGAATTAGGCGGACTAAGCGTTGATGAAATAATAGAAAAAATCCCTAATTCTTTTTTAATTAAAGAGGATCCACTCACATATAAAAACAACGTAATAATCGTATGGGGTGTGCCTGCTACATATAAATCATCTTAATATACAAATTTAGTTATTTCTTCCTCACCGCAATGTAATTTGTTGGACGGAAAGTTTCATCAATTTCAGAGTACATGGTAATAAGCTTCGGCGTTCTCGGTCCTAACCGATACAGCCTGAAATCTAATTCGGTTAAAAAGTACCAAAAATCTTGAAAATACGTGCGAGTGTCAATGTTACTTCCACCGAATTCGAATTGGATAATCTCAATATTTTTCAAAGTGTTGCTTGCACCCTTGAGAACATCTAATTCATGTCCTTCCACGTCCATTTTTAATACATTAGGTCTCAATCCTTTGCAATTTGTTTCGATCCAAGCATCAAGCGTATGGAGCTCAATGATCTCCTCGTGGTTGAAATTAATACCAAAATGTTCAACTCTGCGCTTAGTGAGACTTCCTAAGCCACTACCGCTTTCATCTGCAAATAAAGTTGCGGTTGAATTCTCTTTTCCAAGCGCAATATTCACGCACTGAATTGAAGTATTTTTCGCAAAACGCGATTGAATACTCAAGAATGCTTCTCTACTTGGTTCAAATGCAAAAATTTTTGCATTGGGAATTTCTCTGAAAAGAGTTGCGGACCAATCTCCGAGATTTG
>Ga0214921_10012696_pt1 | contig 10017 bp, 7 predicted proteins | sample LL1505_MetaG_FD_177992 | JGI IMG/M metagenome (GOLD analysis project Ga0214921, IMG submission 177992) | Freshwater microbial communities from Lake Lanier, Atlanta, Georgia, United States - LL-1505 | ecosystem: Environmental > Aquatic > Freshwater > Lake | place: USA: Georgia | collected 2015-05-28
CCACAAAGGGCACGCCTTGCAAATCGAGGCCAAATCGTTCTGCAATTTGTTCTAGCAAGCCTGGCATGGGTTTGCGGCAATTGCAGCCATCGGTGGGCGCATGCGGGCAATAAAAAATAGCGTCTACTCGGCCGCCTACTGCAGCCAGTTGCTTGAGCATGCGCTTGTGAATGGCGTTCATGGCCGCGACGTCCATGAGGCCGCGGCCAAGTCCCGATTGGTTGGTGGCAATGACCACGTGATAGCCTGCATGGTTCAAGCGGCTGATGGCCTCTAATGCGCCCGGCAACGCACGCCACTCTTCAGGGCTTTTGATGTACTCATCACTGTCGTAGTTGATGGTGCCATCGCGATCAAGAATGACCAGTTTCATAATGCGGTCCATGGCTTCGTGTGTCTTTCTTGACAGTAAGCTGCTTAGGCCAAGCGCGACAAATCGGCCACGCGGTTCATGGCCATATGCAAACATTTGAGTAAACCTTGGCGGTTCAAGCGCACGTCCATTTCTTCGGCGTTCACCATCACGTCGTCAAAGAAGGCATCGACCGGTGAGCGCAATGCAGCCAAGGTTTGCAATGAGCCGGTGTAATCGCCCGCGTGGTACAAGGCCTCTGACTCTGGCAGCAAGCGTTGCATGGCGTGATGCAAGTCTTGCTCGGCTGTTTCTTTGAGCAGCGCAGGGTTGACGTGAGGATCCACTTCATCGGCCTTCTTCAAAATGTTGCCAATGCGTTTGTTGGCAGCGGCCAAGGCCGGGCTTTCGGGCAAGGCCGCAAATGCACGCACGGCAGCAAGCAGTTTGGGAATTTGGCCCAATCGAGCAGGATGCAAAGCCAACACGGCATCGACCTCTTGAATGCTGTAGCCATGCTCGCGCAATGAGCCTGCCAGTCGATCAAACAAGAAGGTGGTCAAGGCTTCAGAGGGGTCGGTGATTTTGTCGCCAAACACAGGCACCGCCAGCGCCAGCAACTGACGCCAATCGAGCGCCAAATCTTTTTCCATGAGCATGCGAATAACGCCCAAGGCATGGCGGCGCAATGCAAAGGGGTCTTTGTCGCCACTGGGCAAATTGCCAATGCCAAACATGCCTACCAAGGTTTCCAGTTTGTCGGCCAGCGCCACCACCAAGCCCACTTGGTTGCGGGGCAACTCGTCGCCCGCAAAACGCGGACGGTAGTGGTCCTCAATGGCATTGGCAATGTCATGGCTCAAACCATCGTGGCGCGCATAGTAGCCGCCCATGATGCCCTGCAGTTCTGGGAACTCGCCCACCATGTCGGTGAGCAAATCGGTTTTGGCCAACTGCGCGGCTGTGTCGGCCGCTTGCGCCAGCTCGCTGCCGCCCAAGGCTTGGCCCAAAGCTTTGGCAATGCCGCGCACACGCGCCATGCGCTCACCTTGCGTGCCCAGCTTGTTGTGATAAATAACTTTGTTGAGACCCTCAACGCGCGAGGCCAAAGTTTTCTTGCGGTCTTGGTCGAAGAAAAATTTGGCATCGGCCAAACGCGGACGCACCACGCGCTCGTTACCGCCAATGACCGCGCTGGCATCATCGGGCGAAATGTTGCTCACCACCAAAAACTGGTGCGTGAGCTTGCCTTCGGCCGTGAGCAGGGGAAAATATTTTTGATTGGCCTTCATGGTCAAAATCAAACATTCTTGCGGCACTTCCAAAAACTGTTTTTCAAATTCGCAGGTGAGCACATTGGGGCGCTCCACCAAGGCCGTCACCTCATCTAGCAGGGCTTCATCTTCAATGGCTTTGGCACCGCCGCCCACTTTGGCCGCCGCAGCATTGAGTTGCTTCACGATCTCTGCGCGGCGCTCGGCAAAGCTGGCAATGACGGCGCCATCGCGCGCCAAGGTAGCGGCATAGCTGTCGGCATCTTGAATGACCACGGGCGACACATTGGCTTCAAAGCGATGGCCATGCGTGGTTTGACCTGCCTTCAAGCCCAAGGTTTTGATGGGCACCACCTGGCTGCCATGCAATGCCACCAAGCCATGGGCGGGGCGCACAAAGTTGACACTGGTCCAGCCTGGCAATTCGCAATCGGATTCCAACTGGTAGGTCATCACTTTGGGAATGGGCAATTTGGCCAGCGCCTCGTCCAAGGCCTTTTGCAAACCTTGCAAGAGTGTGGCGCCCGTGGCCACGCTGTCGTAAAACAAAGCTTCAGCTTTGCCATCGGGTGCGCGCTTGAGCGACGCCACCAGCGCAGCAGGGTCTGAAACATCGGCACCCATGGCTTGCAATTTTTTGAGCAAGGCCGGCGTGGCGTTGCCACTGGCGTCTAAGCCCACCGTAACGGGCATGAGTTTTTGTTGCACCGCTTTGTCGGCCGCTTGGGCCGCCACTTGCGTGACGTGTGCAGCCAAACGACGCGGTGAGGCAAACGGCGTGACCACAGCATCGGCACCCGTGAGTCCTGTATCGCGCAGTTGTTCAAACAACACGTTGGCAAAAGACTCGCCCAATTTTTTGAGCACCTTGGGTGGCAGCTCTTCGACAAACAATTCAACAAGAAGGTTTTGATGTGTCATTTTTGTTCTTGCCTTCAGGCAGCCTTCTTGCTCAAGGCATTGAGCTGCTCAACCCACTCGCGCGGCGCCATGGGGAAGCCCAAACGCTCGCGGCTTTCAAAATAACTTTGCGCCACGGCGCGCGCCAAATTGCGAATACGGCCAATGTAAGCCGCACGCTCTGTGACGCTGATAGCACCGCGCGCATCGAGCAAATTGAAGGTGTGCGCGGCTTTGAGCACTTGCTCGTAGGCGGGCAATGCCAGCTGCTCGGCAATGAGGTGCTGCGCTTGTTTTTCGTAAGCAGAAAACGCTGTGAACAAAAACTCAGCATCAGAGTGTTCAAAGTTGTAAGTCGATTGTTCTACTTCGTTTTGGTGGTACACATCGCCATAGCTGAGTGTGTCGGTCCACTTCAAGTTGTAGACGTTGTCGACACCTTGCAAGTACATGGCCAAGCGCTCAAGACCATAGGTAATTTCGCCCGTAATGGGTTTGCAATCGATGCCGCCCACTTGTTGGAAGTAAGTGAACTGCGTCACCTCCATGCCATTGAGCCACACTTCCCATCCCAAACCCCAGGCGCCCAAGGTGGGGTTTTCCCAATCGTCTTCAACAAAACGAATGTCGTTCTTTTTGAGATCAAAGCCCAAGGCTTCGAGTGAGCCCAAATACAAATCCAAAATGTTGGAAGGTGCGGGCTTGAGCACTACTTGGTATTGGTAGTAATGCTGCAAACGGTTGGGGTTCTCGCCATAGCGACCGTCTTTAGGACGACGGCTGGGTTGCACATAGGCGGCCTTCCAAGGCTCGGGGCCGATGGCGCGCAAAAACGTGGCGGTGTGCGAGGTGCCTGCACCCACTTCCATGTCATAGGGCTGCAACAGCGCACAACCTTGAGCGTCCCAGTAGGACTGCAATTTCAAAATAATTTGTTGGAAGGTCAACATGGCTTCAAAATGAGAACGCCCCCGAACAGCGGCGGCAACCCTTGATTTTAAAGCGAGCGCGTGCCAGAGCGCCGAGAAAACGCACCTAAAACCAGAACAATTGCAGCGCAAAGCCACCAAAGTGGCGCCAAGCCCCACCGCGAGGTCCACTGCGCATAGGGCGTGAGGCCCGAGCGGCCCTCAAACTCAATGACCAAAGCGCCCCGCGTGAAGGGCGGCAAGGCCTCGCGCAATGCGCCTTGTGCATCGACCCAGCCCGTTAACCCTGTGTTGGTGGCACGAATGATGGGTCTTTCAAACTCCATGGCGCGCATGCGCGAAATGGCCACATGCTGCGCAATGGCCGTGGTGTCATCAAACCACGCCAAATTGCTCATGTTGACCAAGACGGTGGGCGCCACTTCGGTCGTGGCAAAGTAGCTTGCCACTTCTTCACCAAACAAATCTTCATAACAAATTTGGGGCAGCAAACGCTGGCCTTGCCATTCGAAAACACCAGAGGGCGGGCGGTCTTGCGCAAAGTCGCCCAGGGGCATGTTCATCATGCGCACAAACCACTGAAAAAAGGGCGGTACAAATTCACCAAAGGGTACCAAGTGGAGTTTGTCGTAGCGGTAATTCACGTCTGCTGGGCCCAGTGTCATCACAGAATTGCTGTAGCCCACGCCGGGTCCACCCATGGGAATACCCACCAACGCAGCTTGCGGTGTGGTGGATAACTGCGGGGGTGTAATGGGGGGCGCGTATTTATCTTTCAGCACTTGCCAGTAAGCAGGCGAGAGCTGTTGGGGCAACACCGGAATGGCGGTTTCTGGCGTGACCACCAGAGGCTCCGAATTGGCCAGCAGTTGCTCGGCATACCAACTCAGTGCTTGCTGCACACCTTGCCCCGGAATGAATTTTTCGTCTTGCGGAATGTTGCCCTGAAGCAGTCGCACTTTCAGTGTGCCCGCAGCTTGCGTGAATGGGGGCGCTGCATGTTGAAGGCCCATTGGTATCAGCACCGCCACTATGAGCAAGCTTAAAGAGAGGATGAGCCAGGCCTGTGTTCGACCGGCCATGAAGCTTGAAATGAGGAGTGGCACCCCCATGGCCACGCAGGCAGAAATTGCGCCAATGCCATAAACCCCAATCCAAGGCGCATAAGCAGCCAAGGTACTTTCAATGTGCGCGTAGCCGCCAGCGCCCCAAGGAAAGCCCGTGAAAAGTTGGCCGCGGCATAACTCCGCCAAAGTCCAAAGGGCGCTGAACAGCAGGAGCCCTGCCAAAGCTTGCCTGAACTCGGGCAGCGTTTTACTCAATCGAGCAGGCAACATCCAACGCCGAAACAAGGCCACCCACGCAGCACCTGCCACCGCAAAATAAAGCGAGAGTGCAGCAGCCAAAAACAGCACAGCCAATGCGGCAAGCCAAGAAGGCATTCCGCCGTAGCGGTGCATCGACACATACAACCAGCCCCAAGTGGCGGCCATGGCACTGCATGCAAACAAGCCACTCAGCAATGCACCCTGGCGCCATGCCGATTGCCTGGGGCTTGACGCTCGAAAGCCTGGAAAATGGTGACTTGCATCAGCGTCTTGCGTTGCCAATTGCAACAACAGCGCCGCCAACACGCCCAAGCTGAAACACTGCAAAAGGCCTGAGCTCAGGCTGGTCACGCCCAAGGCATTGCCCAACACCGAGCCAGGCCATGCCATTGAAAAACCATGCACCACACCCGCTGCAACTGACAGGGTCAGGCGCCACATGCTCATTATTTTTTCGATTTGGAAGTGGGTGAGACTTTGAACCACCGCACAGCGCCACCACGCGTGTGCAAGACCACAAAATCCAAGCCCGACAAGCTGAACTTTTCACCGCGTTTGGGCACATGGCCCATCTCGTGGGCCACCAGTCCACCAATGGTGTCAAAGTGGTGATTTTCTTCGTCTGTGACCTCGGGGTTAAGCTGCACGCCAAAGGCCTCCGACACACGCTCGAGCGAAGTGTCACCGCTCACTCTGTAAGTTTGATCGGCCAAGCCGAAGATGTCGCCGGCCTCTTCTTCAATGTCAAACTCGTCTTCAATTTCGCCCACAATTTGTTCAAGCACATCTTCAATGGTGATCAAACCTGCGGTGCGGCCAAACTCATCAATGACGATGGCCAAGTGCTGCCGGTTGTCGCGAAACTGCCTTAGCAAATCGTTCAGGCCTTTGCTCTCGGGCACAAACACGGCAGGCCTGAGCAATGCGCGAATGTTGAGTTCCGGTGCGCGCTGCAGCTTTAACAAATCTTTGGCCATCAAGATGCCAATGATGTTTTCGCGGTCGTCTTCATACACTGGGAAACGCGAATGTGCGGTGTCAATCACTTGATGCAGCAGCTCGTCAAAGGGCGCATCGATAGACAGCAAATCCATGCGCGGCGCAGCCACCATGGCGTCACCCGCTGTCATGTCTGCCATGCGAATCACGCCTTCCAGCATGAAGCGACTTTGCGCGTTGATGATCTTGTTGTCTTCAGCCTCTACGAGCGTTTCGATGAGCTCATCTTTGGAGTCGGGCCCGGGGTGAAGGAATTCAGCCAGTTTTTGGAGAAATGAGCGTTTGTCTTCTCGTTCGTTCAAACGCGCAGGATAGGGGTCGGACACAGTTAAGTTGGCATGGCGCCGTTGTTGCAGAGCCTCTAGGATAGCGGATTACACGCTAGATTTGTGACGAGATTCTCGAACCCCTTTTCGAACTTCCTGTAATGTGGTGAGAAGTTGGGAGAATTGTTTGGCGCGGGCCTTGATTTGAAAGTCCAAATCGGCCATGCCCTCCTCGATCAATTCATTCACTTGACTGTCAATGTTGGCCACTGGCAAGCTTAGGTAAGCTTCACTTTCGCTGCCATCGCGCTCGACCCGCGCGCCCGATTTTCTGGCAATTTTGAGCATGGGGGTGTTTTCACTTAAGGCATGGATGAACAACAAGGCAACGCCCTGATTGCGCGCGTGCATCACCGCCCGCTCAAACAAGCGAGCGCCCAAGCCACGGCCGCGCAATTTCTGATCGACTGAAACCCCAAATTCGGCGCAGGTGGCCCATTGCGGATCGGCCGAGAATGCCAAATGGGCCATGGCCACAATTTCCAGGCGCCGATTGAAAACACCGTAGATGTCGTCCCGCGCAAAATCCAGTTTGGCCACGTAATTTTCAATTTGTTCGTCATTGGCCGCATAGCCAAAACGCAAATAGCGGTCGTGTGGGCTCAGACTTTTCAAATGCATACTGATTTTGGGTCGGTGATTCGTGCTCAAAATTCGAACAGGAATCCACCGCATCCAGCGACGCCAAAGAGATTTTGTAAGTGCAGCGAATTGAAACATAGGGTTTTCCCGCATTCTTGCACACCTCAGCCATTTTGTCTGTGCGCTAAATACCCTTTTTCAATGTCTGTCAGGGGTTATGCCTCATGGCAACAGCACTTCGGATTGACGACAATGCTCACATTCCTAGGAGCAGTACATGGACAAGATTTGGCTGAAGAATTACCCCGCCAACGTAAAACACGAGATCGACCCCAATGAATATGGTTCATTGACCGATTTGCTCAATCAAGCCTTTCAAAAGCATGGCGACACCCCGTTTTCTGTGTGCATGGAAACGTGGATGACCTATCGGGAGTTAGACCAACTCTCGCAAGCCATGGGCGCTTGGTTTCAGGCCCAAGGCTTTCAGCCTGGCGACCGCATTGCCTTGATGTTGCCCAATATTCCTCAGTTTGCGGTCACCATGGCGGCCATTTTGCGTGCCGGCTACACCTGCGTGAATGTCAATCCCTTGTATACAGCGCGCGAACTTCAACACCAATTGAAAGACTCAGGCGCGACGGCCATTGTCATTTTGGAAAACTTTGCTTCAACCTTGAGCGAAGTGATTGAACACACCCAAGTGAAGCACACGGTATTGGCATCGATGGGCGATTTGTTGGGTCCTTTTTATGGCCGCTGGATCACCTTTGCGGTTAGGCATTTGGCCAAAATGGTGCCGGAGTTTGAATTGCCCCTAAGCGACAAGCACCAAGTGACCTCGTTCAAGCAAGCCATTGCGGCTGGCCGCAACATGAGTTTCAAGTCGGTGTCGCAGTCGCTGGATGACATTGCTTTCTTGCAATACACCGGCGGTACCACCGGCTTGTCGAAAGGTGCCGTGCTCACTCACCGCAATATTGTGGCAGCCATTTTGCAAGCCGAAACTTGGTTTGCGCCGGCCCTGCAACGTCTGCCCGATTTGCGCAAAGTCAATAGCATTGCTGCACTGCCGCTGTATCACATCTTTGCCTTGACGCTTTGCTTTTTGGCCATTCGTCAAGGCTCGCACCTCACCTTGGTGCCCAACCCACGCGACTTTGCCAAGTTCATTGAGACGCTCAAAAAACGCCCCTTCCACCTGCTGCCTGGCGTGAACACTTTGTTCAATGCCTTGTTGCAGCACCCCATGTTCAAAACCATCGATTTCTCCAACCTGTGTCTCACGCAAGCGGGCGGTATGGCGGCCTCTGAAGGAACGGCACGTGCATGGCAGGCCGCCACAGGCAGCGCCATGATTGAAGGCTGGGGCATGAGTGAGACATGTGCCATTGGCACCAACAATCCGGCCACTCAAACTTCATTCAGTGGCTCCATTGGTTTGCCGCTGCCCAGCATTGACATGGCCATCAAAGACGATGACGGCAACAGCTTGGCACAAGGCGAGTCGGGTGAAATTTGCATTCGTGGACCCAACGTGATGGTGGGCTATTACAAGCAAGAAGAAGAAACCCGCAAAGCCTTCACGCCCGATGGTTTCATGCGCACGGGCGACGTGGGCATCATGGACGAAAATGGATTTTTCAGAATTGTCGATCGCAAGAAAGACATGATCATTGTGAGCGGCTTCAATGTGTTTCCCTCAGAACTTGAAAATGTCATTTCTCTTTGCCCCGGTGTGGTGGAGTGTGCCGCCATCGGTATTCCAGACACCATGCAAGGCGAAGCCATCAAGGTGTTTGTGGTGCGCAACGACAGCATGCTGACAGAAGACGCCGTGGGCAAATATTGCCAAGAAAACCTCACCGGCTACAAGCGGCCCAAATACATTGAGTTCAGAGATGAATTGCCCAAGTCCAACGTTGGCAAAATTTTGCGGCGCGAACTCAGAACCAATACACACTGAGGCCACTTAGATTGGCACATGATCAATCGCTGAACATCCCCGGTCTGCAAGTTTTTGAGCGGGGCTGGCTTTCTGCCAACAACATTCTTTTCACCGATGAGCATTCAGCCACCTTGGTTGACAGTGGCTATGTGACACATCAGTCGCAAACTTTGATGCTAGTGCAAAACGCATTGAATGGCAGACCCTTAGACCGCTTGGTGAACACCCACTTGCACAGTGACCACTGTGGTGGCAATGCCATTTTGCAGGCGCATTACCCCAACATCAAAACGCACATTCCCCCCGGCGAATCAAAAGCGGTGGCTGTTTGGGATGAAGCCGCATTGAGCTATCAACCCACAGGCCAACTGTGCCCCCGCTTTCAATTCGATGCTTTGTTGCAGCACGGTCAAGTTCTTCAACTCGCCAATTTAGATTGGCAGGTTTTGGCAGCGCCTGGGCACGACCCACACTCCGTTATTTTGTTTGAAGCTTCTCAGCGCATCTTGATTTCTGCGGATGCCTTGTGGGCCAATGGCTTTGGTGTGGTGTTTCCGGAATTGGAAGGCGTGTCTGCATTCGATGAAGTGAGCAACACTCTTGATTTGATAGAGTCACTTCAAGCCAAGTGGATCATTCCAGGTCATGGTGCTATTTTTCAAAATGTTGAAAGCGCCTTGGCTGTGGCTAGAAAGAAGCTAGATGGGTTTGTTCAAAACCCAGAAAAACATGCGCGCTATGGCGCCAAGGTTTTGTTGAAATACAAATTGTTGGAATTGCATCAGGTTGCAAGTGCCGATTTTATGAATTGGGCAACTCGCATTCGCTACATTCAAGGCCTGCATCAAACGCATGCACCCCATCTCAGCGTGCAAGATTGGGTTGAAGATCTCTTAAAAGATTTGCAACGCAGCCAGGCGCTTGCCATACAAGACAACATGATTGTCAATTTGTAACAGTAGAAAAAAACAGACGAAAAAAAACGCCCCATATTTCTATGGGGCGTTTCTCGCTATAAGAGCCTGACAATGTCCTACTTTCACACGGGAACCCGCACTATCATCGGCGCTAAGTCGTTTCACTGTCCTGTTCGGGATGGGAAGGAGTGGTACCAACTTGCTATGGTCATCAGGCAAAACTTTTACGCTCTCTTGACCACCACGGTCAAGAAAACAAATTCACAGAGTTCGAATTAGATCGGCTTTTCAGCCATATTTTGAATGCGTCAAACTTGGCATAACAGCCTTGATCATGAACCTGCTTATCTATCTTTACGACACACAAGCAAGCGATCAAAGTTATAGGGTCAAGCCGCACGAGCAATTAGTATCAGTTAGCTTAACGCATTACTGCGCTTCCACACCTGACCTATCAACGTC
>Ga0214921_10012697_pt1 | contig 10017 bp, 7 predicted proteins | sample LL1505_MetaG_FD_177992 | JGI IMG/M metagenome (GOLD analysis project Ga0214921, IMG submission 177992) | Freshwater microbial communities from Lake Lanier, Atlanta, Georgia, United States - LL-1505 | ecosystem: Environmental > Aquatic > Freshwater > Lake | place: USA: Georgia | collected 2015-05-28
CCGTGTCCCAAGTTGAAGATGTGGGTTGGCCCCGTGGTGTTTTTGTCGGTGTGAGGTTTGCCAAAACTGTCCAATACCCGAACCACTTCTTTTTGAATTTGCGCAGGCGGCGCAAACAACACATTGGGATCGATGTTGCCCTGTAGGGCTTTGCCCGGGCCATTCACGGCGCCACCCACCATCTGGCGGGCTCGGCCCAAGTTCATGGTCCAGTCAAGGCCCAAAACTTCGCAGTCCAATGAGCCCATTTGGTCGAGCCACAAACCACCGCCCTTGGTAAACACAATGCGCGGAATGGTCACGCCTTGGTGTTCTTTCTTCACCAGCGCCAAAACTTGGGCGGTGTAGGCCAAGCTGAACTCTTGGAAGGCCGCATCGGCCAAAACGCCGCCCCAGCTGTCAAAAATCATCACGGCCTGGGCGCCGGCTTCAATTTGGGTATTCAAATAAAGCGCCACAGCTTTTGCGTTGACTTCCAAAATGCGGTGCATCAAATCGGGTCGGCTGTAGAGCATCGATTTGACCAAGCGGTAATCGTCAGAGCCTTTGCCCTCCACCATGTAGCAGGCCAAGGTCCAGGGGCTGCCCGAAAAGCCAATCAAGGGCACGCGACCATTCAAGGCTTTGCGAATGGAGGTGACCGCATCAAAGACATAGCGCAACTTGGCCATGTCAGGCACTTGCAGCTCGGCCACGGCAGCTTCATCGCGCACAGATTTGGCAAAACGAGGTCCTTCGCCCAGTGCAAAGCTCAAGCCCAGGCCCATGGCGTCAGGCACGGTCAAGATGTCGCTGAACAAAATGGCCGCATCCAAGGGGTAGCGATCTAGGGGTTGAAGCGTCACTTCGGTGGCAAAGTCCACGTTGGTGGCCAAGCCCATGAAGCTGCCCGCTTTGGCGCGCGTGGCGCAGTACTCAGGCAAATAACGACCTGCTTGGCGCATCAGCCATACAGGCGTATGGTCTGTGGCTTGTCGCAAGCATGCTCGCAAAAAAGTATCGTTGGACAAAGGCGCAAAACTGGCTGAGGTCATAAGATTCAAGTGAATGTGAAGCGTTATTGCTGGATCGGTGAACTTTTGAGTTGACTCAAATAAGATTGAATTTCTTTCACAGTGATCAGCTCTGAGAGAAGGCTGGCGGGTTGACCTGGCGCATACCACGCATAAACCGGTAGACCATTGCGGCCCAACTCATTCAGAGCAGCCGTGATGCGAGGATCGTAACGGGTCCAATCGGCACGCAAAAGCAATACATTGCGGCTGGCGAATTCAGCCAACAAGCCAGCATCCGAAAAAGTCGTCTTCTTGTTGAATTGACAGGTCACGCACCAAGCCGCCGTGAAGTCGACAAAGACAGGGCGGCCTTCTTGACGGGCAGCAGCTACTTTGTCGGCCGACCACTCTTCCCAAACCGCTTTTTGATTGGGTGAAGTTGAAGAACTTGAAGATGCAGCCGATGGATTCAAAGGCGCAGACTCAACCAGCGCCCATGTCGGGCCCCACTGCCAAATTGACATGGCGCCAACCAGCAAGGCCACCGCCGTCATGGCCCGCGCACCCGGCCCGTGAAGTGACATGGCCCAAATGAACAAGGTCAAGCTGAGTAAGCAGGCCAAAAATCCAATGGCGCCATCAAGGCCAACTTGCTGACCCAACACCCACACCAACCAAAGCACCGTGGCGTACATGGGAAACGCCATGAACTGCTTGAAAGTTTGCATCCATGCGCCAGGGCGCGGCAACCATTTGACCCAACCCGTGCTTAATGTGATGGCCATGAAGGGCAAGGCCATGCCAAATCCCATGGCGAGAAACACCGGCAAGGCCTGCCAAGAAGGCAAACCGATGGCCAAGCCCAAAGACGCCCCCATGAAGGGCGCAGTACAAGGCGATGCAATGACCACGGCAAACACCCCCGACCACAAAGAGTTGGTGACGGGGTTGGCCCATTGATGGCTCGCCAAACGGCTGGGCACAAAGGATCTAAATTCAAACAGGCCCGACAAGTTCAGACCCAAAGCAGCAAACAAGAGCGCCAGAGCGCCCACCACCCAAGGAGACTGCAATTGAAAGCCCCAGCCCAATTGCGAACCCGCTTCGCGCAGCCCCAGCATGAGCGCGCCCAGAACCAAGAATGAAATCAAGACCCCTGCGCTGAAGGCCCAAGCGGACAGCTTCATTTCTCTGGGGTGACTGGCGTGCTCTGTGATGTTGAGCAATTTGATGGCCAAAACCGGAAAGACGCAGGGCATCAAATTCAGGAGCAAACCGCCCAGCAAAGCGCCCAACATGGCAAGGGCCCAGGTGGCAAAGGATGCTGGTGTTGATACCGAGCTAGGCTTGTTTGGCAAGCCTGAAAAGTTCAAATTACTTGGGGCAACAGGCTCCGAAAACTCTTGCCATTGACCTTGCACCGGTGTTGTCACCGTCCACTGTCGGCCCGTGGGCGCATCGGCCTTGCCTTGCACCACCAGCCATGTCATTTGAGCAGGGCTGTCCATGCGCTCAGCCGAAATTTGGATGCTGACTTCTGCGCGGGCTGGCGTCTTGTTTGAAGCGTCTGCTGCCACGTTTTGAATGACGGGGGTTGCGCTGTTTTTGACAACGTTGGCTGTTTGAGGAAAAACCGTCCAGTCACTCTTTTGCAGCTCAGGCGGCAGCTGCGAGAGGCTCAATTGCAAAGTGCGACCATCTGCGGCAATGCGTGCTTGATGCTGACCAGGCAAAGCTTGAGCTTGCAGTTCAAGTACTTTGTCAAACGCATCGCGCGCCATGGCCGTCGCGCCCTGAATGGGCAGCTTGATGCTGAAATCGCCCTCTTGAGGAATGCACTCCTGCTTGCAAACCAACCAATTGGCACGCAAGTCAATTTGAATCGAGCTTTCGTTGTTCTGCGGCTTGAAGGACGGGCCTATTTGAATGGGTGTGACCAACAAGGTGGTGTCTTCGTAACCATAGTTGGCCAAACTGCCAATGGGAATACGGCGCGGCGCAGGCCAAACCAGTGGGCCCGCCACCATGCCTGTGGGCAGCTTCCACTGCAGCTCGGTGGGCAGGCCAGAATCGCCGGGGTTGCGCCAGTAGGTGTGCCAATGGGCTTGGTGCACCAGCTCCAAACCCAGCCAAATGGTTTTGCCTGGTCCAAGGCCATTAGGCGCAAGTGCCAACAGCGTGGCTTGAACTTGCGGGGTTTTGACAATTTGGCCGGCAGGACCTGAACTCAAAATTTGAGTTTGTGCGTTGACAGGCTGAGCCAAGCTAATAGACACGCTAATTGCCAAGCTAATTGCCAAGCTAAGACCCAAAGCGATGCTTGCCCCTGCCTTCAGCAAAAACAGCTTTAATAATGGCCTCAACAGGTGACGCACAGGCAGGGAGTCCTTAAGCAAAAACATAGAAAGCTGACTGAAAATCAGCCAACGCCAAGTGTGGCCGAAAAATGACCAAATCCAAGAGCCCAACTCTACACCGCAAATTCATACCCCTAAATGAGACGCCTCTATTAAACTGCGCTTATTCAAAAGCTTGCCTCACATGTCACATCACATCCACCATTGGTCCAACTTGACCACCCAAGACTTTGGCCGCATCAACACCAGCCGGGCCATTGCAGTCTTGCCCTTGGCCGCCACCGAGCAACATGGTCCTCACCTGCCTCTCTCGGTCGATGTGGACATTGTGGAAGGGGTCATCCAATCGGCCATCGCCCAATTGAATGCCAGCGCCCATCCCGCGGCAGATGCGCTGAATCAACAAAATTTATCGATCTTGGTGCTGCCCACTCAAAGTGTGGGGTTAAGCCCAGAGCATGCAGTATTCCCTGGCACGCTCACCTTAAAGCCCGAAACCCTCATTCGCATGTGGACCGACATTGCAGAATCGGTCAAAGCAACGGGCATTCACAAACTGTTGCTGTTCAATTCGCATGGCGGGCACGTGGGCGCCATGGATGTGGTGGCCCGCGATTTGCGCGCTCGCTTTGGCATGCTGGTTTACAGCGTCAACTGGTACCAACTGCCCCTTGAAGACGACAAAGGGCAAGATGCCCACGCGCTGTTTTCTGACCATGAGCATCGGTTTGGGGTGCACGCGGGCGATCTTGAAACCTCGGTCATGCTGGCGCTCAAACCACATGCAGTGAACATGCGCAAAGCAGAAAATTTCAAGTCAAGCTCAGAAGATCGAGCCCAGTCTTTTCCCATTTTGGGCAACGGGCGCAGTGCCAAACTGGCTTGGCAAATGCAAGATTACAACCCTGCTGGTGCGGCAGGCAACGCTGCTGCCGCAACGGCTCAAAAGGGACAGGTGGTTTTAAATGCTGCCGGCCGTTCCTTGGCGCAACTGCTGTTGGAAATAGATCGCTTGCCCGCCGACACGCTGCGGTCTTGAGTTCACTAACCTGCGATCTTCAGAGCGCGGCCTAAACTTTGGGCAAACTCAACTCACAGGCCGATGGGTCAATTTGCTTCGGGTACTCCCGCGTTGCATCCAAGCACCCGCCATCTGCATAGACCCCTTTGGCGTCTCGGATACGCATCATTTGTTGCAAGATGTGTTGCAATTTGTCGGGCTTGTGCAGGGTGTCTTGCACACAAGCCTCTACGATGGCTTCGTCAATCCATAACTCACCATCTGCGTTGGTTTGCACGCCATCACGCCAATGGAAGATCTCGATGCATTTACTTTGCAAGGTAAAAGGTTGGTCGCGCTTCCAAAAGTTGCTGAACAAACCGCTGCCGACATAAATCACCCACGAACCTTCGTAACCCGTCACATCAGAGGAGTGGGCATCGGGGTTTCGAAACCAGACCCGATCGCCGGGCACATAAAAACGTGCGGGCAAAGGTGCCTCAAGGGAGCCATATTCATGCAAAAAAACCTCGTGAAATTGGCCAGAACGAATGGCGTACTTTTCATTCAATGTTTGCAATTGCGCCAACAAGGCAGCGTTGTGCACGGCGGCCTCCTGTGCCAACCCAAGCAAGATCACATATTCGGTAGCGCGATAGCAAGAAAAGTCATACAGTTTGCCAGTGGCCTCGGGTTGAGTGGCACTGACCAATGCTTTGATCAAGCCTGTACCTGTTTGCAAAATAAAGCCAGCGTCTTCTTCGTATCGCCAAAATTCACTGGGTCTTTCAGCGGCATCGGTTTTGAATGCCAAGGCTGTTTTTCGGGCATCCAACACAATGTTTTCGCGCACCCGCACTGCACTGCTAAGCGCTTCTAAGTGATTGAATTCAAAGAGGTGCGGCGAGACCAGCATGGACCAAAGGATCTCTTGCCGCAAAGTGTGGGCATGCAGATGAAGTGAGAGGGTGTCGCAGTTGGGTGCATAAACCTGCATCCATGCGCTGCTCATTTTGCAGAACAGGTTGCCAGATCTGAGCTCAATGTCCAAGCCTTCTTCGATGCCGATGCCGGCAAAAAAAGCAAGGCACGCCGACCTATCGCCATGGGACACTCGAATGCCTGCCGCTTGGGTTGAAGGCGAAGTGGCCTGTTGCGAGATTTGCATACATCTCATTTTGACAAGAAAGCCAAATCTCCCCTATCGGGAGAAACACTATCAAGCAAAAGTGATCCAGCTTCGATGGTCGGCATGATCCAAATGCGGTAAGTTATTGTAAGAAAGCAGCATGTGCCTGGATGGTGAAAACACAAACTCAGTGAGTGCTGTATTTCGAATGCGCAGGTTCAATTCAATAGATGTCTCGGCGGGCGCCTGCAACACTTGCCCCACCGCGGTTGAAATAGGACCACCACTAGACACCACCAACACGCGGCCCTGGTGCTTTTCGCGAATGTGGGTCAAAACCGATTGAATGCCTGCTGCAAACGCTGCATAACTTGTCATGCCTTTGGGCTGCGTCTCACCGGCCATCCATTTTTGCAAGGCCGTCCGCAACAAACGAAAGTGATGCTTGTACATCTCAGGCGTATCTGGCTTGGCAAGCGGCTCTGGATGAATGGTTTCGATCAAGGCGTGGCTGTCGTATTCATTGAGTTCTGGCCATACTTCCGCTTGATTTTGAAGTTGAGCGCCCTGTGCAATACCTTCCCAGGTTTGGCGGTGTCTTTTCAGGCTACCCATGTAAACAGCCTCAAACTTCAGCGCTTCTGCGCCTTCATGTTCGCTGGCCGCTTGAAGCCAATACTGGCCCAAGCGAATGCTTTGTCGCTGGCCCAAGTCACTGAGTTGGTCGTAATCGTCTGCGCCAAAAGAAGCCTGACCGTGGCGCACTAAAAGAAGTTGTCCCATGGCCCTAGTCTAAAGCCACCTGACCCTCGATACAGACGACGGTGTCGCCTCCAACCCACACTTGGCCCGAGGCGTCTTGTTGAATGTGCACCCGGCCCTGCCGGTCAAGCGCATGTCCTTGACCTGCCACATAGTGCTTGCGCATGCGTTTTTCTTCAATCAGCCATTGAGCCAGCGAAGCATTCAAGCTGCCCGTGACAGGATCTTCCAAAGTACCCATGGCGGCGGCAAAAGCGCGCACTTCCAAATCCATAGGCTCAGCCTCTGCATCGCTTTGCAAGCGAGATCTTTGTGCCGTATTTGTAAAGGCGCGAGACTCTCGGTTGCTGCGGGCAATGAGCAAAGGGCTGCCGGATGGCCCTTCGTCGATGCGCGCGGCAACCCCCACTTTCACGCCCGACTTTTTCAGTGCCAAATGATCAGGGTTTAAGTTTTGCACCGTCTCTGCAGAATCGAGCAAAAAGCACCACCACTCTGGCCCGTTGTTCAAAATTTGACTGGCCAGCACCTGCTCTTCTTTGACGCCCAGCGCGCTTAGCAGCACGGCCATCTTCTCCGTTGGAATGACACGCTTTTGCGTGGGCGGCGCAGCAAAGGCCCAGCGCCCCTTTTGATTTTCTAGCCGTACCAAGCCCACACCACATTCTTGAACGATCACGCCCTCTTGTTTGGCTTGACCGCCCCCTTCCAGCCATGCTCGCGCGCTCCCCAAGGTGGGGTGGCCCGCAAAGGGCAGCTCACCGCCCGGTGTGAAAATTCTCAAGCGGTAATCTGCACCGCCTGCTTGGCCTTGGGGCGTTGGCGGCAAGACAAAGGTGGTTTCGCTCAGCTGTGTCCAGCATGCAAAGCGCTGCATGGCTGAATCACTCAGCCCTGTGCCATCCAACACCACGGCCACCGGATTGCCCCAATAGGCTTGGCTTGTGAAGACATCCACCTGTTTGAATTTTCTGGAAGTCATTGGCCCCATACCCCAATCAAAGACGAAGAAGAAAATGAAGAAGACAAGGATTTAACAACAAGCTCAAAGGTTGTTTGTCAACATCCAAGCAGCCGTGATGGCCAAGGCCATCGCCATACACCGATTGAAAACCAAAAGCCGTGCGCCTTGCAAAAGCCACTCGCGCAGTAAACTGCCCATGGCGGCATACGTCAAATTGCTGATGAACCCAAACAGCATCATGGTGGGCAGCAAAACCAAGCACCGTTCTAGCGCGTCCTCTTTGCCCGCCACCCAGCCGGCCACCAAAGACAAAGCCAGCATCCATGCTTTGATGTTCAAAAACTGCACAGCCACGCCCTGCAAGAAACTGATGTTCAATCGACTCTCATCGGCCGTGGCCATCTTGCGCACTTGCCAAAGTCGACTGGCCAGCCATACCAAATACAAAGTGCCTCCGAGCAAGATCACCCAGCGCAGCAGCGGCACAGCCAACACCAAGTTGCCTATGCCAGCCATGCAAATGGCAAGCAACAAACCCCAGCCAATGGGCACAGACACAATGAACTTCATGGCCGAGCGCAAGCCCTGGTTGGCGGCCAATGCTGTTGACAAGGTGGTGTTGGGGCCTGGTGTGAAGCTCGCCGCAGTCGACAGCACCAACAAAGCGGTGAACTCCTCGGTGCTAAAAACAAAACTCACGACAAAATTTCCCAGCGTTCAAGCGCACCCATTAATTCGGCATCAATTTGCGCGTCTCGGGCGTACAAGGCGGTGGCCTTTGCGGGGTCTTGGGTAAACAAAGTACTGTCTTGCAAGGCTTTGCGAATATCTGCCTGTTCTTTTTCCAAAGACTCAATCAAGGCGGGCAGGCCATCAAGTTCGCGCTGCTCTTTGTAGCTTAACTTGGGAGCGCTCTTGGGTGCGCTCTTGGCGGGCTTGAGGGTTGCGCTGGCCACTTCATTGGCTTTGCTAGGCGTTTGCTTGCCGGCACTGTTGGCTGAGTTGTCAGAGATGGCCGTTGCGCCTTTGGCAGCAGCGGCCTTATTTTGCGCTTGAATGCTTTGGCTGCGTTGTGATTGCGTTAGCCAATCTTGAACCGAGCCTTCGTACTCACGCCAGAAGCCAGGATTCTCGGGGCTTGCTTCGCAAGCAATGATGCTGGTCACCACGTTGTCCATGAAAGCTCTGTCGTGGCTCACTAAAAACACGGTGCCTTGGTAATCTTGGAGCAGCTCTTCGAGCAGCTCCAAGGTGTCGATGTCCAGGTCGTTGGTGGGTTCGTCAAGCACCAAGACGTTGGCCGGCCTGGCAAACAAGCGCGCCAGCAACAAGCGATTGCGCTCGCCGCCAGACAAGGATTTGACGGGCGAGGTGGCGCGAGCCGGAGAAAATAAAAAGTCGCCCAAATAGCTTTTCACGTGCTGGCGCTTGGTGCCAATTTCAATCCACTCACTACCGGGACTGATGAAGTCCTCCAAGGACGCTTCTAAATCGAGAGCGTTTCGCATTTGGTCAAAGTAGGCCACTTGCAAATTGGCGCCTTGCCGAATTTTTCCGCTGTCGGCCTCAAGCTCGCCTAAGATCATTTTGAGGAGCGTTGTTTTGCCAGCGCCATTGGGTCCCAGTAGGCCGATTTTGTCGCCCCGAAGCAATGTGGCTGTGAAGTCTTTCACAATCACTTTCACATCACCCTCTGGTGAGACAAATGATTTGCAAACGTCGGTGAGTTCTGCCACCAACTTACCGCTGGGAGCGCCCGAAGCCACTTCCATGCGCACTCGTCCCACTTGCTCTCTGCGTGCACTGCGCGTCGCGCGCAAATTCTCAAGCCGCACAATGCGACTTTGGCTGCGCGTGCGCCGCGCTTCAACACCTTTGCGAATCCAAACCTCTTCTTGGGCCAAAAGTTTGTCGGCCTTGGCGCTGATGACGGCTTCTTGCGCCAACTGCTCTTCTTTGTTGATTTGGTATTGCGCAAAATTGCCTGGGTAACTGCGCAGACGTCCACGGTCCAGCTCGACGATGCACGTGGCAATGCGATCTAGAAATGCGCGGTCGTGAGTGATGGCCACCACGCTGCCTTTGAAATCAATGAGCAATTGCTCCAGCCAAGAAATGGAATCCAAATCCAAGTGGTTGGTGGGCTCATCGAGCAGCAGCACATCTGGGTGGGTCACCAAAGCTTGCGCCAGTGCAACTCGCTTGCGGTTGCCGCCAGACAAGGTTGAAATTTTGGCTGTTGGGTCTAAGTGCAAGCGGTGCAAAGTTTCGTCCACGCGTTGTTCCCAGCCCCAGCCGTCAAGCGCTTCAATTTGGCTTTGCAGCGCATCGAGATCGCCCACGCAGTTGCTGTAATCGTCAATGAGTTTCATGACGGGCGCTAGGCCGCGCTGAACAGATTCAAAAATGTTGTCATCGGCTTCAAGCACGGGCTCTTGCGCCACATAGGCGATGCGCACGCCTTGTTGAACATGCATCGTGCCATCGTCTGCGTGCTCCATTCCCGCCAGTATTTTGAGGAAGGAAGATTTGCCAGTGCCGTTGCGACCAATCAGTCCAATGCGCTCGGAAGTCTCGAGTGCAAAGTCTGCGTGATCAAGGAGCGCGACGTGGCCGTAGGCCAAGGACGCGTCTAGTAAAGTAATAAGTGCCATGGGCTGATTATCAGTGGCATCCAAAAAAATGATGCGGAGGGCTTGCCACCTTCAAAAAAACTGTGCTATATTCGCGGTCTTCGCAAAAAAAGCACATTGTTAATTTCAATGTTCTTATTCAAAAGCGAATCGGGATAGCCCCGAGCAGTATTCAAA
>Ga0214921_10012699_pt1 | contig 10017 bp, 5 predicted proteins | sample LL1505_MetaG_FD_177992 | JGI IMG/M metagenome (GOLD analysis project Ga0214921, IMG submission 177992) | Freshwater microbial communities from Lake Lanier, Atlanta, Georgia, United States - LL-1505 | ecosystem: Environmental > Aquatic > Freshwater > Lake | place: USA: Georgia | collected 2015-05-28
TGATCAAATTTATATGGATGCGGTGCAATTGCTTAGTGGACGTGGCGGTTGGCCATTAAATTGTTTTGTATTACCTGATGGAAGACCCCTTCATGGAGGAACTTATTTCCCTAAACAAGATTGGGAGAGAACCTTAAAGTCATTAAGTGATTTCTATAATAACAAAAGAGAGGAAGCACTTGAATTTGCAACAGATTTGACCAATGGCATAAAGAAATTGGATATCATACCTGCAAGCAATGATGAGAAGGTTGACATTGAAAAAATCATTGAACAATGGAAAGCCAATTTCGATATGAAATTTGGGGGCTTTGGCTGGGCACCTAAGTTTCCCATGCCTAATAATTGGCAGTTTTTTCTGCAATACCATCATCATACCAAAGATGTAGACTGTTATGATGCAGTGATGAAAACCCTTGTAAGCATGGCCGAAGGAGGCATATACGACCAAGTGGGAGGGGGCTTTGCACGCTATTCTACAGATGTATTTTGGAAAGCACCACATTTCGAAAAGATGCTGTATGATAATGGGCAATTGATGCAATTGTATGCTGAAGCTTATCAGCAATCAAAAAATCCGCTATTCAAAAAAGTGGTTTATCATACCCATGAATGGATAAAAAGGGAGTTAACTTCAGAAGAGGGAATGTTCTATTCAGCCTTAGATGCCGACAGTGAAGGGGTGGAGGGGAAATTTTATATTTGGACTAAGTCGGAATTGCAAGATATTTTAGGAAATGATGAGCCTCTTTTTAGCCTATACTATTCAGTAGATGCTTATGGCAATTGGGAGCATTCGAGCAATATTTTATACCGCACCAGAAGCAATGAGGAATTAGAAAAATTGACTTCAATGTCTATTGTGGAAATTGAAAAAATCATTCAAAAATGCAATACACATTTATTGGCCGAACGAGATAAAAGAATCAAGCCTGGCTTGGATGATAAGGCCATTACATCTTGGAATGCCCTCATGATTTCAGGTTATGCCAAAGCCTATCAGGTTTTTGATGAACCTGAATTTTTGAAAATGGCTAAGCGTTCGGCAGATTTTATTTTAGAGAATTTGTTAATAGATAAACGCCTTTATAGAATTTATAAAAATGGCAAAGTAAGTATACCTGCTTTTGCTGAAGATTATGCTTGCTTAACCGAAGCTTTGATTCAATTGTATCAAGCAACATTTGATGAGAAATATGTATTAGAGGCCAATGCCCTGATGGAGTTGAGCATACCCTATTTTTATGATGCAGATAGAAAGTTCTTTTATTTTACCTCAATAAATGATGAGGCCTTAATTGCCCGAAGGATTGATTTTAACGATGATGTGATACCTTCTGCCAATAGTGTGTTTGCAAAGTGCTTACAGATGCTGATGTATTATTATAGCAATACAGATTATGAAAATATTTTGGATGGAATGCTTCAAAGTATAAAACCCAAGATAGATAAATACCCCACAGGATATAGCAATTGGCTGCAAGTAATGTTAAACAAGGAAAAAGGCTTGTATCAAATCGTATTGAGCGGGAAGGATTATAAAGTATCTCAAAATGAATTGGACCAAATCTATTTACCAAATGCCGTTTATGCCTTGGTACAAAAGGATACCCAAATTCCTTTATTGAAAGATAAACCAATGTCAGACGCCTTATCAATTTATGTTTGTATCGACAAGACCTGCGGCCTTCCTCAGAATAATGTACAGTCGGTATTGGCTATGTTTACACTATAATTTAATAACTCGAATATTTTTTAATTCATTTTCTGTAATTAATTGAAGAATATACATCCCCGCTTTTAATTCACTTAAGCTTATTGAAGATTTCATTTGAATATTTTCAAATAGTTTAACTTCTTGAAGAGTAGACACATCCAAAACTCTTATTTTAGCTCTTATTTGCGCATTGCAGTTTATTGTTAATTTGTCATTAGTTGGATTTGGATAAACATTAAAGCTATTATACTTTTCAATTTCATTTAAACTCGATTTAAGTGGGGAAAATCTATAGACAGTATTTTGAGCAGGATATGACAATAGAAATGTGTCTTTCTTAGTTAGAAACTTTGGATTCTGAGGCAATCCGCCTAAAAGTACTTGTATTTTGTCTTCATCTTTTCCAATACCAACATAAGGTCCGATACTTTGCAACCAGGCTGAGGTATCAGCTTTGATTTTTCCTATATGTATTTCGAAAATGTTTGAACCTTCAAATAACCAAAGTTGGAAGTTTGCGTAATCTGAGGTATCAGAAGATTCATATAGTCCAACATTATTATATTCGACCTTGAAAACCCTATTATTATTGACAGTGTCCGTTTGGACGTTAATTGATGAAACGTATGGTGCATTTTTGTTTTTTTCTCTGTATCTAGCATTCAAAATGTATATTCTATTCGCAAAGAATGTTTGGGGGTGAAAAAAAGTTACTGCACCATTTTTAGAAATCCAAATAGAATTATAATCGATTCCATAAAAATTAAAATTAAAAGGCATAATAATATTACTGCTGCTACTTGTCGCAGGCGTCCAATATTGATCAGGCAAAATACTATATGGATGATTAAGTTCATTATAGACACTTGAATCAATCTTGAAATTAAAAAAGGGTTGTGCATAGCACATCCCTATTTTAAAAATTATCAATGTTGCAAATGAAAAACCTTTCATATATTTAGTATCCATAAGTTGAGCAAGGATTAGCTTCTAAATGGGTAAGTATCATTGAATGTAATTCTTCATTACTGATATTGATTCTGCCATTATTTACAACTGTTCCTTCGATTATATATGATACAAGAGTACCATCATCCTTATATAATGGGCTTTTTATTGGTTCTGTTGAACTAATTACAAATTGCTTGGACTTAGGTATGTATATTCCCCAATTTTTTAAAGTCCCATTCTCGTCAACATTGCTAGTATCCACAGATGTTAGAAACATTCCGAGTCCAGTGTTATCTCCAACTGGTGTCCATCCTCGCCCAAAGTATATACTTCTAAGGTAATTTACTAATAGGGTCATGTTTTGAGGATCAATTACTATTCAACAAATTGGACAACATCCATAGTTATTTTTTAATTCTAAGATATCAGCACATAATTCAGGAGGGTCAACTAATCGCATTAATTCAGGTAATGCGCATGGTACACATTGATCAACTAATTCAGTCCTACCTGCAGGCGTAGATAAGAAATAACAACCTCTAGGTCTTTTAGGATCATCATCTATGGTAGTTCCTTGGCCAAAAGATGAAATGGCAGATAAGCTTAGGATAATAATTACAAAAACTTTAAAATTTAAGTTTTTTATTTTGTGCTTTGTGTTTTGTGTTTTGTGTTTTCATAAATTTGGTTTTGAAATACAAATTTTACCAAATATAAATTGAAAGTCAAATTTATTTTATAAAAGAGCTGTTGTATAATCTATTCAAAATCTTATATTTGCCCTGCTTATCGAGAAAGACGGAGGGATTAGGCCCTATGATGTCTTAGCAACCCTTAACAGAAAGGGTGCCAAAACCTATCTTGAACCGAACGTGTGAAAGAGCTGATAAGTAAAGGCAATGCTGCTATTTACTTGTCAATCCAAAACTTTCCCGCTAAGCAAAAAAACATGCTGCCTTCATTTACCGGAAAATAAATGCTGGCTTGATTAACGAAGCGTCAAAGCTTACCGGAAGCCTAGATGCAAACAAAAAATTCATTACGAAAACATGAACATTACCGACATTTTAAAAGAACGAATCCTTGTTCTTGATGGTGCAATGGGCACCATGATTCAGCGACACAAGCTTGAAGAAGAAGACTTCAGAACTGAAGCTTTAAAAAATCATCCTCATCCGTTAAAGGGCAACAATGATTTGCTTTCATTATCTCGACCAGATATTATCAAAGATATTCATGCCCAATACTATGCTGCGGGTGCTGATATAGCTGAAACCAACACTTTTAGCGGTACTACCATTGCGCAAGCTGATTATCACTTGGAGCATTTGGTGTATGAATTGAATTTTCAATCAGCCAAAATTGCAAGAGAAGTAGCTGACGAGTTTACTGCTCGTGAACCAAACAAACCGCGATTTGTGGCAGGTTCAATGGGTCCTACCAATAGAACAGCTTCATTATCTCCAGATGTTAATGACCCAGGATATAGAGCAGTTACTTATGATCAATTGGTAACAGCCTACAAAGAACAAGCTAGAGCCCTGATAGACGGGGGAGCCGACTTGTTATTGGTTGAAACCATTTTCGATACCTTGAATGCCAAAGCCGCTTTGTTTGCTATTGAAGAGGTGTTTGATGAAATAGGTAAACGTTACCCAATCATGGTGAGTGGTACTATTACGGATGCTTCTGGTAGAACTTTATCAGGACAAACCACTGAAGCCTTTTTGATTTCGGTTTCACATATTCCATTGTTGAGTGTTGGATTGAATTGTGCTTTAGGCGCTAGTGCGCTTAGGCCATATTTACAAGTGCTTTCTCATAATTCAAACTTTATGGTGAGTGCGCATCCAAACGCGGGTTTGCCAAACGAAATGGGAGCTTATGATGAGAGTCCGGAATACATGGCACAACAAATTGAAGAGTTTTTAAAAGAAGGTTTGATAAATATTATTGGCGGTTGCTGTGGAACAACACCCCCACATATCAAAGCCATTGCTGATGTAGCGGCTAAGTATAAACCGAGGAAATTATCAGTTTCAAGCCAATAATTTTTAACCACTAAGACTCAAAGTAGGCACAAAGAACGCTAAGATGGAACTTGAAGAGCTAACAAAAACTATCATAGGAATAGCAATCAAAGTGCATTCACAATTGGGTCCAGGTTTATTAGAATCTGCTTATAAAGAGTGTTTGTTTTATGAGATTCAAAAACATGAAATATTTGTTGAGAAAGAAAAATCAATGCCCCTGATTTATGAGCAAGTAAAACTTGAAATTGGATATAGATTAGATTTGTTGGTAGACAATAAATTGGTTATTGAGGTCAAAGCAGTCGAGGGATTGAATGATGTTCATGTTGCGCAAACTTTAACTTATCTGAAACTCGGAAACTATAAATTGGGATTGCTAATAAATTTCAATGTATCTCTTTTGAAAAACGGAATTAGACGAATAATTAATTAAAAACAACTTTGCGCACTTAGTGTAAATTCTTTGTGCCTTTGTGGTTAAATAAAAAAATATAAGCCCGAGGCTAACAGCCAAAAGCCAAATCAAAATGAAAGTATATACTTTAAAATTATCAGGTCTTGAACCTCTAATTGTTACCCCCGAATCAAATTTTATCAATGTGGGTGAACGTACCAATGTTACAGGTTCGGCCAAGTTTTTAAAACTAATAAAAGAAGGCGACTATGATGGTGCTTTGTCTGTAGCCCGCGATCAAGTTGAAGGTGGAGCTCAAATTATAGATGTGAATATGGATGAAGGAATGTTGGATGGTGCAGAAGCCATGACCAAGTTCCTAAATTTAATAGCATCTGAGCCAGATATCTCGCGAGTTCCTGTGATGATCGACTCTTCAAAATGGCATATCATCGAAGCTGGATTGAAAGTAGTGCAAGGCAAATGCGTGGTTAATTCTATATCATTAAAAGCTGGAGAGGAAGAGTTCATTCAACAAGCCAAATTAATCAAACGCTATGGTGCTGCCGTTATCGTTATGGCTTTTGATGAAGTTGGTCAAGCCGATTCATATGAAAGACGAATTGAAATATGTGAAAGGGCATACCGAATCCTTGTAGAGAAAGTAAAATTCTATCCAGGTGATATCATTTTTGACCCTAATATTTTCCCTGTGGGAACAGGCATGGAAGAGCATCGTAAGAATGCTTTAGACTTTTTTAGGGCTACCAAATGGATAAGAACCAATTTGCCTGGAGCGCATGTAAGTGGTGGTGTTTCAAATGTGTCATTTTCATTTAGAGGAAACAATGCAGTGCGTGAAGCCATGCACTCAGCATTTTTGTATCATGCGATCAAAGAAGGAATGGATATGGGTATTGTAAACCCTGCCATGTTAGAGGTATATGATGATATTCCGAAAGAATTGTTAGAAAGGGTAGAAGATGTGTTGTTGGATAGGAGAGAAGACGCCACAGAACGCCTTTTGGAGTTTGCTGAAACGGTGAAACAAAAAGGCAAAGTTGAGGTGGTGAATGAGGAGTGGCGTAATGGAACAGTTGAATCTCGATTAAGCCATGCCTTAGTAAAAGGTATTGTTGATTTTATTGATGCCGATACTGAAGAGGCAAGACAAAAATTACCAAAACCATTAGATGTAATTGAAGGCCCATTGATGGCTGGAATGAATGTAGTTGGGGATTTGTTTGGTGCTGGTAAAATGTTCTTACCTCAAGTGGTAAAAAGCGCTAGGGTGATGAAAAAAGCGGTTGCTTATCTAATGCCTTATATGGATGAAGAGAAACGCAAGCAAACAGAAGCCCTCTCTAAATCTCTCCCTAAGGGAGAGACTTTGGGCGAAGAGGAGTATGGATACGAAACAGCGGATACAGCTCTTTATCCATTATTAAAAGAATTTGTTCTTCAAAATAGAAACAACCCAACAGATGCAGAAGAAATTTTATGGAATATTTTAAAGGGCAAAAAATTGGATGGATACAAATTTAGAAGACAACATATTATTGGAAGATACATAGCAGATTTTGTTTGTTTAAAAAAGAAACTAGTTATCGAATTAGATGGAAAGATTCATCAATTACCAGATAATATTGAATCGGATAAACAAAGAACGGAATGGCTTGAAGGCATGGGCTATAAAGTAATTCGTTTTGATAATGACCGAATATTTGCGGACATTGATAATGTAATAAACGAGATTTTGATCTGCCTGAAATCATTGAGTGATGTTGAGTCAAAAGTCATCCCCTTAGGGGAGGATTTAGGTGGGGCATGTAAGATATTAATGGCTACTGTAAAAGGTGATGTGCATGATATAGGAAAGAACATTGTGGGTGTGGTGATGGCATGTAATAATTTCGAAATTATTGACATGGGTGTGATGGTGCCAACAGACAAAATTTTAGCAAAAGCTATTGAAGAAAAAGTAGATGTAATAGGATTAAGTGGTTTGATTACACCTAGTTTAGATGAGATGGTAGGCGTAGCAAAAGAAATGGAAAGATTGGGTATGAAAATACCTTTATTAATTGGAGGTGCCACTACTTCAAGGGTACATACAGCAGTTAAAATCGATCCACATTACAGTGGTTCTGTTGTTCATGTAATTGATGCAAGTAAGAGTGTGCCAGTTGTTCAAAGCCTCATCAGTAAAGAGTTTGGCGAGGCTTACCACAAAAAACTAAAAGAAGATTATAGCCAATATCGTGAAGATTATAAAAATCGTAAGCGAGATAAAAATTTTGTAAGCATTGAAAAGGCACGTTCTACCAAAGTGAGTGTCGATGTTGCCAATATTGTGAAGCCTGCATTTACGGGTACCAAAGTTTTTGAAGATTATCCACTAGAGGATTTGAGGAAATATATTGATTGGACTCCATTCTTTGCAACATGGGAATTAGCTGGTCGATACCCTAAAATATTGGATGATGCCATCATTGGATCTGAAGCAAAAAAACTGTTTGATGATGCTAATAAGATGTTGGATGAAGTGATTAGTAAAAAGCTTCTTACTGCCAAAGCAGTGGTAGGTTTTTGGCAAGCCAATTCAGTAAGCGATGATGTTGTTGTCAGTTCTAGAGAAACCAATGTCAGTTCGAGCGGAGTCGAGAACACCTTTCACTTCCTACGTCAACAATCAGAAAAAGCAGATGGCCAACACTACAATTGTTTAGCAGATTTTGTGGCAGCTAAAGAAACAGGTGTTAGCGATTACATGGGAGGATTTGCAGTAACGGCTGGTATAGGTATTGAGCCTTTGGTTGAAGCTTATGAAAAAGATCATGACGATTACCATAGCATCATGATTAAAGCCATTGCAGATAGATTGGCAGAAGCATTTGCAGAGCGCATGCATGAGCTTGTTCGTAAAGAATATTGGGGTTATGCTTCAAATGAAAATTTAAGCAGTGAAGATTTGATAAAAGAGGAATACCAAGGTATTCGCCCTGCTCCAGGCTATCCTGCTTGTCCCGACCATACTGAAAAGCGTACCTTGTTTAATTTGTTAGATGCTGAAAATAGAATTGGTTTGCACCTAACTGAAAACTTTGCTATGTATCCTGCTGCTGCAGTGAGTGGATTTTATTTTGCTCACCCACAAAGCAAATATTTTGGTTTAGGCAAAATAGCCAAAGACCAAGTAGAAGAGTATGCTAAACGAAAAGGCGAAAGTGTTGAATGGGTTGAAAAATGGCTTGCTCCTAATTTGGGGTATGAGTAGATTTTGATAAGCTCAAGGATAATAAAAAGGCAACTAATCAATTCATGATAGCTGCCTTTTTTGTGTTTAATATATGCTTTATTTATAAACCCTCTTCAACTTGAATTCTTTTACCGGAGTGATAAGCAATGGCACGGTTTCAACGGTAACAGAACTTGTGTCTAAGCCGAATGCTCTTTCTTCTGATAAACTTAATCTATCAAGTTTGAAGTACATATCCATGATCCAACGCTCATAGCCAGATAATTCATTTTCGTGCGAAAGGTGACGTTTTAAAACAACAAAACGGAAATCGCCAGTAATGTTTTGTTCCCTCAATGAAGTATAACGAGAGGTAACATCCACTTCGCCATTTCTCACCAATTCTTCAACCACTTTTCTGAAATAGAAATTTACTTTTTGTTCAACTCTGAAACCCAATTTAAATTCTACCTTGATGATGTCGTTTTCTGCAATGTGATCCACCTTGTATTCCATTTTATAAGGCTGGTCATCCACATGTACGTGCACAAACCAATAGATATCTGCTTTCTTAGGTCTTTTTTGCAAAATTGAATACATTACTTTTGATTCAATCTCAAGCAAGGTATCAGCACTGGTAAGATAAATTAAATGGGTTGAGTATTTCGATATTGAAGTATCATTACTTAATTCTTTTAGCAAAGGAATGTAGTTTTTAAGAGGTACAAATTCGGTAAGGCGGTTCTTTATTTTACGACCTTTATACCAAATCCACATTACAAAAATAAATACGCTGCTGATAAGTAAACTTACCCATCCACCATGTTGAAATTTTAGTAAGTTGGCTACAAGAAATGAAACCTCAATAGACCCATAAACCAATAAAATACTTAATACAACAATTTTGGCAACTTTCTTTGTTCTCAAATAATTTGACAATAAGAATGTAGTCATTAACATGGCAATGGTGATGGCTAGACCATAAGCGGCACCCATATTGGCAGATTCTTTAAAATACAATACAATTCCAATACAACCCGCCCATAGTAACCAGTTTGCACTAGGCACATAAAGCTGTCCTTTCATATTGCTTGGGTATTTGATGGATACTTTTGGCCAAACATTAAGCCTAATGGCTTCTGAAATCAAAGTAAAAGAACCACTTATTAATGCCTGACTGGCAATGATAGCAGCTAATGTGGCTATCACAATTCCTGTAGGTAAAAACCATGATGGCATGATATGATAGAATGAATTGATGCCAGTTTCCTGCAAGGTTTTTCCTTCATAGTTCAAAAGATTTGCTCCTTGTCCAAGGTAATTTAAAACCAAAGCAATTTTTACATATATCCAGCTTACTCGAATATTGTTTTTTCCGCAATGTCCAAGATCTGAATAAAGTGCTTCAGCCCCAGTTGTACATAGGAATACTGCACCTAATAGCCAAAAGCCTTTAGGATAATTGGCCAAGAGGTTATAAGCATAATAAGGATTCAATGAATTTAATACATCTAAATGGCAGCCAATTTTAGAAAGTCCTAAAACGGCCAACATGCCAAACCAAATAAACATGATAGGTCCAAATGCTTTACCTACCAAGGAACTTCCCACCCTTTGGATAACAAATAAAACGGTGATGATGGTTATTACAATAGGAATAGTCGGTATATCCGTTCTAATAATT
>Ga0214921_10012700_pt1 | contig 10016 bp, 11 predicted proteins | sample LL1505_MetaG_FD_177992 | JGI IMG/M metagenome (GOLD analysis project Ga0214921, IMG submission 177992) | Freshwater microbial communities from Lake Lanier, Atlanta, Georgia, United States - LL-1505 | ecosystem: Environmental > Aquatic > Freshwater > Lake | place: USA: Georgia | collected...
TACTTTGATGGTTTTAGGGAGAAAATGAAATCGCTAGAAAGCAAAAAGCCCTTATAAAATAAGGGCTTTAAGCGGATTAACTGGTTGCGGGGATAGGATTTGAACCTATGACCTTCGGGTTATGAGCAAGAAAAACAGAGTGTTTATTTATGTTGATTAGTTTTTATAAGTTCTTGTAATATCAATAAAAATCAATATTTATAAGGCTTTTAAGGCGAATTTGAGTATTCCCCAAAATTCCCGAGAATTCCGCTAGAATCCCTACATGACCCCTACATGGGATTTTAAGGAAAGAAATGACTACCAAGCATCTTGGCTTTACGGCATCGAAAGTAGGAGCTTTGGCTTGTGAAGTTGGCAAGTCACAAACTATTTATTGGGATAGTAAGACCCCAAGCCTTGGTCTGAGGGTTACTCCCAGCGGTAAAAAGGCGTTTATTTTCGAAACCTGGTTTGCTGGTAAATGCCTTCGAATAACCATAGGCGATGTTGATACCTGGTCTTTGGGAAATGCTCAAGCTGAGGCTAGGCGTTTAAAGGTGCTTACAGACCAAGGAATCGATCCAAGGATAGAGAAGGCTAAGTCCGAGGCAAAGAGCAGAGCAAGCCGCTTAAAGGGTACAAAAGGACTAATTATCTGGCAAGAGTACATAAAGGCTCGACAGCATCAATGGGGGGATAGGCATAAAGCTGATCATTTAGATATGGTGCGAAAAGGGGGGCAGAAGGTAACCCGAGGACTTAAGAAAGGGCAGCCAACTACTAAGCAAAAGGGAATCTTGCTTGACCTTCTCTCCCTACCTATTAACGAAATAACCAAAGAAAAGATACAGCCTTGGTTAAAGAAGGAGGCTAAAACAAGACCAGCAAGGGCTAGATTAGCTTTATCAGCCCTTAGAGCTTTCTTAAGGTGGGCTGGTGACCAAAATGACTACAAATCGCTTGTAGATGTAACAGCCTGCGATAGGCTTACCAAGGAGCTTCCACCAAAGCAAGCAAAAGATGACTGCTTACAAAAAGAGCAGCTAAAGATTTGGTTCAAAAATGTCAACAAAATAGGTAATCCTGTTATTAAGGCATATCTTCAGGCGCTATTACTTACTGGGGCTAGAAGAAATGAGCTTGCCGCCCTTGAGTGGGCGGATGTTGATACTCAATGGCACACCGCAGTTATTAGAGATAAGGTAGACGGTAACCGAACTATCCCACTAACGCCCTATGTTGAGCTATTAATTAGCAATCTCAAAAGGGAAAATAAATATGTATTTAGTAGTCTTACCGCCAAAAGTGGTCGATTAACTGAGCCTCGTAAGGCACATCAAGTAGTAATTGAGAATGCTGGTATACCTAATTTATCGATTCATGGCTTAAGGCGGTCATTCGGAACGCTTGCCGAGTGGGTGGAGTGTCCAGCTGGAATTTCAGCCCAAATCATGGGGCATAAGCCAAGTGCTATAGCAGAAAAACATTACCGAAGAAGACCAATTGATTTACTTAGAATGTGGCACACAAAGATCGAGAAATTTATTCTTGATGAGGCTGGAATACCTCAGCCAAAGGAGGGAAGCAAGCGACTTAGAGTTGTAAATACGAAATAATATAAATAGCCTTTGCCTAGCTTGACGAAGCGAAAACCCGGATTACCTTCCCGGGCTGGCAAAGAGCTTTACAGAAGGGTGCATAGGGGTATGCAAAATGGTAATAGATTGGAATTATTGGCTTAAATGCCGAACACTCACCGAGATTGAGATGGTGCTATTAACTCTAGGGCTTGACCCTGAGAACTTCCAAATAGATGTTTTTGCTGGTGAACATTATTTAGTTGATGACGCTGACCTTAAGCAAAAGCAAAAAGACTTCATAAGGCGAATGGGCATAGTTCAAGATTACCGCTTTAAGTCCTATGGATATATGGCTGATGATGGTGAGTGGGGCGATTACTTTTCAGCAAATAATCAAAAAGTAATTGTCAGTAGATTCCTTCTTTGGCTAAAAAATGAGGATATGGGTTGGGATTTGCCGCCAGAATTAAAGACTACTATTCAAGAATCAAGTAATACCTCTAAAAAGGGAGCTGAATTATTGCCTCGAAAGAATATCCCAATACAAGTCCAACAAGATAAAAATGTCTTAGATGCTATTAAGATATTGGGACAGAAACCTCTAGCTTTACCACCCCAAACTAAGCGGGGAACTAGGACATTCAAGGCAGATGTAAAGGATTACTGTATCAGTAATCATAATTTCACATCAGATACTTTTGACAATACTTGGAAAAGACTTAAAGAAAATAACAAAATAAAGTCATGTTCATAACTATGGTTTAACTCTAGTAAAAATAACTAGTGAACCAGACTAGAACTACTAGGCTTAATGGTAATTAAATAGGTATACCTAAACAACATAAGGTATACAAATGAATCATCCAATTGAAACAGATTTACCGGCAGTTCTAACGACAGATAAGGCATCCGCCTATATCAATCGCAAACCACAGACATTACGAAAGTGGGCATGTTTAGATAATGCCCCTAATGGCATTAGACCAATTCGCATAAATGGGAGACTTGCTTGGAAAGTGTCTGACCTTCAAAAGTTACTGGAGGGCTAGCATGGAATTCCAAATAAAAAAGCCATCGGACGAGGATGGCTTGGGTACATCAACAACATATGAAGATTCTAACATGCCACCAAGTAGTTATGGGATGTATTTGAATTGGAAATATCTAGAGCCTGATGAAATAAAAAGTGCAAAAAGTCCTGAGGTCAAATTTCCAATTGATGCCTGCCCATTGTTGATGAAAAAAGCTGTAATGGAAGCAGTAGATTTCAATCAGTGTCCTGTGCCAATAGCAGCAGGCATAGCATTGGGTGCAATATCAGCATCCACTCAAGCCCACTTTGATGTATCTCGAGATGAAAACCAAGTATCGCCTATCTCCTTATCTCTGATAACAATAGCCGAATCGGGTGAAAGAAAAACTTCTACAGACAAGCCATTTGCTAAGTGTTTTTATGAATGGGAGTTATCACAAAGAAATATCTATAACCTTGAGCTTGAAAAGTATAAAAATCAACTTAAAGCATTCGAAATTGCTAGTAAGGAGATTGGAAAAGGTGAGATTAATCAAAATGTAATTTATAGGGCGCTTGATCAGTTGGAGCAGCCCATAAAGCCCATACAAAAGACAATTCTTAACGACAGAGTAACAATTGAAAAATTAATTAGCAACTTAGCAGATTATCCAATTGCCTATCTCAATAGCAATGAAGCGGGAGCAATATTAGGCGGGTACGCCTTTAAATCTGAAAATTTTCAATCTGCCATAACAACTCTTAATCAACTTTGGGATGGAGTTCAAATCAAGCACGATACAAGAGGAGGGAATTTATTATTAATTCCAAAGCCACGAGTAACAATAAATCTCTTATTGCAGGAATCGGTCTATAGGAATTTTTGTGATGGTAATGATGGTTTGGCATTTTCAACAGGTGCATTAAGTAGATTCCTAATATCTCAGCCAACCTCAACAATTGGGTCAAGACTTTATAGAAAAGCTCCCGAGGGAATGCCGTCAATTTCTGCATTCAATACTTTAGTGAAGGAATATCTTGCTAAACCTGCTAATTTTGAAAATGGAGTACTTCAAACAAAGGTACTAACCCTATCACCTGAAGCAAAGCGAATTTGGATTGACTTTCATGACAACATTGAAAGTGAGTTAGCTGAAGGAGGGCAGCTCTATATGATTCGAGGATGGGGCGCAAAAGCAGCTGAACAAGTCGTAAGAGTTGCTGCAAACTTTCAAGTACTAAGCTGTAAAGATCCAAAAATAATAGATTCTGATTCTTTATTACGATCAATACAGGTCGTTTCATACTACTTAAATGAATCTTTAAGGCTATCCACCTCATCAAAATCAAGAGAATGTGCGAGGGTATTAAATTGGCTAATTAAGCATGCAAAGAGGCTTAAAACACCATACATAGTCAGATATTCAATACAACAAAATATTCACAATGATTTGAGAAATACTCAAAAAATTGATGATGCTCTTACATACTTAGAGCAGGAGGGATTTATTCAGTGCCAAGTACTCGAGGGTAAGAGCTATGTTTATTTGAATCCACATTTATTGGTAGACGAATCAATGTTGAATGGTTGACATATGAATATAGTAGAAAAAATGATTAGTGGGCTATGGATTCAGGAAATTGCTAAGTCTGCTAATTTGAACTTAGCAGATTTAGCTAAAAAACATCATTTCAATTATCAAAGTGAATTTGATAATTTATACGAGTATTTATCCAAAAAGTACTTATGGACTTCCGAGGACTATGAGGCTTGGAAACTTGATTTAGAGAGATCTCCGCATGATGTAATTATTTGCATGAGGGCTCTTAAAAGTTCATGGATTAGAGGGGGGTATGGTGTTTTAGAAGAAATAGATTGGGGTGAGCCATGAGAAGTACTGCCGATAGCTTTGACATTCTTAAGGATATTGAAAATTTTTATAAGACAGAACTTAATTTATCAATCTCAATATCAATTGAGAATTTTGGAATGTCAAAAGGTTTGGATATAAATAATCTAATTAATTTGACCATTGATGAAATCGCCAAGTTGGATACAGCACTCAAATGACAAAAAAAGGAAATACAGTCGAGCTCAAAAGAGATCCAAATCAAAGCGAAGGCTTAACTTTGGCTCAATTTAAAACCAAATCATCCTTCATGAATGCACCTATATTGGGAATATATGAACATAAAGTAGATAAAGCACCTTTTGATCTACAGGAAACTATAAATAGTTTAGAAATAACCATCAAGGAAATTGGCGATGATGATTTAAGTGCTATCGAATCAATCTTAATTTCACAGGCTAAGTCTCTAGAAGCAATCTTTGCGAATTCCATCATTAGGGCTAATAAATGTGAATATATGCAAAACTATGAGGCTCATATGCATATTGCACTTAAGGCTCAGAATCAATCAAGGTCAACATTGCAAACATTGATTCAATTGAAGCAACCAAATCAAACTACCTTTGTGAAACAAGCAAATATTTCTCAGGGGCATCAACAAGTAAATAATCATTCAGAAAAAAATCTGATTTTGCAAAACAAACTATTAGAGGCGAATCAAAATGGCTGCAAGAAAGTGGACAGAATGCCAAAAAAAGCGACAAAGAGAGTTGATTCATCAATGGAAGCCATGGACAAAATCGACAGGAGCCAGGACGCCTGAGGGTAAAAGAAGATCAGCTCAAAATGCCTTTAAAAATGGGGAAAGTCGACAGATAAGAGAAATGATTAAAGATTTAAACAAATTACTTAAAAAACAAAGGAGAATTGTTAAGATAATGAATCAAAGGCTCATAATATGAGTCTTAAAACATGGATAGTGTTGACATGATAAAAATTCAATAAGATTCAGTATACAAATGGAAAACTTTTTCACAACACTATTGCTAATCATTGTTTACGGTCTTATTGCTCTACCGATTCTCCTACCTATTATCAAAAGAATTCCCACCGAGCCTGCTAATCAATTTCTAATAAAACATTTTGGTAAGGGTAAATATCCTCTTCAGATTTACATCCCAGAAGAGTTAATTCTTGATCGCAAAGAATTACATGAAAAACTATTAGAAGGATATAAGAATTACAATCCAAAAAATATTTCTTACCCAAGTCTCCTTAGGTCAACTTGGACTAGCTCTCCTATTCTTAACAATTTCGGGAATAGGGTAAATTTTGAAAAAATTCGACAGTTTTCCTCAAGAATCGATGTCCCGAATGAAAAAATTCTTGTAAACATCGATGATGTTAAAGAATTGATGTCGCTTGATTATTCGTCAATACTTGACCAAATTAGTACAGCCCTCAGCAGAACAGTAGAGTACCCTGTTCAAAGACCTCAAAAGCAGAGCGTACCGAAGCCACCAGAATTTATTGAGCCAGAGAGATTGGTAATTAGAGAGCCTAGGATTGAACTGCCACTTTATAAAGGTTCATATGAGTTTTTTAATAAATATGTATATCTCTATTACAAAGAGGACATAGACAGAGTAAAAAATGCTGCTTACAAGAGAAGTAAATTATTAGAAAAGGAAACAAAGCAGCTTGAAGAAATTCATTCTTATCGTGAAAAATCAAAAATTCTTTATGAAAAATTAGTGACAGAGAATGAAAATGCATTTAAGAATTTACTTGCTGAATGGGAATCTCACATAAAAGAATGGACAGAAAGCGCTCAATTAGACTTTAATAAATTGAGGGATTTACAAAATATATTACTTGCTGACAATATTGCTTCTCAAGCTGAGATCATACTTAATCTTATTAAATTACCAGTCTGGATTCCCACAGCATTTGAGGTTAAATTTGATAGTGAATCCAATATTCTGATTGTTGAGCACGAATTTCCAGACATTGGCGATATTTTTTGGAAGAAAAATGTTGAGCTTAAAAGTGGCTTTTCAGAAAAGCAGCCTAATCAAAAAGAAATCAGGCAAGTTTGTGAAGTTTTTTACCCATCAATTGTTTTAAAAATTGCAGTTGAATTAGCTGTTCAACTTGAATGTAAGCCGTCTACAGCAATTGTTATTAATGGATGGGCTGACTATACAATCAAAGCAACTGGAAACAAAAAAAGGGCTTACTGTGCCAGCCTAATGGCTCAAGTTGCGGCTCTAAGAGATTTGAATTTAAAAACTCTAGATCCTCTAATTGCTTTTAACAGCCTAAAAGGTATCTCTGCTCGATCACTTGAGCTTACTCCAATTACTCCACAGGTGAAAATTAATTTCGAAGACAAAAGATTTGTTGAAGAAAAGGACATACTGGGAAAAATTAGTAATGAGCAAAATCTCGCCTCAATGAATTGGGAGGATTTTGAACACCTATGTAGAGAATTGTTTGAAAGAGAATTCGCTTCTTCTGGCTCTGTTGTTAGGGTAACTCAGGCATCTCGAGATCAGGGAGTTGATGCTGTAATTATTGATCCCCATCCCATTCGTGGTGGAAAAATTGTTATCCAAGCAAAAAGATATGTAAATACAGTTGATGTTTCATCTGTAAGAGATTTATATGGCACTTTAATGAATGAAGGTGCAATGAAGGGTATTTTGGTATCAACAAGTAACTTTGGACAAGATGCCTATGCCTTTATTCAGGGAAAGCCATTGTCTTTAATTAATGGCAGTGAATTATTAGGCTTACTTGAAAATCATGGGTATAAGTATCGAATTAACTTAGAGGAAGCCAGGCAATTTCTTAAAGAAACAAACTCTTTTCAATCTGGCAATAGATATGCTGGCAGCACTAAGTTTAATGACGATTTGCAAAATGATGGTGAGAACGATTAATTACAATCATGATAGAGTTTTTTAACATGTATAAATATTTTTTTATCTTGGCATTATTTTCATTTAATACCAAGGCTCAAGTAACTTATTTCAATAACTCATCTGGTCTTCCGCTTGGAACAGCTAATCAGATAGGAAATATTACTTATTTCAATGATTCGACAGGGCTTCCACTAGGAACTGCCAATCAGGTTGGCAGGATTACTTATTTCAATGATGCCTCTGGATTGCCATTAGGAACGGCTATCAGTCCCCAGCAAGTTCAGCCATATCAAGTTCCTCAATTTAATAATCAGCCCATACCCAATGCGCCTGTGATTCCTATATATCCAGGGCGAGTGCGATAGCTAACCTCCCAAGGGCTGAAATCAACCAAGTGCTACTTTGTTGTCATTGATTAAGCTAAGGCAATCAAATCAGATGACCTTTGTAAGGCAGGCGAATATCACTCAAGGTCATCAAGAGGTCAGTAATTTATTTGGAAAAGAGAAATTTCACAAATGAACTATTAAGGACTGGTCGTGCGCAATTGGACACAAGACGAAATACAAAGAGAGTTAATTGAAAGTTGGAAGCCTTAGACAAAATTAACAGTCACAAGGACTCATGATAGAAAAGCTAGGATTGCTATTAAGGTTGGTAAAGGTATGGAAATTAGGTTATTACTAAAAAAGCAACTAATCTGTTTAAAAAAATGTTAAATTTTATAATTATTAAATAAATTTCCGCACATAGGAATTCTGCAATGAATAATGTTTATGCCCCCATCATTTTTTTATTTAGCTCTTTTGCTTTTTCTAATACTTATGCATGGACTATGTATTGGAATGAATCAAAGGCTATTCCCGAGGCTCAATCTATAAATGCGGATATAACCTGCATTCCCAATACTGTAATAGTGGGGGATACAGTCCTTCTTGCGGGCAAGTTTTTTATAGTTAAATCAATTCCTCAAGTCGCTTCAGCTTGTACAGACCAAATCTTTCCAATACAGGCTACATTGGAGGCTAATAGTAAGGCAAATGATCTTGAAAAAAGATTGCCTAACATAACAGTCCCTGATGGCTATAAGCGAAATTATCGAGGAGAAACGCCATCTTTGAGAAATGGTCCATTAATGTTTGCAATTGACCCAAAGCTTGATGCTGCGATCAGTTTATTTGTTAGCCCAAGACCTCCCCAGCTACTGCCATCCTCAAATCCTTCTACGCAAGATTTGGATAAATTAGCAAAGATTGCTCTTGCCGCAATCAACAATTATTACGAAAACCCTGTAGTGTCTGAGCCCATTAAAATAAAGATCAATGGGGTTGATGTATGGCGAAATATAGTTTCAGGTATTCCAAGAAATTCAAAAAGTAAGATCCCTGTAACTTTTATGCAAACCCACTACAGTGGGGATACTGATTTTGTTTTTTTAAAACAATGGACCTCTGAAGCAAATTTCTCAAAGTATCAAGCTGAATTTGAAGCAACGGCAAGTTCAATTCAAAATTTAAATTCCTCGTCTGTAATATCAAACTCAAGATAGTCCTAAACTGAATAAGACTTATCTAATCAATATAAATAAATGACGAAATTTTCTATTAGAGCTTATTTATTAGTCATTTCAATTTTTTTCATTCTTTTTGGTTGTGCCACTCAAAAACAATCGATTAGTGAATGGACGGTAACTTGGGATTTAATCTCAACTTCTAAGAGCGGGTTTGTAGTTGTAAGAGATGCTAATTACGGAGCTATAAAACTTCATACAGGCGATCTTGAAAATCTAATGTATGTATCTGAAAAGATGGCAAAGGTTAGCGGCATTCCCGTTCAAATTAGGATAAATAATCTGCCTGGTCCAAATGCTTATGTATATCAGCAATATGGTACTAATTTCATATCTATCACTGTAAAGATGCTGAACCTATTCGGCTTAGATGAGGATGCTTTGGCTAACATAATTGGTCATGAGATGGCTCACATAAAGCTATCTCATATAGAGATTCGAAAAGAAAGAGAGACTATTTCTCAAGTAGCTTCAAATGTTGTTGGGATTGCCCTGGAGGCGCTGGGAGTGCCGTTTGGGAGCACTATTTCATCTACTGGTACGAAAGTTATTACATCTGCTTACTCTAGGGAGGAAGAAAGAGAGTCGGATAATCTCGGGATTGAATGGGCTATAAAGGCGGGATACTCACCTTGTGGTTTTGTTAAAACTTTTAAAAAGATTCAATCAATTGAATCTGGCTCAATTCCATTTCTAGCTTCACATCCAATTACAGCAGAGCGAATAGAAAGTGCGATTAAGCTTGCTCAGGCTAAAGGGTATGGTGATTGCAAATCGATTTTTGATTAATGATCTACCTAACGCATCAGTAGTCAATATTTCCTACGGTTGAGTAAGAACTTTTGTATGACAGTTCAGCCAGGCTGTTGTAATTTAAGGTTGATCAAAATTCCCTACACCACCCCTACATATTCAAAAATTAAAAAAGGGCTTAAAAGCTGAAATTGCCTTTAAACCCTTTATTTATATGGTTGCGGGGATAGGATTTGAACCTATGACCTTCGGGTTATGAGCCCGACGAGCTGCCAGACTGCTCCACCCCGCGTCTGAGCCTTAGATTCTAGCATTTTTATGCCCCAATGTCGAGCAAAGCTC
>Ga0214921_10012701_pt1 | contig 10016 bp, 10 predicted proteins | sample LL1505_MetaG_FD_177992 | JGI IMG/M metagenome (GOLD analysis project Ga0214921, IMG submission 177992) | Freshwater microbial communities from Lake Lanier, Atlanta, Georgia, United States - LL-1505 | ecosystem: Environmental > Aquatic > Freshwater > Lake | place: USA: Georgia | collected...
TGATGTCCAGAAGTTGCGCGACGATGTGGTGAGTGGTGAAAATCAAGCAGCGTAGTTACATCTGGATCTACGACCAGAATTACATCGCCACCGCGTCCACCATTACCGCCATCTGGCCCGCCGAGTGGCTTAAATTTTTCGCGCTTAACTGAAACGCAACCATCGCCACCTTTTCCGGCAGCGGCATAAAGAGTTACCCGATCAACGAATGTTGTCATTGCTACTCCTTACTTTTTATCAAATCATTTACCTGATGGAATTAAAAAAGCGAGCCACGCATACGTGCGGCTCGCTCTTTTATGAGAACCGAAAATTAAGCTACAGGGACCACGTTTACAACGCGACGACCACGAGCTTTACCGAACTCAACTGCACCAGCAGCTAGAGCGAATAGGGTGTCATCTTTACCGCGGCCAACATTCTTGCCTGGGTGGAAGTGAGTACCGCGTTGGCGAACAAGGATTTCGCCACTGTTTACAAGTTGGCCACCAAAACGCTTGATGCCTAAATACTGTGGATTTGAATCGCGACCGTTACGTGTCGAGGAGACACCCTTCTTACTTGCCATTTCTGCGCTCCCTTACTTCACGCCGTTGATGGCGGTAATTTTTACTTTAGTTAACTGTGCGCGGAAACCTTGACGACGGCGGTGACCGGTCTTGTTCTTGTAGCGCAGGATGTCAATCTTTGGTCCCTTTAGCTCTTCTAGAACTTCGCCAGTTACTTTTACGCTAGCTAGAACTTTTGGATCAGAGGTAATGCTCGCACCGTCAACGACTAGTACAGCAGGAAATGAAACGGTTGAACCTGTCGCACTATCAATGCGATCGACAACGATGGTCTCGCCAACTTCGACTTTCTCTTGGCGGCCGCCAGCCTTCACGATTGCATACACAGTGGAGCTCCAGTTCTAAATTAGGCTGCGAACCCGATGGGCGCGAGCAGGGGTTAAGGATACGGATTGCCCGTACCCTGGGTCAAACTGAGGCTAAGGGTCAGCTAGTTGCCGATCCGGGGGTAATAATCCCTGAACTAGCAGCCCGGCGACGCTTTTTGCGAGGGCCTGAGGCAGCTGGCTCAGCTGCAGTTTCGGCAGTCTGGGAGGCCTCGGTATCTGAATCGGTGTTCGACTCAGTTTCTACCTCTTTAGCAACCGGAACTGGGGTGGCCTTAATTTTGATTGGTTCCATGTGAATATGGATTCCACGACCAGCGCAACTATCGCAAGTAGTTGAGAAGGCTTCGATTAGACCTTGTCCAACGCGCTTACGGGTCATTTGAACTAAACCGAGCGAAGTAACTTCAGCAACTTGATGCTTAGTGCGATCACGACCTAAACATTCAACTAAGCGACGCAGAACTTGTTCACGGTTTGATTCAAGAACCATATCGATGAAGTCGATGACGATAATTCCGCCTAAATCGCGCAGGCGAAGTTGACGAGCAATTTCTTCGGCTGCTTCTAAATTGTTTTTAGTAACGGTCTCTTCGAGAGAACCGCCCTTGCCAATGAATTTGCCAGTGTTGACGTCGATCACGATCATCGCTTCGGTACGATCGATTACTAGCGAACCACCTGAAGGCAAATAAACTTTACGATCAAATGCTTTTGCTAGTTGTTCTTCGACACGGAAGTCAGCGAATAGATCGCCAACGCCGGTGTACTTCTCAAGTTTAGAAACTAATTCAGGAGCGATCAACCCAAGGTAATTATTGATCTCATCCCATGCCCCGCTACCCTGCACAGTTAACTTACGGAAATCTTCATTGAAGATATCGCGGATAACTCGAACAGCTAAATCTGGTTCCACATAAATAGCCGCAGGTGCGTGGAAGTTTGGGTTGATCGACTTCTGATAAATATCTTCCCATTGCGCCTTTAAGCGAGCGACATCATTGGTTAAGTCTTCTTCGGAAACTCCTTCGGCTGCGGTACGCACAATTACGCCAGCTGTTTCTGGAATTAAATTCTTTAGGATCGACTTTAAGCGATTACGTTCTGGCTCAGGTAAGCGCTTAGAAATACCGCTCATGCCGCCGCCAGGGACATAGACCACGTAGCGACCAGGCAAGGAAACTTGGCTAGTTAAGCGAGCACCCTTTTGGCCAATTGGATCTTTAGTAACTTGAACCAGAACTGATTGACCAGACTTAAGTACAGTTTCAATTTTGCGTGGCTCAGACTCAGAAATTCCGGCTGAATCCCAATTTACTTCGCCGGCATATAGAACAGCGTTACGTCCTTTTCCAATATCAACGAAGGCAGCTTCCATTCCTGGCAATACGTTTTGCACGCGACCAAGATAGATATTGCCAACGTAGGAAAGATTGGTATTTCGATTTACATAGTGCTCAACCATGACATTGTCTTCGATCACTGCGATCTGGGTACGATCAGCGATTTGGCGAACTAGCATCTCGCGGTCAACATTCTCGCGACGAGCTAACAAGTCAGTATCAGTAATGATGGTGCCACGACGACGATATGGCTCGCGATAATCAGAACGGTATTCGCGATCACCGCGTGAACTTGGGCGATCATTGCGTTCGCGACGATTACGCTTTGGATCGTTACGAGTTGGACGCTCTTTTGTTTCGCGCACCTTTACAACTGTTACGACACCATCTTCTTCAACTACTTCACCCGGTACTACGCCATCTCCGGCTGCACGTCGACGACGGCGACGACGGTGAGTACCAGTTCCATCATCTTCGGTTTCGGAATTTTCCGAATTTTCATCGGTACTTGAATTCTCATCAGGATTAACTGAACCTGGCTTGCGTCGACCGCGGCCACCACGGCGGCGGCGGCGACCACGTGAACTATCTTCGCTATCTGAATCACTCTCGCCTGCAGCTGTACTCTCAACTATTGGTTCTTCGCTTTTTGCGGGTGCTGATTTTTTAGCTGGCGCTTTTTTCGCCGGAGCTTTCCCAGCACCATTTTTCTCTGCGCTATTTTTCTCAGCAATGGGGGCAGCCTGGAAGATCGCTACTGGAACCGCGGCAGCTTTTTTAACTGGCTTGGTTTTCTTCTCCTCCGGGCTTGCGACCTCAGTATTTGATGCAACCGGGGTAGTTTCTGGGCTTACTTCGCCCTTAACTTTGGGAGTCTTTTTAGCCGCGCGCTTACGCGGGTTTTTTGGCGCAATAGCCATGTCTTCAAATCCTAAATGCACTTGTTAAGTGCGGGTCCGGCTTAAAAATCAATCTCAGTACGCGGTTGCGTAGTCGTAGAAAACCTTTAAGCAAATCTTTGGTAGTTCGCGCTAATCACTGGTCGCGATGATCGCGGGTGCGCGCCGAACTGTTGCCCAAGTATGACAGATGTGGCCCGAAATCCAAATCAAGCGTGAATTAGCCGCGCTGGCGAGCGTGAACGTTCTGCAAAAGACCAAAGCCGATCAAGGTCGCGAACATACTCGATCCCCCATAAGACATAAATGGCAGCGGTACGCCGGTCATTGGCATCAGACCAAGCGTCATTCCAATATTTTCAAAGGTCTGGAATGCAAACCACGCTACTACCCCGGTACAGACAAGTCGCCCGTAAGGGTCCGTTGCGCGACGGGCAATTCCAAATGCTCGCATCAATAAAGTTAAGTAGAGCAAAATAATTACACCACAACCTAGAAAACCAAGTTCTTCGCCAGCTACTGTGAAAATAAAGTCGGTCTGCTGCTCTGGCACAAAGCGACCATTTGTTTGCGGACCATTAAATAATCCCTTGCCAATTAAGCCGCCGGAACCAACAGTGATGCGCGCCTGTCGTAATTGATATCCACTTCCTTGAGTATCGGCATTTGGATTAACAAAAGATTGCAAACGTTTAACTTGATATTGATCAATCACGCCAGATTTAACTGCGCCAAAGACACCAACAACAGCAACTAAAATCAACGCCACAACCCAGCGACCAGAAGCGCCAGAGGCTGCGATGATTGTTAAAACTGAGCAGCTGATGATAAATACGGTTCCCATATCTGGCTGCAGCAAAATCAAGAGCACTGGAAGAGCGGCAACAACTAAGGCTTGAATTACATTTTGGTTGCTTGGAATATCACTGTCATGACTGCGCTCGGAGAGAATCATAGACATTCCAACAATGATTGATATCTTGGCCAATTCGGCCGGCTGAATTTGGAATCCACCAGGAAGCGCGATCCAAGCCTGCGCACCATTTACTTCCGAACCCAAGCCTGGAATCAAAACAAAGCCAAGACCTAAAACGCCAAGTGCCCAAAGAATTGGTGTGTAGGCACGAAGCAATCGGTAATCAATCAAGGTTGTGCCCCACGCTAGAGCGCAACCAATTGCAATGTTAATTACATGGCGCTTCAAGTAGTACTCAGGATCTAAGCCGTTTGCGGCATACCAATCACGAGTCGCTGCATAAACCAAGAGAGTGCCGATGAATAAAAGCGCTACAACAGTGGCGGTAAGAATTGGATCAAAACCGCGGAAATATGAGCGATTCTTATAATAATTAAACCGAGGGGTAACCAGACTCATTACTTAACCCCGTTCATTTTAACTTTAGTAGATGGGGAAATCTTAGGCAGTGTTGTTGGCAAACCATTTGGAAAGAGGGCATTTTCTGGAACAATTTTATTGTTTACAATCCCGAAGATTGTTTCATAAATTTTACGAACGCCCACTCCCGAGTTAGGCGACCCGTAACCGCCTTGGCTTAACATCATCACAACTGCGTACTGTGGTTTATTGCTAGGGGCAAAGGATGCAAACCATGAAGTGTTATCTTTGCTAGAACCGTCTTTGTTACGTCCGAAAACCTGAGCAGTTCCAGTTTTACCACTTACTTGAACTGGAAAGCCAGCAAAAGTGCCTCGACCAGTACCGCTTACTACCACCTCGCGGAGTGCTTCTTTTAGAAACTTAATTGTTTTGGCATCTGCATCTATGGTTCCAGTTTTAACTGAATCAATAGTCTTGAGCACAGTGCCGTCAGTCTTAACGATTGCGCGTGCAATCGTTGGTTTCCAAAGTGTTCCACCGTTAGCTATTGAGGCGTACATCTGAGTTAACTTAAGTGGCGTAACCAAAGTGTCACCTTGACCAATTGAGAAGTTGACGGCATCGCCGGCACGGACCTTATTGCCATCTAGACAATTCTCCTTGGCCAACAATAAGAGGAATTGAGTTTGTTGCGACTTTGCGGCTTTCTCGCGATAGTTGCAGTAGAAATCTTTGTTGGCGTCATACCAGCTTTGTTTCCAAGCCCGATCCGGTAAGCGACCAGCAGATTCCGAAGGTAAGTCGATTCCAGTTTTCTTATCTATCTGAAAGCCAGCAGCGGCCTTAAAGAAGTAATCATTTGGATTTTTAATGGGCGACAAACCGCCGTCACGCAACCATTCATCGAACGCTATTTTGTACCAAACCGTGTCACAAGAGACGGCAATCATGTTTTTTAGCGGTGCCGTACCTTGAGATTTACTCTCAAAGTTATTAAAGATTCTAGTTCCAACTTTTAGGTTTCCAGGGCAGTTATATCTTGCGTTTAAGTCATACCCAGCATTAGCTGCTGCAATTGTCGAGACAATCTTAAAAGTTGAAGCCGGTGCAAAACGGCCTTGGATTGGCCTAGAAAGTGCTGGTACGCCATTGGTCTCACTAAAGAGTGCTTCTGCTTGTTTAACCGTTAAACCTTTCTCCCACATATTTGGGTCAAAAGTTGGATATGAGGCCATAGCAATTATTCGACCAGTCTTTACATCCATCACAACAGCTGCGCCGGAATCTGCGCGATGTCCACTTGCCCTAGATCGACGAACCGCATCAGCTAGTGCGCTTTCGGCTGATGCTTGCACTCGAACGTCAAGACTTGTTACTAAGTGATCACCGGGTACCGAGCTTGTATTTTGTCCTTCACTGGTAATCGCTTCTTTACGATCAACAATTACGGTTCTAATTCCAGGAATTCCCCGCAGATAAGCGTCGTACTCAATCTCTAGACCACTCTTGCCAATAGATTCGCTGCGGTAGTAAGTCTTGCCATTTACACCGGCTAAGTCAGCATCAGTTAGTGGTCCTAAATATCCTAAAACATGGGCGGCATTTACCCCTGCGATACCTGGATAATTTCGAATAGCTATCGGTGTTGCGCCTACACCTGGAAATTCATCAGGTCGCTCTACAACTTGAAGCGCTACATCCGCGCTAGCTTCCTTGGTAATAGGGATCGGTTGATAGCGAGTACCAGTCCAGCAACCAGAACGGTTGCCAACTTTGAGTTCACCACATAATCGAGTTTTGCGATAAACATCTCGATACTGCAACTTCAACAACCTAGCCAACTTCTTAAGTACTGCCTGACCTTTATCTGATTGCTTATCAAGAGCTAACCGATCAATAGTCACAGCCAAACCAGTACGGTTCAGCGCCAGCGGCACACCTGAGGAATCAACGATCAATCCTCGGGTTGCCGGATAAATAGTGTCGCGACTTTGAATGCTAAGTGCGGCATCGCGATATTTAGGCCCGGCTGCAACTTGCAGATAAAAAAGTCGGCCGAATAACGCCATTAACAGTGAAACTATTAATATCTGAATTACCACCATACTTAAGCGAGTGCGCTGATTCATATCCGCATCCGGCTATCAAAAGTTAGATCATGTAACCAGACAACTACTGGCAAAAGTAAAGGTGTCACAACCAGGGTCCATAAAGCGTTACCCGCAATTGTTATCAAGGTTTGTGAAAAACTGGTAGCGGTGACACCCAGCAAGAATCCAGTCACTAAATATGAAGCTAAAGCAATTGCTTGCGCCAGCGTCACCATTAAAACGATACTTAACGGATTACCACGCATGTTCTCATCACCGTATGAGAAGAATGCGATCGCATAACTCATTAGAACCAAAATCAGTGTCCAGTGTCCTAATGGACCATTTGTACTTGGGGACAAATCAAGCAAAATGCCCGCTCCGAATCCAACCGCTGCTGCAACATCTGGTGTGCTTAATGCTGCCCAAATCAAGGTGAGAATTAAGAAGAGTGAAAATCCCCCAGCCGGAAAACTTAATTGACTAATCACAGCTTCTTGAGCAATAAAGAAAAAAGTAAAGATCGTGCCAGTGAGGCCAAATCGTCTTAACAACATTTTGAGTTAGTTACTTGGCGCCGAAGGCGAGGTAGATGGCGATGGAGTTACGAAAACTGTGACCGTTGGAATAGGTGTAGGAACTGGTTTAACTGGTACTAACACATCGCGAGGATCAGCTTTAGGTGCCTTAACCACAACTGAAACCACTCCCAGGCTGCCAAAGCTAGCCAAATATTTAACAGTTGCACTTTGAGTTACCGCACCTGCAGCATTTGAAACTGAGGTTACTCGGCCAACCGGCACGCCTGGTACAAATGGCTGGGCATTAACGCTGCCGCGAGCCAGCAAAATATCCCCCACTTTGATAGCGGTTTGATTATCTAGCAGCTGTAAATTCGCAGTACTTGAACCTAAGCCACTCAAAATTCCAATCTGCTGTGAACCCGCAATGCGAACGCCTACTTTAAAAGCGGGGTCAGTAGCTAGCATCACAATCGCAGAATTTGTAAAAACTTCTTTCACAACGCCAACTAATCCATTACCCGAAATCACGGTCATGTTCTTTTTGATTCCGCTACTGCGACCGGCATCAATCGTGATGGCGCGTGTAAAAGCTAAGCTCGAACCTTGCGCAATCACTTTCGCACTTACAATTTTAAAACGTGCAGTGCCGGCGAGATCTAGAATTGATTTAAGTTGTTTAATTTCACCATCTTGGTTCTTCCGCGAAATTAGTTGCTCACGCAATTTCTGATTCTGTTTGCGTAGATCTTCAATTTGATTTCGGGTGCGTCCTAAATGCGTAATATCGTTTACAAAATTCTTAACTGGCGTCAATACAACATTGCCAGCGCGTTGGAATGGCGAGAGAGCTGATTGAGTACCGCTGCGTAGACCATTTAGAACATTGACTCCGCGCAGATCTAAAGTGATTAGAAATAGCGAAGAAACAATCAGAATTACTAAGAGCAGACGACCGCGGTTCTCGCCGCCGTTACGCATTTAAAGATTCCTATCGACGTGGCTCGGAGATCAAGACCTTTTCGAGGGCCTCAAACTCTTCGATGCACTTTCCGGAACCTTCAGCAACTGCATCGAGTGGACGCTCGGCAATATGAATTGGCATACCAGTCTCTTTGCGCAGACGCTCATCAAGACCCTTAAGCAACGCACCGCCACCAGTTAGCACAATGCCACGATCCATCAAGTCACTTGATAGTTCAGGTGGACACTTATCTAGTGTGCTCTTAACTGCGTTAACAATTGCATTTACTGGTTCTTCGAGAGCTTTACGAATTTCAGCAGCTGACACAACAATTGTCTTTGGTAGTCCAGTTGCTAAATCGCGACCGCGAATTTCGGCATCTGGCTCACCTGGAAGTGGATAAGCCGAACCAATCGCCATCTTGATTTCTTCAGCTGTGCGCTCGCCCAGCAATAATGAAAATTCCTTCTTAACCCAAGTAATAATGGCTTGATCAAGCTCATCACCACCTACGCGGATAGATAGGGCTACCACGATGCCGCCGAGTGAAATAACCGCTACCTCAGTTGTTCCGCCACCAATATCAACAACCATGTTGCCAGTTGGTTCGTGAATTGGCAGACCAGCACCAATTGCTGCAGCCATTGGTTCTTCAATGATGTAAACCTTGCGCGCACCTGCTGCGTAACCAGCATCTTTTACTGCACGTTGTTCAACGCCAGTGATACCTGATGGCACGCAAACTACGATGCGTGGCTTAGCCAAGAAACGACGACGGTGAACTTTTTGAATGAAGTAACGCAACATTCGTTCGGTTGTGTCGAAGTCGGCGATCACGCCATCTTTAAGTGGACGAATGGCAACTATGTTACTTGGGGTACGGCCAATCATCTTCTTGGCTTCAAGACCAACTGCCAAAATTCCACCAGTGTCTTGGTTAACTGCAACCACACTTGGTTCATTAAGCACAATGCCACGTCCGCGCACATAAACCAAGGTATTTGCAGTACCTAGATCAACTGCCATATCGCGACCGATAAACGACATTCGATTAGCCATTTTTACTTCCCCCCGTTACCAAAGAAAATATTTATTTCGCGCGCAGCTGATTCAGGTGAATCAGATCCGTGCACAATATTTTGGACAACTTTTGTTCCGGCATCGCGAGCTAAGTCACCGCGAATTGTTCCGGGTGCGGCAACTGTTGGATCTGTTACGCCAGCCAGTGATCGGAAACCTTCGATGACGCGATTACCTTCGGCGATCATGGCAACGATTGGGCCAGATAACATAAATTCAACTAGCGGTTCAAAAAATGGTTTGCCTTGATGTTCAGCATAATGTTGTTCAAGAAGTGCGCGATCAGCTTGCAACATTTTTAGCGCAGTAATTTGATATCCCTTGGCTTCGATGCGCGAAATTACTTCGCCAACTAAGGCGCGACGCACGCCATCGGGCTTGACCAGAATCAGAGTTTGTTCGATGCTCACGGGGGTGAGTCTATTAGGCTTCCGGGCTCTGCGAAGCCAGCAAAGCAGCCCTGGCCGCCTCACCTTTACGGCCGACCAAAATCGCCGCAATCCATAACCCCGCAAAAATCAGGCCAATAATTAGGAATGAATTGACTACTAAGCCGAATCCGAGCATGGCCGCCTGCAATGCCCAGCCAAGTACCCAGCCGACTCTGCGCTTAAGTAATCCAGGCGCCAGGAGTAAGGCAATCGCGATTGCGGCGCCATAAATGATCGGTGCACCAGTTACATCTTTCATCGCGATTAAAAGCGCAAAACCAATTGAAAAAGATTCCATGACTAAAACTGCTGAAGCTAGTACCCGCATTACTTTTTATACTTTCCGTTAATGATGGCGCGCGACTCACCAACCGTGATTACTGAACCAGTAATCAAGATACCAACTGAGTCATCACTAAGAGGTCGCTTGGCATCTTTGATTGCTTGATCGATA
>Ga0214921_10012702_pt1 | contig 10016 bp, 11 predicted proteins | sample LL1505_MetaG_FD_177992 | JGI IMG/M metagenome (GOLD analysis project Ga0214921, IMG submission 177992) | Freshwater microbial communities from Lake Lanier, Atlanta, Georgia, United States - LL-1505 | ecosystem: Environmental > Aquatic > Freshwater > Lake | place: USA: Georgia | collected...
AAAATTAGAAAGTCTTTAAGAAAATCCAGTAAGAAATCTGTAAGGAAAATTAGAAAGTCTTTAAGAAAATCCAGTAAGAAATCTGTAAGGAAAATTAGAAAGTCTTTAAGAAAATCAACTAAGAAATCTGTAAGGAAAATTAGAAAGTCTTTAAGAAAATAAGTTAAAAAATATATTTCTTTAATTTAATAAAATGACATTTATAAATTTTGATGAAATTAGTTTATGCACAGACCTCGTACATTATGTTGATCGTATAAATGGTTTATCATCAAATAGCGCGTCGCCTACAGATACTTGGATTTTAACATTTAAACCAGAAGCACCAATATATCATAGATACAAAAAAATCGATGATTGTTTTTTTAAAATTTTTATCGATACGTCAAAATATAAATTAAATCCAGATTACGAATATTTAAATCAATTAGAAGGTCTATCATATGAAAGGGATGTATATTCGGATGTTATATATCCTTTGATTCAAAATAATGTATGTTCAAATTTTGTTAAATATTTATCGTCTGGATGTTGCACATACGATAATTTGTTAAATTTATTAAATTCTAATGGTAGAAATAATGAAAAAAAACTATTACGGAATATTTCATACATGTATGAAAATGGAACAGATAGACCTTCTATAACATCCAATTTATTAGGAAGACCACTATCACCATCATTTTGTGAATTAGCAAAAAATTTAGATTATTGGATATTATGCACAAAAAATATGACAAAACCAAAATTTTTATATAATTTATTAAATGATAGAAGTTTGACTACGCAAAGTTTATTGGAATTGATGTTTCAAATAGCTATATCTTGTCATGTAATGTCACTGTCTCATACTACACATAATGATTTACATTACAAAAATATATTTGTTGAAACATCGTCGTCGGCAAATACTTATAAATATATAATAGGTGAAAACGAAAATGATTTTGATGAGTATATTATAACATCAAAATATAATACATATATCTATGATTTTGACCGAGCTTATGTTGAAAATATAGGAGAAAATCCATTATTAGAAGGTTGGGCTTGTGATGATTATTATCAATGTAATAAATATATAGATAATAAAGATATAGTTTTTATTCTTTCTCAAATATATGAAGAAAGTATGAATAATGATATAAAAAATTTTATTATTGAAATTGTAAAGAAAAACGATACAATTACAAATAGAATTATAAAAGAAAAACTAAATATGGCAATAAATCATAGTTTACCATCCGAACATTACGAAAGATATTTTAATAATACTTTAGAAATTTTAAAAAATATTCACGCATTTTATAAAGTTGAGATTACAAGCGAACCCGAACCTATAGAAAAAGAAAACATTTTTTTATGTCTTGAATCTTTTTTTGATAGAAATGGGCGTTTTATGGAAAATAGGTGTAAAGATGCATACGATAGAATAGTATCTGATATTTCACAGAAATATTTTGAACCACCATCATTATCAAGAGAATTATCAGGGCCATATTATTCACCAAGAAGCGATGGAAAAAAGAGAAAGAAATCAAGAAGAAAATCAGTTAGAAAAAAATCAAAAAAGAAATCTCGGTCAAGAAAAAATTGTAAATTAACGACCTCTTGTAGGTTTCATTAAATTTCCATCCTTATCTAAAACCATTAAATTATGATTTTTATCGACTTCAAATCCAAAAGTTTCACGTGGAATTTCTTTTTTTGAAACTAATCGTTTTTCATTTCCGATTTTTTCATATATCGTTTCATATCTATAATATCCACGCGTGACTGTTTCGATAATATGTAAATTTTCACCTCGTTTCTTTTCAAACATTATTTCATCTTTTGATACCGCTTTCTTTTCACCATAGAATTTCCGTCCTTTCCATATGTATCCTTTATTTGCTGGCATATCTTTTAAATTATCTTGCATATATTGTGGAGGAACAATATTACACCAACGGTCATATTCTCTTAATAAACTAGCTTCAGAATATTCATTATTGTTTTTATAATATTGTTGTAATGTATCTTTACCTTTTTTATTATATTCTGTCTGTTCTTGAGTTTTTTTATTTTTGATATCATTTTTCTTTTTTACATCATCTATTGCTTTATTACTTGTTTCACGTAATTCATCATCAATGTTTCCTAATTGGATATCTTTCAATCTTTCATTCAATGTTTTTATATCATTTGTAATATCAAAATTTTGCTGTCGAAGTTTATCAATTTGCGTTTCATTAAATTTAGAATATTCTTGAGACCTGAGACGACCTATAGTATCTTCATTACGTTTGAAGGATGTCTCTTTCGATTTAATATCATTTAAAACTTTATTCTTTTCTGTAATACGTAAATTATTCATTTATATAAAATGTTATATAAATTAAGATTTTGGCTTTAAGCTAATATTTTCTTTTAGATTTTCTTCTACTTTTAGATTTTCTTTTGGAACGTCTTTTGGAACGTCTTCTGCCATCTGCTGCAGCACCAGCACCACCAAGTTTATCTGCGAATTTTGACAAAACATAATTAATTGCATTTATGTTTTCATTACAATTAATTGCATTTATGTTTTCATTAGTAACATTAGAAAGGTGCATAGTTAACTCATCAACAGTAAATCCTAAATGTCGTCCTATTTTAGTAAGATTTTCTTTTGTTGTCATTTTTTATTAATATCAAGATTTTTTTATTTAAGAAAATAAAATTATAATTATATATAACGAAAAAAATGAAAATCGCTCTTATTACTGGAATCACTGGACAAGACGGTTCATATCTGTCTGAATTATTATTAGAAAAAAGATATATCGTATATGGAATCATTAGACGACATTCATCAATTAATACAAAAAGAATTGATCATATTTACGGCAAATTGAAACTTATTTATGGTGATATGACCGATCAAACAAGTTTAACCAATGTTTTTAATCAAATTATTCGTGATAATCCTCTTTTAGAATGTTTAGAAGTATATAATTTAGCAGCTCAAAGCCATGTAAAAGTTAGTTTCGAAGTCCCTGAATATACTGGACAAGTTGATGCTTTAGGAACACTTCGATTGTTAGAAACTATTATGAAATCTGGAATTAAAGATAAAATTCGTTTTTATCAAGCATCAACAAGTGAATTATATGGCGATGTATTAGAAACTCCACAAACTGAAAAAACACCTTTTAACCCACAAAGTCCATACGCAATTGCAAAACTTTATAGTTATTGGATTGTCAAAAATTATCGAGAAAGTTATAAATTATTTGCATGTAATGGTATTTTATTTAATCATACAAGTCCTCGAAGAGGTGAAACATTTGTTTGTCGTAAAATCACAATGGCGGCAGTGGCAATAAAGAAAAATAAACAACAATGTTTGTATCTTGGTAATATAAATAGCAAGCGAGATTTGGGGCATGCGCGAGATTATGTTTATGGTATGTGGTTAATGCTTCAAAATGATAAACCAATCGATTATGTTTTAAGTATGAATAAAACGTATAGTATTCGCGAAATCGTTGAAATATCTTTTAAATATGCAGGATTTCATATTTTATGGAGAGGTGAAGGATTAAATGAGGAAGGTTATGATATGAATACTGGTAAAGTTTTAATTAAAATTAACCCAAAATATTTTAGACCAAGTGATGTTGAATTGTTATTAGGTGATTCATCTAAAGTTCGTCAAGAATTGGGATGGGAAACGAAATATACAACGGAAGATATTTTACATGAAATGGTTGAAAATGATTTAATTGAAATTCATTGAATAAATATTTTATAACAAAATTGTTATAAAATAATCTTTTTTTATAATTGTATCCATTCTTTTGGAAATAAATCTGACATATCATCTTTTAAACTTATCCATTTTTTTGGAACAAAAACGGGATTTCGTTTTTCATATGCACCTAAATATGCTCCCCACCAACTAAATGTAGAATTCGAACATATTGCGCCGCCTTTACACAAAGACATTAAAGCCATAGTTTGAATTTCGTCGAAATTTTCTACATGAACAAATATTTTATCTTTGAATAACATATTTTCTTTAACCCATTTTATATCATCTGAAAGAACAAATATACGAGAAATTCCATTATTATTTATTTGCTCTATACATTCGTAGAAATATGAAATTGGTTGAAGATAATGAATATTTGATAATTCGACAAAATCTCCTCTTCTAACGTGAAGAAAAATATCAGTTTCTTTAATGTCCAATAATTTTTCAATTTTTAAACGATGTTCTGATAATCCGCTTATGAATACTTCGCGGATTTCTTTTTCAAAATCTACAAAAACTGGGTAATATTGATAATATGCTGACATTATAGTGCCAATTTTTACATCATATGGATCCCAAGCATCAAATGGTTTATCTACCCCGTGTGAATGATAAACAAAACCATTAAACATATCAATTTCATGAATAAGTGTAAAATCTACATCAATCATAATACCTATATTTTTAAAAACAGATTTATTATAATCTTGATTTTCTAAATTATGTTTATTATTTGTTAAAGTATTTCTAAAAACAAATATTGTGCATTTTAAAATTTTTGAAACAATAAATGCTGAAGCCATTATAAACATCTGGTTTCCTAAACCACCATGCATAATTGGAATTATTCCTTTTATCATTTCGTATTTTGTCTAGATTTCTTTAAATAACAATTCTAACATTTATAATCAATGACTCTCTTTATTACATCACTATATGATTCGCGTTGCTTTCCTAATCGCGGATAAAAACAGTAAAAATTATGAATTTTCATCGAATTAATCCAATAAACATCGATACAATATTGTTCTGTATTACGATTAGTTATTCTCTCTTCTTCTAAACATAAATTTAAACATTCTTTAAATGTTTCCATTAATATTTGTGCAAATGATTTTGTTACAATATATCCAGATGTCGTATATGTAAATGTAATTCTTTTCAGAAAATCATATTTTGTATCAGTAATTTCTAAATTATAATCGTTATATGAAAGTAATATCACATCAAAATTTAAATCAGATTTTATATTTTCATCAATTTTTTTTATATTTTCCCAATAATTTTCTACATTAATTGGAATATAATCATCTTCATATATAATACACGTTTCATATTCAGATTTTAAAAAAGTTTCTAATGCTTTTATATGACTCATCGTACATCCAATATATCCTTTTTGATTATTGTATATGGCTGGTATTCGTTCAATTTTTCCATCATAATTAGATTCTGATATCCAATTATTAAACTCATTTTTTCTATCTTCTCGATGTTCTAAATTTATATAATAAATTATATCAACCAACATTTTTTAGTGTAATTAAAATTTTTCTTTTAAATTAAATAAACTTAAAAGAAAAAATCATTGAATAAAATGACAACAATTTATGATAAATGGAAGATTATTTGTAATCATATTGTAGATAATAATTTAACTGATTGGAAGCGTCATCCTGATGTAACAACTATGCTCGAACATCTTGCAATCAATTATGCGAAAATTTATTTACAAAACCTGTTGGATGACGGCGTAAATCCACAAATCATCCAAGAATTATGTTCTTTAAATGACCAATTCGGAAATGCAAATGTCCAAGAATTCGAGAATAATATTCATTCCTCACCTTCATCTATTCGATATGTTCGTCATGCAATAGATATTTGTAATTTGATAAAGAATAAAAATTTTAAAAAAGTAAATATTGTCGAAATTGGTGGTGGATATGGTGGGTTATGTCTCGTTTTAAATGCGCTATCAAAACATTTAGGAATCGTTATCGATAAATATTTTATTTATGATTTACCGGAAACGCAAAAATTACAAAGATATTACTTAAATTCATCTTCTAATGTTCGTTGGAAACCGGCAAATTCATTTGCAAGTAATTTTATTACTATTGATGGAGAAATTAATATTCTTGTTTCGTGTTATTGTCTATCTGAAATTGATGATAATTATAAATTGGAATATTTGCGAAATTTGTTACCTAAAGTAGCATGTGGATATTTAGCGTGGAATTGGGGTGATAAATCAGGTCTTCCTGAAAATAAAACAGATGTTCCAGAATATCCAGATACTGGAAACGGAAATACAATTATAACGTGGTAAAATTTTTATTTAAAGTTATATAAATAAAAATAAAATTAATGGAAGCAAATACAAATGAAGCCGTGAATTTATTTAATGATATCAATGATTTTCACCTTGAAGTATGTTGTATATGTCTTGAAGATATGACTGATAATATTCATACTCTAAAATGTAATCATAAATTTCATTCGGAATGTATTATTGAAACATTCCGTAGCGGATTAACAGATTGTCCGTTATGTAGACAAAAAGCACCCGCGAGAAATCCCTATATGTATATTGGACATTTGAAATTTAAATTATTAAAATCATATACAAAAAAGAAAAATGCAAATAAAAATATTATTGAACTATTTGAAAAGTATAAAAAACTTGAAGAAAATATTAAAGAATATAGAATGCAAACAAAATTATTAAAACGTGAATTTGCTGATTTCAAAAAAACAAATGAAGAAATTATGAAATCAAAAATTAAATTCCAAAAAGATATAAGAGATATAAAATATACGAGACGGTTTGGACGTGGTTTAGGGAGAATTGCTTGTACAGAGAAATTAAACGAAATTCTCGAAAACGAAAAACAATTTTTGATTTATCATAATGATACTTTCAAATTAGAAAAGAAATTTATTAAAGAAATTGCTAATTTTTATAATAAAACAAATTCTGGTTATTCTGAATTATTTAGATTAAAAACGTTGATTGAATCCATACCGATTGTTCCTTTACAAATAAAGTAAAAAGTCATTGTATTTTTTCTTAACCAAAATAACAGGTTAAGAAAAATAATAAATATTATTATACACCTATTCTTTTTTTATAATCATATTGTTTGAATAAATTTATATTTGCGAATTTCAAAACGTTTTGTGATGTAGCATCTAAATCTAACAAAGGCGCTACGCCATTATTATAGGCTTCTAACCATCTTAAAACGCATAAACACCATCTATCACCTGCTTTTAGTCCTTGAAAATTATTAGAAGGCGTTATCAAATCATTTCCTTTAGAAAACGTAAAATTTAAAAATTTGTCATCAACAATTGCGCAAACAATATGCGTTCCCCTATCTTGTTCTGATAAAGTGCAAAACCCGGTTCTATCATAACCAGTCAATGGATTCTGACCGCATATTTTTAATGGTTCACCGAATATGTTTTTATTCATTTTATTACAAACTTTAATTATAATTTTTTTTTATTTAGAAATTTATTTTTTTCAGAAATTTATTTTTCCGGAAATGTGATTTTTAAAAAAATCAGGTTTTCTAAATATTTGTTCAACACACACACAATTTTTTAAAATAAATTTCTTTGTAAAAATTTATTTTTTTATAAATTGATAAATGGTTTTAAATTTTTTTAGTGTAAAATTAATATTTCAAAGACTGAAAAACAATGCTTGAAATATCAAAAAAGACGTCAATTGACATAAAAACAATAAAATTGACATAAAAAAACGTCAATTGACATAAAAATTGTTAAATTGACATAAAAATTGTTAAATTGACATAAAAATAAAATTGACATAAAAAAAGTCAATTGACATAAAAATAAAATTGACATAAAAAAAGTCAATTGACATAAAAATAAAATAATGATTTAAAAAAATGATTTATTTATAAAATGACATCATACAAATGTAATTTTTGCAATTTTGACCTTTCTACTAATTATTCTTTATTACGACATCAAAAGAATAATAAGAACTGTATAAAAATACAAAAAACTTTTAATGTATCAGAAAATATTTTAGATAATACACAAGATAACTTAAATACAGATTTTGTTTGTGAATTTTGCAACAAAGAATTTAAAACAAAACAATCTAAAAATACTCATATGAATATGAAAAGTTGTAAACTTCAACAAAATTATTTAGAAAATGAAAAAGTTAAAATTATCGAAGACCAAAAAAATGAAATTCAAGACCAGAAAATTGAAATCCAAAATTTATTATCTAAAATTGAAGATTTACAAAAGCAAAACGATGAATTTCAAAATACTATGAAAGAAATTGCCCTCAAATCTGTTTCAACGCCTAAAATTGTTAACAATAAGTATACGTTTTTATCTACGTTCAATTTAACGAAAGATGAAATTAAAAATGCCATCCAGAAGAATTTCACAGAAAATCATTTTCTTAACGGACAAGAAGGCGTCGCTGAATTTACTTACAATAATCTTTTGATAGATAAAGATACCAAGAAATTGAAATATTACTGCAATGACCCGAGTCGAAAACAATTTACATACATAGATGAATCAGGTAACACAGTAAAAGATATAAAAAGTAAAAATTTAACGAAAATGATTGCATGTGATGTAATTGATAAATCAAAAAGTATAATGACGAAAGCAATAAATAAAACTAAAAATGAAACAGAAAAGTTAAATAAGAATGCAGTTTACGGTGAAAAATTTTTAAATATTTCAAATATAACATCTGATAATAATAATTTTGTTAATGCTCTGACTTTGTTAGCAAGTAATAAAGAAATTAAAGGTGATGATAATGATGATATTATTTACTATACCGAGGAAGACGATGATGAAGAAGAAACTGAAGAACAAAAACGTCTTCGATTCGAATATGAAAAAACAATTTACACAGAAGAATATTTTAACAAACAAGAACAACGAATTAGAAATGAAATTGATCCGATATCACCTTTTTATGAACAATTTATGAATGATCTTAACGAAAACAGAAAAAAATATCTCAAATGATTTAATATTTTTTCTTATAATAAAAAATGATTGATATTGATAAAAAATCAGCGCTTGGGTTTGCAGGTTCATTTTGTGTATGTTTATTAGCATTTCAATTTTTTGTGCCTAAATACAGTAGTGATGATGACAAAAATAATGATAAACCAAATATCGTTTGGTTAGTATTTACTATATTATTTTCTGCGGGATTTGGTATATCCATGCTTATATTTATAATTAGTTTTCTTCCGAAAATTTCAAATTAAAAGTTTTTAAACCATATCAGGTTTAAAAAAACAAATGGTCAAAATTATTTTTCAAATTTCAATTTTTCTTGTAAAAATATAAAAATGCCGTTATGTTAGTACTAGTAAACATAGTAAAACGTACTACGTTTACATAACTTTTAACCCATGTATAACTCCATGGGGTATAGAAAACACTATACTAATTGTTTTATTAGAATATTTCTTGCTCCATTTACATCTCTATCTATGTTTAAGAAACACATGTTACAGTTAAATATTTCGTTTCTACCGATATCTACTATAGTACCACATCTACCACATGTTTTAGATGTATATTCTTCTGTGCAGACATTTACTATACATCCTTCTTTTAATTTACTTTTTGATATTAATCTTTCTTTGAATGTAAAATGTCTTAAACCCATTAGATTTCTTCTAAACTTTTTTGCTTTATTTATTTTCAGTATTTCTTGACTTTCGAATTCTGGAATAAATATAGTTTTAAAAGTATTTGTTAGATAAGATATTGTTTGGTAATGTATTTCATCTATTAGATTTTTTAATCTGAAATGTATTTTATTTATACTTTTATTGTAATGACTTTGTTTTATTATTTTTTTACTTCTTAATGATTGTAATTTATCTATTTTCATTTGTAGTTTCTCTATTTTCTCTTTTCTTAAATTAATTTTTATAACTGTTTCTTCGCTATAAATAGTATGAAATTTCCTTGTCCCTGGGTCTAAAGAACATATTTCTTTTTCTGCTATATTTTTGTTTAAATGTACTTTTATTGGAATATACAAAAACCATTTTCCATTATCGTTTTTTAATCTACAATCATGATTAAATTCTATATTCTCTAAAGATTTATCTTTTGATACTTTAATTTTTTCTTTTGTATATGTTTTATATATGAAAATATCATTATCTTTTTTTTTTAAAGCAGATGATGGTATAACAAT
>Ga0214921_10012703_pt1 | contig 10015 bp, 8 predicted proteins | sample LL1505_MetaG_FD_177992 | JGI IMG/M metagenome (GOLD analysis project Ga0214921, IMG submission 177992) | Freshwater microbial communities from Lake Lanier, Atlanta, Georgia, United States - LL-1505 | ecosystem: Environmental > Aquatic > Freshwater > Lake | place: USA: Georgia | collected 2015-05-28
ATTCTTCTTGAGTCGTTGCAGTCTGACTATCTCTCATATTAAAAATAATCTTTTGACCAAACTTTTTATCAAGTGTTACATCTATATTTTTAATTTCATAACAAGGCGTAATTATATTATTTCCAAACACTAATAAATCTTCTAATTTTCGTCCATCCATAAATCCACCTATAAATACTCCATCATCTTTCAACGACTTTCCAATTGTTTTTGCTAATGCTGATAAATCTTCTTTTGAACGATAAAAGAATGACAATGAAAACATCATCGTAACAACATCTACTTTAGTTTTTTCATTATTATGTTCTGAAATAAAATTTAAAATATTATCAGTGTCTTGACCTCCTGTTTTTAATATAAATATTTGTTTATCAATTAAATCTTTTACTTTATCAGAAGCTCTTTCATTAAATGATGTAATAAATTCTTGGTTAGGTTCAATTCCAAATATTTTTTTAATATTTGCTTTAACATATTTATTAATATCACCTCCACGTCCAAATCCAATATCTAATATAGTCTTTTTATTACAATATTTAGTAATTAAAGTTCTCTTATAGTTGTTATATTCTTTTCTAAAAATTTCCATACAATTTCTTAATATAGTTACTTCTTGAGAAATTTCATAAGGAGATGTAGGGAAAATTGCTACAAAACGAAAATTATTAATTATTTCGCTTATCATATATTCTACATCTCCAAATAACTCTTCAAATCTCTTTTTAGAAGTACTTGAATTAAATCTTATTACTAATAATTTACACCTATTTGCATAAGATAATATTTTATTTTCAGCAACTTTACTTGTTAATAAATCAATAAAAATAATATCAGCAGAATCTACTGTCAACGTAGTGCTTACATTTGTAATATTATTTTGTTCTAATATATTTTTTGTTTTTTCTAATGATTGTTTACTGTCTACTTTAGTATATATTTGTTTAAAAATAGGTGAAAAGACAATAGAAATTGTTCCTAAAGTATCTCCTATAATAATTACATTACTTTCATTGTCTAAATTAAAATATTCTTGTTTATTTCCATATGCAATACAATTAAAAAATATAAAATTCTTTAATAATATAGCTTCTGAATTATCCAACATAACTCCTTGGTTTACACTTTCATCTTCTGATTTGTCTAAGTCTGTAATAATAAACTCTCCTCTAACTTTTCTAGCATAATTTTCTTGTACTTGTAATTCTTTGTCAAGTTCTTCTTCTTTCTTCTTTGAAATTTGTTTGTATTTAAACGTTGTATAAGGTACCCTGAAAATATTGACATTAGTTTCATCCCATTTTAATCGTTGTTGATCCCAAATACTTGGTTCGTTTTTATTAATGTCTCTTACAGAAAAGACGATAATATCATAAACTGGACTATTATTACGAACATCAACAAAGGTAAATCTATAAGTATATTTAAATCTTTTAAAATTTGGAGTTTTATATTCATATTTATGAGGAACTCTTAAAACTATTAAACTTCTCACAAAATCTTCTTGCTCTACAAGTAAATCAACTATATCATAAAATTTATCATCTTTGTAATAACCTACTTTTGGTTTTGTTTTATAATCTACTCCACTCCAAGGAGGGTTGGTAAATAAAACATCAACAATAAGTTTTTTCATAACATCAACAGGATTCATATTTAAAAAGTAAATATTATAGCTAGAGATAGCAAACATATTGTTTCTTAATAATTTAAATTGAAGAGGGCTAAGTTCATTTGCGTAAGTAATTAAAAATTTATCAATAAACTTCCAAGTATTGCCTCCAATACAAGAACTTAAATCTAAAATACTCATTTGTTTTAAGTCTGTGTCTTTATAAAATAATTTCATAACTTCGTATGTTTTTTCAGCTTGGTCTACGTTTACAGTGCTAAACACACTTACATTTGAAAAACGAAATGGATTTGGAATAATAGATGGAAAATATTCTGTTGGAGTATTTTTATCATCAAATATAATCTCATAAGTTTCTTCACTATCTTTTTCTACCTTTTGTTCTCTAGCATTATCAATTTCTCTTATAACTGTTCCTAAAGTAAGTTCATTAATAATATCTTTCCAGGTTGCATTAGCCACAGTTATAAAGTTTGCATCAGTAGGATTTTTATCAAAACGAATACGATGAATTAAAAGGCCATTACTATCTTTCCCGACTTCTACTACATATCCATTTAAATTAGACCCTTTTATATTATTAAATAATTTATCATTATCTAAAGTAATTTCAATGTCATTTTTTGTTTCAGGATCTTTAAAAGTTATAAATTGTTCTTTAGGTGCAACAACCTTAAGTTTATAAGTTGTATTTTGACGAGTTGATGATTTATATTCAAATAAAAAATCAATAGTAATTTTAGAGTAAAACTTCCATTTATAAATAGGGTCTTTTGGATTATAAGGACCGATATTTTGAAAGATAATACCATCATTATTTTGAACAATTTGACTTCCATATATTTTTGTAACATCTTCAAATAAAATTCTAATATCATTTTTAAATACACCAGTATTATAAAAAGTCTTGACATAAAATTTAAATTGTTTTAAGAAAGGATCTTTTTGAACTAGAGGAGAGATTGTATCAATCATTCTTTGAGCACCTTCTAATCTTTCTGATAATTGTTTATTATAAAATTTATGAGAAGGATCATTTGGAACAACCACGTCAAATACATAAAGACCATATTTAAAAAATTCAACGTCAAAAATAATATTAGAAATAGACGATAAATCTTTAGATTCTTCTAAGACATGACCAATCTTCCAAACTTCTACTTTATTTTTTAACAAGAATGAAAAGTATTTTTTTCCATCAGTGACTTCTTCAAGTATAAAGAACTGATAACCTACTCCATCAAGTTTATTTGTAATAGTATAATTTTTGAGACCAGTCTGTGCTTCTTCTATATAAATATTTTTAGGTCTTACTGCTCTTTCTATGTTACGATATAAATTAATTATTAATGGTTTTACGTTAGTATAAATATCAGTAGAATAAAGACTATGAATATTATCAAAGAAAATACCAAAGATTTGTTTGATTGCAACTACTAAGTCTTTGAAAGAGTCTTTAACTCCTTTCGATAAAAGTTCCTCTACAAAGTTTGCATGAAGTTCTGCTTCAATTTCATATTCAGTATAATTTTTATTTGTTTGTGTGACTTTAGTACAGTCTATATTAAATTTATCAAAGACAAAGGATGTGCGTTCTCTTTTTCTTTCAAGAAATACTTTAGTAGAAGCATCATATTCAGATTTATCTTTAGGAGTCTCAAATGCATGAGAAAAACGAATAGTAGCATTTTCGTTAGAAACAAAGTCACTTACTACAGTAATGTCGTAGTTAGATTTTATTTTTTCTTCGTATGTAGTGGTAGTAGATACTATTTTTCTTAATTCACCTTTATTATATACTATATCTTTTGTAGTAAGTACGTTATTATATGCTTTATTTGCATATAATTTATCAATAAAGGTTTGAAAGTAGTTTTCTCCATTATCACTAGAAAAATTACCACGTTCAGTAATGTAACCTAATCTAAATTCAATTTCAGGGGTTATAGACCCTGTTTTATAGATAAGTTTCTTTATCTTATCTACTTGTTCTCTTGTAAATAATAAACTATATGACATCGTTTAATAATATATTTAGAAAGTATAAATTTATAAAAAAAATCATTTTGTGATATAAAATCATTATATTACAAAATTTTAATTTAGTTAAGACGTTTGGTTTCATCTGTCATCTTATCTAAATGTAATCTTGAAAATTCAAGTAAAATTTTTCTTAACATAGGACTAAAATTTCTAATATCAAATTTAATATCACAAGCCCTATCGTCATTTTTATTTTCGTTTATTTTTTGACCTTTATATGGTATTTCATCAGATTGTTTTTCTATATTAGAATATGTCTTAATTAAAACAAATAAATATTCAAAGCCTTGTTTATCTAGCTTTCTTACATTCTCAATTAATTCTTTGCACTCTTCAATAGTAATATCAGGAGGACCTTGATTACATCTTTTAGCTAATAAATCAAATAAAGCAAATGATGAAGAAGTTTGTTCCATTTTATATTTATTTAATAATAACTTTAAATAAATATATTAATATTTTTCTTTATAAATAACTTGGCATTTTTTGTTGTCCATATCCTCCTTGCTGATAACCTTGCTGTGGTGACGGATAACCTCCGTGCATACCTGGATGTTGTTGTTGTTGAGGTGGATAACCTCCTCCATATTGTTGAGGTTGTTGAGGATAACCAGGAGGATATTGTTGTTGAGGTCTTTGTTGACTTTGTTCTGGCTTTACTTGATAAGCACTTTCATAAGATAAATAACAAACACCTTTTTCTTCGTCACAAACAACATTATATGGTAATCCTACACTATATGCAGGAATATCACTTTCAATTTTAATATTCTTTTGTTCAATAAATTGTTGCTTAGTTTGTAACTTTTGAACAACTTCTTGAACAAACTCAGCCATATCTTGAGTAGTTCTTTCTCCATTATATTTTAAGAATGGTCTACCGTTAACATATAAAATAATAAAAGGAACATATTCAATTGGTGCTTTACTTAGTTTACTCATTTTAATAAGATCTGGATTTGCACTGAGATTTGCTAAAGCAAATTTACAGTTTCCAATACGTTGAGGAAGACGTTTAAACTCAGGGATAGCATCTTCGCAATGAGCACAACGGTCAGAATTGACGTGAAAACAAACTAATACAAGTCCTTTTGCGTCAATGCATAAAAGTTTTCTTCCATCAGAGCCTTGTTCAAGAAAAAAGTCTTCACCTGTTAAATGATATAAATTGTTCATTTTATATTAATTTTAAGAAAATTTAAACTTATAATTCTTTTTTTTATTAATTAATAAATAAAATGGATAACGGACAATTAGAAAATAAGACAAAAATTCAAGACTTACTTATAGTCGCATTACTCCAGGAATATGATTTTTTAATGTATGTTCTTGCAACTTTCTTTAGTTATATTACTATTCCACGAGACGGTTATATTACTGTTTCTGAAGAAAGCATTGAAGCAAATTTGGTAGGTAAACCAAAATTAACTGATACTATGGTTAAATATGTTATTCGTAATATCATAGGCATTGATATGATTTATGTCTCTCCTGATGTAATTAAACCTAATGATTTTAATATCAAACTGTTTTTTGTAAAAAATGAAGGTGAAATTAAATTTGCTGAAAAACTTTCTTCAGAAACACAAAAAATGTTAAAATCTATATATGATAAAGATGATATTGATATTATTACTAATGGTGCTTTTAACGAAATTCAAGAATACTTGAACTTTATTTTTTCTCAATTTGTAACTGATAAAGATGATTCTTTAGAACAAATTCAAAGTAATATTGAAAACTGGACTCATCGTCAAGGCGATAATGTCTTTGTTCCTATTGATTATAAGTTTAATAATGCTGTTTATAATACTATTTTACAAACTTATATTTGGATGTTATGTGGCCTTACTGATTGGCTTGAAAAAGACACTATTGATGTAATTGACATTCAAACTGCTAATAAAATTTTATTTTATGGTATTTCTTCACAATATATTGAAAAATTAAATATTAACGTTAGTAAAAACACTCCTCAATATACTGTTATTACAGACGTTGTATCCGGTGCTTTATATAATCACGATTTTTTTGTTTCTAAATCTGGTCTCGAATTACTTGTTAAAATGATTAGCAATTTGATTTCACAATATCATACTGATTTATTAAGGTCAGATACATCAAAAGAAAGACAAAAAGAAACTGAAGCTTTGTTAGATAAACTTGAAAAAGAAAACAAACTAAAATTTAAAAGAGAAGATACAGAATATCTTATTAGAGAATTTGATACTTTTATCTCTTCTGATGTTTATAATCATCTTATGATATTTAGCAAACAGATTTAAAGATTAAGTTATAAAAATATATAAAATGTCTGCTAAATACATCCTCAAAATTCAAACTGATAACGAGTTTTTAAGAAAATTATATAAAGAAAGAGCTAATGTTTATGGTGACGCAGGAGTTGATTTATACTGCCCTAAAGATATGAGAATTGTAAACGGAGACCAATCTGTTAAAATTGACTTTGAAATTAGGTGTCAAATGGTAGATGTATTTAGTGACGTCATTGACTTTAGTTATATGTTAGTTCCTAGAAGTAGTATTGTTAAAACTCCATTACGTCTTGCTAATAGCATTGGTATTATTGATAGCGGTTATAGAGGTAATATTATGGCATGTGTAGATAATATTGATGTCTTAGTTGAAGACGAAGAATTAGAATATTATCAAATTAAACAAGGAGATAGATTATTTCAAATCGTTCATCCTTCTTTAGAAGGAATTAAGGTAGAGTTAGTTGACGAATTGCCTTTATCAAAAAGAGGAACAGGAGGTTTTGGAAGTACTGGAAAGTAAAAAACAAATAAATATATTTTAAAAAGTTAAAATATATTTTAATAAATGGAATCGTTAAAAAATAATTTACATTTATTGGAAAAATTAAAAAATATTGTAAAAAATAAATCATCAGATTATTTTACACATGAAATAATTAATAATAATGATTATACAGATAATACAATATCAATTGTAATGACTTCTCATGAAAGGTCATCTCAAGTATATTATACGTTAAAAACTATTTCAAAAAGTAATATAAAAGATATTCAAGTTATTTTAGTAGATGATTCTTCAAATGATATAGTAGATATTAATGTATTAAAGACATTTACATTCAATATTGATTTTATTAGAATAAATAGAGTTAATAAATTCTGGTCAAATCCTTGTGTGAATTATAATATTGGTTTTGAATATATAAAAGGACAAAAAGTAGTTATACAAAATAGCGAAGTATGTCATATAGGAGATGTTTTAAATTATATAAATAAAAATGTGATAGATAATAATCATTATGTATTTGATGTAAGAACTAGTCTATCTTTTGAAACAAATGAACATATATATAAAAACGAAACTACTATAGAAGAATTAAGATGTTGGAATTCTATGTGGTATCAGCATCATATTTTTAGAAATGTTTGTTATCATTTTTTAGTAGCTTTAACAAAAGATACTTTTGATTCTATTAAAGGATTTAGTTATGATTATTCATTTGGGTCTTGTTATGATGATGATGATTTAATTTTTAAAATCAAATCATTAGATATAAAAATAGTAAATGTAATAAATGAAATAGAAAATGTAGCAGGAATACATTTATTTCACGGTTATGAACGTAATATAACAGACAAGAGAGCTTATCAATGGAATACAAATTTTAATAAAGATATACTTGATAAAAAATCTAAATATATGAATATAAATAAAAAATATATAGAAGTATCTGATGGCAAAGATATAAATGAAATATTTAAGTGTTATACAGATTTAAATAAGTATTAAATAATATAAAAATGAAAACTATAGTTACTATTACAGGCATTAGACCTGATTTTATAAGAATGTCAATGGTTTTTAAGGAACTTGATAAAAATTTTAATCATATTCTTATTCATACCGGTCAGCATTATGATACAAATTTATCTGATGTATTTTTTCAACAACTTAATATCAGACAACCTGACTATATTTTAAATACTGGAAAATCTTCTTCAAATCATTTTGAACAACTTAGTTATCTTTCTACTGAAATTCCTAAATTATTTAAAACTCATAATATTAATCCTGAATTAATTTTATTCTTAGGAGATTCTAACTCTGCAGGAGTATCATTTCCATTAAAAAAAGAAGGTTATAAAATAGGTCACATTGAAGCTGGAATGAGGTCTTATGATAAAAGAATGTTAGAAGAAATTAATAGAACAGTTTGCGACCATTGTAGTGATATTTTATTTGTTTATCATGAAAATTACAAACAATATTTAATAAAAGAAAATATCACAAAAAATATTTATGTTGTAGGTAATACTATAGTTGAGCCTCTCATGTTATTTAAAAATGAAATTATAAAGATTAATAAAAGAAAAGATATGATTTTACTTGACATTCATCGTCCTGAAAATTTTAAATATGTAAATAGACTTCAATCTATTTTTGACTTTGCTAACAGATGTATTGATAAATATAATATTCCTGTTAAAATGTTATATTTTAAACGTTTACAAGATGCTATAAATGACTATAATTTAAATATTGGACAAATAGAGATAATACCTTTACTTCCATTTAAAGAATATTTAGAAACAGTTTATCATTCACGTTTTATTATAAGTGACAGCGGTACTGGTCAAGAAGAACCTGCATTATTAAATACTGCTGTTATTGTTCCAAGAGATTTTACAGAGAGACCAGAAAGTTATTTAAATAATTGTAGTATACGATTTGATTGTAATAATACAAATGACGATATAATGTTTAAATGGATTAGTGACTTAGAAAGTAAAAATATTAACATTAATACAAGTTGGTTAGGAGATGGTCAAACAAGTAAACTTATTATAGAACACATTAAAGAATTTTTAAATACTGAACAGTAAAGATGATTTAAAATATTTTATATTAATATTATAAATGTTTATTAACAATATTAATATAAATCCTAGAGATTACCAAGAAACAAAGCCGTTTCCATATTGTTTTCAAGATAATATTTTAGAAGAAACATTTGCAAACGAATTACAAAATGAAATATTAAATATTTCAAACGAAGATTGGGATAGATATGATAATCCATTTGAAGAAAAATTTACTTTAAGAAATAAGTACTTATTTCCACAGTTACTTAATAAGTTATTTGAAGAATTAGAATCAGAAAAGATGTTAAATAAACTATCAGAAATTTGCGGAATAAAGTTAACTGTAGACCCTACTCGTAATTTTTGGGGAGTGCATAAATATAAATCAGGAGATAAGCTTGATATTCATGTTGATGCTGGACTTCATCCAGTTACTAAACAAAAAAAGCAAGTGACTTTTGGAATATATTTAAGCCTTAATTGGAAAGAAGAATATGGTTGTAAGTTAGAAGTATGGAAAGGAGATAATGCTTCAAATAATGATGCGAAGATATACGAGAAAGCAGACGAGATAGTTCCATTATTCAATCGGATGATAATGTTTACTTGTAATGATTATGCTTGGCATGGAAATCCAGTAACAGCTAATTGTCCAGATGATTCAAAGAGAATATTTATTACAATTTCATATTTAAGCGAAGAGAGTAATGATGAAAATACTAGAGTAAAAGCATTTTTTGTTGCGCGTCCAGAAGATGAAAAAGATGAAGAAAAAGATAGATTAAGGATGGTAAGAGCAGACCCAGAAAAATACAAAGAGATATATAGAATTTTTTAAAATGTTATTTAAAAATAAAGATATGTAAATAAAAGTAGTATGGATTATAAAAGTGTTTATACATCTGCATTTAGTATATCAGAATATTCTGCGGACGACCATATACAATATCATTATGCATTAGATAATATTAAAAGATTAAATTTAGAAAATAATAATATAATTGATATTGGAAGCGGAAGAGGTCACGTTATTAGATTATTAAATAATTCAAATATAAAAAATTTAAAAATTACATCTGTAGATGTTGATAAATTTCATAATGAAAATATTGATAACTTTATACAATGCGATTTATCCAATATTACTGATCGTAATAATTTATTAAAAAAAAAATATGATATTTTAATTTGCACTGATGTATTTGAACATCTTGATAAATCATTTATAGAAGATGTTATTAAAATGTGTTCTCAACTTTCATCTTATTCAATTATCTGTATAGCTAATCATTCAGATATTATTAACGGAATTGAATTACATACTATACAAGAAAACGAATTATGGTGGGAAAATATAATGAATAAATATTTTAAATTATCTTACAAAGAAATAAAATACAATGGAAGATTATATGAATACTTTTGTGAACCATTATAATTCGTTATTTTATTATAAAAATAATGAACTTATTAAATATAT
>Ga0214921_10012704_pt1 | contig 10015 bp, 10 predicted proteins | sample LL1505_MetaG_FD_177992 | JGI IMG/M metagenome (GOLD analysis project Ga0214921, IMG submission 177992) | Freshwater microbial communities from Lake Lanier, Atlanta, Georgia, United States - LL-1505 | ecosystem: Environmental > Aquatic > Freshwater > Lake | place: USA: Georgia | collected...
GTCCTTATTGCTTTGGATACCTTGTTTACAACCAGAGCATCGCTGTATAAGGCTCGGTATGACACGATCATGAATGCGCTTAAGTTAAAAGCTCAGGCAGCCAGTCTTTCTGATGAGGATCTAAAAGTAGTTAATGCTTTATTACGCTAATCAGCTAATTATGAAATTAGCTTATCAATAGCCTGCAAAACCACTTGGACAGAGGGTGGCTTTCCTATATCACCTAAGTTAATGATCTTTTCAGACCAATATCCTTCTGTCTTCCAAACTGGAGAATCGCAATAGATCTCAATAGTGGGTCTGTTTAATACTGCTGATAAATGCGTTAAGCCTGTATCGACACCAATACTTAAAGATGCTTGACCAATAATCTGAAAATAATCATGGAGGGAATATACGGGAGGAACAATAGATCCGTCTACCTCAGCAGAAATTTTTTGGCTAACCATTTTTTCAGCCAAACTACCCCAAGGGAAAATAGGTATCAACCCTTTTTTTATCAAATATTTCCCGACAGCAATCCAGCTCTCCTGACTCCACCTCTTTGCTTCGCGGGCCGTTGCATGAAAACATAATACGTATGGCTTTTTAAGGTCACTTAAATTTGATTGGGCGCCTTGATCTAGGGGCTTTGTTAACTGCCCAATGAAATGGGATGGATAAAAAGTAATCGGACTGGATCTATTAATGAGAGGAGTGCGCATTGCTGAACTTAATAGATAGCGAGACCGATCTACTGCGTGGCACTGCTTGGGTACCTGAACAGATTCATCATAGAAAAACCGTGCCAAAGGCTCATATCCTGAGTACTCTGTAGCATTAGCTAAACCAGTTACTTTTCCACTGGGAGTTTTTCCTGCTAGTCTAGTAACAAGTGCAGACTTAATGAGACCCTGAGAATCAATGATCTCATCATACTTTTCGTTTTTAAGAATGCGAATCAATTGAAATAACTCTTGCCAATTTTGAAAACTGAAGATATTTCTCTTCCAGCGTCGCAATCCAATTGGAATAATACGATCAATCCCCTTGAAATTATTTGCAGACTGTAAAGGCTTTAAAAGGTCAACGTAGGCTTCCTCAACAACCCAATCAATCTGCGCTTGTGGATGCTGCTGACGGATATCCCACACGATTGGTAAATTGTGAAGAACGTCTCCTAATGAGGAGAGCTTTACTAGAAGAAATTTATAGAGGGTGTTTGGTTGACTCACGGAGCCCTTTGTTCATCTTAGAACTTAGGAGCCTCATCCCAAGATAAGCCGGCTAGATCTTTTGCATTGAGTTGAGGGAGGTTGGGTATCTTACTAAGCGGCCATTGAACTGCTATTACTGGATCATTCCATAAAAGGCAGCTCTCGCTACTGGGATCATAGAAATCGGTCGTTTTATACAAAAACTCTGCACTTTCTGAAAGAACTAGAAACCCATGAGCAAATCCCGGTGGAACCCAAAGTTGCAAATGATTGTCGGCACTTAATTCTTGACCAAACCATTTTCCATAACTTGGCGATGAAGATCTTAGATCTACAACAACATCGAATACACATCCTTTTGTAACCCGTACTAATTTACCTTGTACATGCTGAGTTTGATAATGAAGCCCTCGCAAAATACCCTGCTTCGACAAAGAATGGTTATCTTGAACAAAATGATAATCTAGACCTGTAGCAGTATTAAACTCTTCTTGATTAAAGGATTCATAAAACCAACCTCGCTCATCACCAAAGACTTTTGGCTCAACCACCAAAACGTCTTTCAGAGTAGTTTGATGAACTTTGATTTTAAGATTGATGCTCATGGATTAATGCGATTCAGTAAGAATCTTTTTAAGATACTGTCCATAACTATTTTTTGCGAGTTGCGAAGCTATCTTTTCTACATCGTTAGCACTAATCCACTGATTACGATAGGCAATCTCTTCAGGGCATGCCACCATTAAGCCTTGGCGTTTTTGCAAGGTTGCGATAAAGCCGGCTGCATCCAAAAGAGAGTCGTGTGTTCCAGTATCTAACCAGGCATAGCCGCGGCCCATGATTTCAACATCAAGCCGGTTTTGCTCTAGATAAAAACGATTCACGTCGGTAATCTCTAATTCACCACGAGCACTCGGCTTAATCGAGGTGGCAATGTCACAAACCTGTTGATCATAAAAATAAAGCCCCGTAACTGCATAATTACTTTTTGGTTTTTTTGGCTTCTCTTCAATCGAAATGGCTTTTTGAGTTTGATCAAACTCAACCACTCCATATCGCTCTGGGTCATTGACATGATAGGCAAATACAGTTGCCCCCTGCGTTTGTTCGCCTGCCCTACTTAACTGATCAACTAGTTCATGGCCATAGAAAATATTGTCTCCGAGAACTAAGGCGCTATGGTCATTGGCAATAAATTTTTTACCTAGGATAAAGGCTTGAGCCAAACCATCTGGTGAGGGCTGCACAACATACTGAAATTGTACTCCCCATTGTGAGCCATCTCCCATAAGCTCCCTAAATCGAGGGGTATCGTTGGGCGTTGAAATAATCAATATCTCCCGAATGCCGGACAACATTAAGGTAGCCAAGGGGTAATAGATCATTGGCTTGTCATAGACTGGCATTAATTGTTTAGATACAGCTTGCGTAACAGGATATAAACGGGTTCCAGAGCCGCCAGCCAAAATGATTCCTTTGCGTTTTACGCCCATGATTTCAATACCTTATTCATTTCAATCCCATCCCCGAATCTTAAACCAAGCCCTTAGAGTGTAGATCTCGGATATAGGCTCTAACACCAACCCGCCAATCTTCTGCTAAAAGAGATTGTGCTGATGGTAAGAATCCGCCTAATTTATCAGTAGATAAGATAGAATTTTCTGGCCTCTTCGCTGACAATGGATATTCCCTAGTTGGAACGGGAAAGAGTTGATCAAGGTCTAGTTTTAAAGCAAGCCCCATCTCTTTTGCGTATCGTAATACAAATCTGGCCAATTCGTACCAACTAGTTTTGCCAGCGGGCACCGCATGATAGATGCCGGCTGGGATAACATCAGAATCCAGCATTTCGAGAGTTAGGCGCGAGAGCCAATCAGTATGGGTTGGTACGCCAAATTGATCAGAAATAACTTTTAATTCACTTCTTTCTTTGGCTAACCGTAAGATCGAGCGAATAAAATTTGCGCCATCCCCATATACCCAAGTAGTTCTTAGGATAAAAAATGCTCCGCCATTATATATTTGTATATCGTTGTTTTCTTTCTTAGAAAATACCTCTTGAATCGCATGCTCACCTGCCAACTTACTCTGTCCGTAAACGTTCAAAGGTCTACAAAGATCACTCTCCACATAAGGAGATGATTTTTTTCCATCAAAGACATAGTCCGTCGAAAAATGTAGAAAACGCTTGTTATTTTTTTGACAATAGTGAGCCATTTCAGCAACTGCAGTTTCATTAATAGCAAATGTAGTCTTGGGGTTACTCTCCGCCTTATCAACAGCAGTGTATGCGGCAGCATTAATAATCTGATCGGGAGCAAATTGGTCGACATGATTCTTGATTGACCCCACATTAGACAAATCACACTCTTGTCTGCCAACAAAAAATACATTAGGGTTAGAACCGATGCGCTCTTGGAAAGCCCTGCCGAGCTGACCATCCTTACCAAAGACAAGGGTTCTCATTGTTTTTCGGCATATTGTTTGGTTACCCAATCACGATAAGACCCACTAATTACGCCCTCCACCCAACCCTGATGATCTAAATACCATTTGACTGTTTTATGAATGCCAGTCTCAAAAGTCTCTTTTGGCTTCCAGCCTAATTCAGTTGCAATTTTTGAGGCATTAATTGCATACCGCCTATCATGGCCAGGTCGATCAGTAACAAACGAAATTTGCTCTGAATAACTCCTTTGATCAATTCTTGGTTTTAACTGATCTAAAATTGTACAAATAGTTTTAACTACAGATAAATTTGTTTTTTCACTATATCCACCAATATTGTAAGCTTCCCCTAGGCGACCTTTTTCTAATACAACTTGAATAGCATCACAATGGTCCTCAACATATAACCAATCGCGGATTTGTAGGCCATCACCATATATAGGAAGCGGCTTGTCTTTTAGTGCGTTGTGAATGACCAAGGGGATCAGTTTCTCTGGGAACTGATATGGGCCGTAATTATTGGAGCAATTCGTTGTTAATACCGGCAGGCCATAGGTATGGAACCAAGCCCTAACCATATGATCTGAAGCGGCTTTAGAAGCTGCATATGGACTATTAGGCTTATATGGCGTATTTTCTGTAAAAGCTGGGGAATTCACCTCTAATGTACCGTATACCTCATCAGTTGAAACATGCAAGAACCTAAACCGCGCCTTCCTCGCAGAATCTAGGCGGTCAAAATAAGAACGGGTAACCTCAAGAAGGTTAAATGTACCGACGATATTAGTCTGAATAAAATCATCAGGACCATGAATAGATCTATCTACATGACTTTCTGCTGCAAAATTAATAATCGCTTCAGGTTGATATTTATTTAGCAGAATTTTTATTAATTCTTTGTCGCCGATATCGCCTTTACAAAAAAAATAATTTAAATTTTTATCAACTAAATTAAGGGAATTAAGATTGCCGGCATAAGTTAATTTATCAAGATTCAATAGGCCTGAAGAGCAATCAAAATTGCTTTTACGAATAAAATTTACACCTATAAAGCCAGCACCGCCAGTAATTAATAACATAAAATATTTCTTAATCTAGTACTATATTCAAAGTAAAACGTTCAATGAGGTGTTATGAAAAAAATCATTCTATACAGAATAAGTAGTCAAGGATACCCAAAATTAAAAATTAACACCATTAATAAGTTCGACTGCCTTAGAAATTTATTAGAAACTTTCCAAGACTGGACCTTTATTTGCGTTGCTGATAATTGCGATTCTGAATTACTATCAAAATTAAGTAGTTATAAATTTGATTCATTTTACCAAACAAGTCTTGGAAATCCTGGCTCTTTTTGGAGGCTGTATGAAGAGGGATTAAAAATAGCCAATGAAGAGGATCTTATTTATTTTGTAGAAGATGACTATATCCACCTACCTGAAGCGCCAAAGGGTATTGAGGAAGGGCTTCAATTTTTTGATTATGTCACCCTTTATGATCATCCTGACAAATATCACTCAGCAAAAAAAGCATTAAATCCTTATACGAAAATTAATAAATTCTCTGAACCAACTGAGATTCATAAAGGAGAAAAATTTTTATGGAGAACAACAAATTCAACAACAATGAGTTTTGCTGTAAAAGGAAGGACCTTAATCGATGATTCAGATATTTGGAGAATATGCAGCATTAAACAAAAAGATCATGATTTTGATAATTTTTGTATCCTTACAAAACAGAAAGTTTTATTTAAATCTAAAATTCTCAAACAATTACCACGTAAGTGCCAATTTTTTTTTAAACCAAGAAGATTTTTAGGCGTTTGCTTACCAGGACTCGCTATACATCTTGAAAAGCCCTATATCCTTCCAAAAGATTATGAGCGATTCTCTATTCCAAAATAACGCATGACCCCATCAATCAAAACTATAAAATTAATAGATACATTTCTTTTTTTTAACGAAATTGAAATGCTTAAGGCCCGCCTAGAATATTTAGGGCCTGTGGTGGATCATTTTGTTATCTGTGAAGCTAATATCGACTTTGCTGGAAACAAGAAGAAAATTATACTCAATGAAGAAATTATTAAATCCCTGCCCTTTTCGGAAAAAATTATCTTTTATAAAAAAGAAATTAATTTTAATAGTGTCCTGTGGAGTATTAAAAAAATTAGATACTACAAGAAAAATGTTAGGCTGCTTTGGAAACTTCAAGACTCTCAACGCAACGCACTTCTTGAGCCCTTAAAAGAATTTGATGAAAATTCATTAATTATTTTTAGTGATCTTGATGAAATTCCAAGCAAGAATGCAATTGAATTTTTTATAAAAAATTACATATCTTTTCAAAATAATAATCAAAATTCATGCATATATAGTTGTAAACAAATTTTCTTCTACTATGATCTAAAACACTATGCGACTGATGATATTTTTTATGGGTCCGTAATGACTGATTTGAAAAATTTTCGCTTTTATCTTCCCCATAAGATCAAAAGTAATAAGAATAACTTTAAGCACATAATGGATGGTGGATGGCATTTTTCCTATTTCATGACTGCAGAAAAAATAAGAGAAAAAATATTAGCTATTAGTGACGTCGAAAATCTTTCGATTTACAAATCTTTAGATATTGAAGAAATAAAAGAAAAAATATTAGGAAATAAAGATCTATATAATCGAAAATTGCAGTTAAGTGCAGATGGAATTAAGTATGTACCTAATGATTTGGTTCAAATTCTAAAGAAACATTTTCCAAATTGCATTTAATTTATTAAATCTTTATTAATCTTATAGATACAATAAATGTGTCTTAACTTGCTAATAATGTATCTTTTCCGATACCTAAATTTGAATACAATTTTATTGCATAGGATTTTAAATAAATAGTATTTTTTTTCCAACCACAAACTATCTAAAAGATCATAAGTATCAATACTATTTAATAAATTTCTTGGAACTAGTTGAATAAATTTTTTTAAATCTTCTTTTTCTAGTGTTTTTGCAAAATTAAAGAGTCCATGAAAACCAAATGCTGAGTGCCAGGCTGCTCTCTCAACAGAAAACTTTTCTGCGACCCAAGCCGGAGCAATTCGTATGCCAAATTTACTTTCAAGTAAATCTTTATTCTCAACACAAATATAATAGTCCTCTGGATGTCCTACTTTAATTTGAGGATCACTTAAGGCTTTAAGTAATTTAACTGATCTTAGTGAAAAACCTCCATTTCCAACTGGTGTCAATGGGTGATGTGGCCATACTGCTCCAATGTAATCATATTCAAGAAATTTTTCATCCCATAAATCTGGATTCGTAATAAATGAATCCCATTGAATAATCAAGACATGGGTCCCTAATACGTATTGGCTCAAGTTGCCCATCATAAATTTTGAATATTCTTCAAAAAACTGAAGTGGTGGCGCCTGAAGATATTCAATTCCTACTTTTTTAAATCTTATATTTGCAAGATTGGTAATCAAAACGACTCTTCGAAAACTAGCATGTGCAATACATTTCTCAATTGCCCACTCTCCCAAAGATGAGTCTCTGGTCTCAACGCAGAGAAGGGTAACCATGCTTAAGTCTAATTTTTTCATCATTAAAATAAGTAGTAACTGATTTTTACTTTGAAATTAAATTGATGATTATTTTTATTTTTAGTACAAGTAACTGGATTTCCCTCCTGGAATATCGCCATACCATTGAGAGAAAAGGCTTCCTTTTTTCCCCAAAATGCTTCCAAATTTCCCAATTTGATTGATATACAACCCCAAGATAGCCTTTAGCTAAATGTTTTTCGGTATAACCCAAGAGCTTATCAATCCATAGCTGATTTTCATAGTGGTAATGCTTAAACAATTGTTCTCTTGGATAGATTGGAATCGCTTGGTAGTTAACCAATGATTCGCCATACCATGTAAACTCAGAACCGCAATACAAAATTGCGTCTAAAAAGGTAATTTTTTTAGGTGTCAAGTAATAATCATCAAATGACTTCCAAACTTTAGCACTCCATAAAAAAGGTGCATACCCATAGTCATAGGTAATCCCAGTTCTACCAATAGCATCTTTAATTGGTTCTCGATCGGCTAAAAAATGCAGGCGAGTTTTTTTTGGGCCAAAGCGATCTGTTGCTTGCAAAAGATCTCTGCCCTCGTGTATCACGGAATACGGAATGTTATCTTTGGCAATAAAGTCACTCTCATCAAAATCACTGATAAAAACACAGTCTGCATCTAATACTAAATAATTTTCACATTTTCCTAATCGCCAAAATTCTGACTTAATGACTTGCTGTCTTATTCCACCAGGTACCTCATACAACTTTTTAATATCTAATTTTGGATTCGCCTTAAAAATTTGCTGCTCACCAAAAATTATTACTGGATAAGCTTTGAGCTTATCTTCAAAAAGTGTTACCTCCTCATCGGGAACAGAAATATAAAAGGGAATTTTTTTGATGTTATGCTTTGTGACACTTTCCACCATACGTACTGTTCTTAAAAGATCTCTAGAGAATGTGCAGCTATATAAAACAATATTGCAATAGGCAGTATTCATATTAGTCCGGCTGTTTGAGGTTCTCTACCTGATTCAAAATTTCCTTTACTGCGCTTTCTACTGAAATTACATTGATTGACTGTTGCGGCAATCTTTGTTGCTTCCAGTCAGTATAAATTGCTTTAATCGTTTTTATTACTGAACTGTAGTTGGATGCCTCACTCAAGTAAGATATTCGATTTTGAAGCAATTCTTTTAATTGGGCGTTTTGATAAACCAAACCCCAAATAGGTCGATTGGTCCAAAAGTAATCATACAGTTTTGACGGTATATATTCACGGCACCACTCACTGTTGCCATGAAGAAGAAGTAAAATATCTGCCTCTTGCATCCTAATGGCAATTTGTTGCCTACCAGTCAATCCAGTTATTGAATTCTTTTCAAGTCGACCATGCTCAATCACATTATCTTGATATGGACTTGTTCGTAAAAAATTTCTGCTTTTGACGTCTAATTGTGCGCCATAAATATGAAAGCGGATTTGATTTTTCGCCTCTGGGTATTCGGAAAAGATTTCTGGAAGGCACTGAAGCACTTGCGTCAATGAGCGATCATTTGCGAGTGACCCAAAATGGCAAATATTCAAATACCCACAATAGCGATGATTGGCATTTTTAAGCACAGCTTCTACATCGGGAGGATTCGCTCCTGGAATTATCATTAATCCCTTCGCATGACCAGGGGTATCTAATACAGGGTTGCGTTGCTTTGCATAATAGAGGGCGCCATCTGTTAGCCACCAAGCAATATCGGCCTGATGGCAAATTTCTTGTTCCAACCAATAACGTTTTTTAGCATCACGCTCTTTTAGCTCCCGAATACCAAGATCTTTTTCATTCGAACGGATGACTAGTGGATCATGGATCTCCACAATCCAGGGTAGATTTGTTTTTTTCTTTAACCATAGACTAGCAAGATGGGCCGACCAGGCTCCGCCCGTTGAATAGATTAAGTCAATCTTGCCCTCTTTAATAAGTCGTAAACCAACAAAATATGCTGGGAATGCCCAAGACCATTGGCTAGAGTAGCCTGCTAGTATTTTTTCCAACAGAATAAATGGTAAAAGTATTGCGGAAATAAGTGGGGTAAAAATTTTGTAAGCGAACCCTCTACCAAAGCGGTTTGCAAACCAATGCCGAAAATCAAACCTAAAAGCAGCAGGTCCCCAAGCAATTAATTGTTGGTGCGGAAAGCGCGTATCTTTAATACCTGTAATTGCACTTAATACATGTAATTGAATACCAGCTCCTAAGAGGTGGGGGATTTTATCCGTAATAGTTTGGCTAGCGGCTCTACCGTCCATATTAAAACCATGCGATAAGATCAGCCAGCGTTTAATCTCTTTATCGCTAGCTAACACTGTATAGCTCAAATCAGTTGCCAATCCTTAATTACTTGCCAAGATAGACATCACCGCCATACGAATAGCAATACCAAAGGTAACCTGATTCAAGATCACAGATTGATTTCCATCGGCAACTGCAGAATCAATTTCAACGTCACGATTCATCGGGCCTGGGTGCATGACAATCGCATCCGGCTTGGCTATTGCCAAACGCTCTCTGTTAAGCCCAAACTGTTTGAAAAATTCTGCGCCCTCTGGAACCTGCCCCTGATCCATGCGCTCCTTTTGAATTCTAAGAGTCATCACTACGTCAGCATCTTTAATTCCATCTTCGACCTTGTGAAAAATTTTGACCCCCAAGGAACTGAGATCTTTCGCCAGATCACTTGGCAACAAACTTTCTGGTCCGATCGCACGAATATCATTACACCCTAAGGTTGTTAAAGCATGAATATTAGATTTAGCAA
>Ga0214921_10012706_pt1 | contig 10012 bp, 10 predicted proteins | sample LL1505_MetaG_FD_177992 | JGI IMG/M metagenome (GOLD analysis project Ga0214921, IMG submission 177992) | Freshwater microbial communities from Lake Lanier, Atlanta, Georgia, United States - LL-1505 | ecosystem: Environmental > Aquatic > Freshwater > Lake | place: USA: Georgia | collected...
ATGAGAAGGATGAGAGCTAGTAAGCAGCCTGTTTGAGACCAGTGACCCAAATTTTTTATCATACCCTTGAGTCCTTTCGCGTTCCCAAAAATGCGTCTGTTTGGCAATTTTCTGAAAATCACCCCATCTGATTTTCAAGGACTTACGAAAGAGATGAATTTGGGCTAAAATTTTTTTTTGGTTCCCCTGGAAATTGGCTACGGCAAAGGACTCCATGTCATATGACCAAACTTCTGACAGGAATCCCCAAAAAGGGACGAAAGGCCGTCTACAGTAGGATGACGGGTTGGTCTCGGCTGCTTCTATTGCCCAAGTTCAGGCAGGGGGTCGACCCTAGGTTCCAGATGGAGCACATGGATAAGAACTCCAAATGGCCCAAGCTGTTCTATGAGCCCATATCCTTTAAGGGCGGGAATTGAGCACTTAAAATACAGGCAGGGTATGGCTTTTTTAGGAGATGACCACCTAGGAACAATGGAAAGGAGCAAAAAACTAATGCTCATAATTTAAAACCTTTAAATATGAAATTAAGAATTTAGATTCAATAGCTTAGAAATGACCTGCGATCTTTGTGGTGCGAATATGGCAAATCTTTCTGGGATCTTTACGACCAAGGAGGTTGTGACAAGTCAAGACTGTTGGGAGTTGTATCTTTGGAATGAAATGAAGGCTGGTCAAATTGATGCTCAAAATATTCATATAATCCTTAAGGGGCTGGTCGGAATGATGGCTATGAGTGACTCTCCTTGGGCCTTGTGCTACGCATGCGCAAACACAGCAATTCACGCCGGCTTAATATCGTATTCAAGCCCAGACGAAGTAGGCGCTAAGGGTCATGCGCTTTGTCGATCTATAGGGCCTATGGTTTTCGAGGTGTTGGACGAAGAAGGCATGAAACTTGCGGAAAGGGCTGCAAATCTAGCAGCCGTAAAAATACTGGAGGACAGCAAAAAAGATAAAATTAAAAACCAATGGTCACACGGTAAAATTTGTTTTGATTTCCCCAATCTAGATCAATGCATGGGTTCCCGTGATGGCTTTATCGCCCTAAAGGCTGTTATCGATGAAAGAGTAGGAGAGGAAGTCGTGTTATTTATCCGGGATCAAACTCCCTTTATGGAGAAGCTAAAATCGGTGGCCCCTTTCCGTTTTATGATGAAAAACGGAATTGGGAAAACCTCATATGGAAATCTTATTTTCTTTCTTTTCTGGGTAGATGATCCTGAGAACAGCAAGAAGCCTATCAGCATGTGGGACTGGTTTGTTAACCCATCGGAGGAGTATTACGCCGATCTACTGGACAAAATGTCTCGGCAGTCCCATTGGCATCTATTTCTCGTCGGAAAAGATAATCAACAAACCAACTTCTTTGAATTCAAAAATAATTACGAAATACTGGATGTTCTCGAGCTAGCCAAGAAAACAGGGGTGATAGAAAACGCAGAGAGCATGAAGAGCGCAATTCTTGAATTTCAAAGTCAATACACTCTTGATGATATGTATAACATGGGAAGCGCGTCGTAATGACTCTTTAGCGGGGTTATCCCTACCCCAGCCAATGTCCTAGGAGGTTGGGTAAGATGAGGGGATGATGAATAAAGGAAAAAAGAAAATGAAGAAGAACAAGGATACGAAATTCAAGGTGAAGGGGCCGGAGGCGATTGAGGATGGGTTGATGGATATGGGAAGGGCTATTGAGGCTGGAGGGCCATGGACGCATCCTGAAATGGAAAGGATTCCGGAGTGGAGAGGGGCTGACATCCGGATTACCAGCGACTTTAAAACGGACTTCAATGATCCGAACTACTTCGACCATGATCTGACGGTGCGGACGCGGCATGCCGGGCCGGCGACGTGGTTTGTGTTTCAGATGCGGGACTTGTTCGACGGTTGGCTGGATTACGGCAACAAGTACGGCTTTTACGAGCTGTTGGCACAGGCGGCACTGGAGCACTTGGCGGCCAGCCAACCAGAGCCTGAGGATGCCAAACCGCTCTTAAGGGCCATGCTGACCCGGGCCTTTCTGATGCTGGAAGTTGCCAAAGAGCATCATGTGTGGCCTGATGATGCCATGATGGTGTTACATTCCCAGGACGCGGAGGGGAACCAGTGCCGTAAGAATCTGGAGGGTCCAGGCTTTGAGTAAAAATAATTTGTACTTTGCTTATGGTTCAAATCTGAATCAGCAAGACCTAGTAGAATGGAGGAAAGAAAATCCAGAATACGCGGATGTTGATCTGAAGTTTAATAAGGTCACCAATGCTTATTTACCCGCTTTCCGACTTGGCTTTACAAGAAAGTCAAAAATGGCACGTAGACAATATATGGGGGTAGCCGATGTTGTTCCGTCGGATGATCCTTTGAGCAGAGTATGGGGGGTGATTTTTTCACTCACCGTCAAGCAAGACAAAGCTATTGAGGCAAAGGAAGGTGCTCCTACATCCTATCGCTCCATCTTAGCAAAGGTAATTGATGTTGAGGGTAAAAGTCATGATTGCATGACCTATCAGGCTGTTGTGCCCGATAATAAGCGAAAGAGCCTATACTTCCGACCGTCCCAAGAATATTACGAGGTGATCCGAAAAGGGGGAGAGGACCACGAGTTGCCCAGGGAATTCTTTTATCACCTCAGGATGGTTAGCGAAGCTGCATGGATTGTTTAATTTCAAGATCACTTTAAATAGGAACCGATGAGTGAGTTGATATCAAAGGAGTTCTTTCGAAAGATGGGAAAGAAGGGTGGATCGGTAAAGTCTGCCCGAAAGGCTGTGGCATGCAGAATCAATGGGAAGAAAAGATCCGGAGTAAAACAAAGGCTGAAAGTTGTGTGCTTGGTGAGTGGCGGCATGGATTCAGTCGCGGCCCTATATCATGCAGCACAGAAGCATGAAGTTGTCCATGGACTCAGCTTTGAATACGGATCGAAGCATAACGCAAAAGAGATTCCCTTCGCTAAAAAGCACTGTGAAAACCTCGAAATTCAGCACACCACGGTCAATTTAGACTTCATTGCCGAGACATTTAAATCTGATCTCCTCACCACAGGGGGAGATATCCCGGATGGGCACTATGAAGAGCTGACAATGAAGCAGACGGTCGTTCCGTTAAGAAATGGGATTATGCTCACCATTGCGGCTGGTTTTGCGGAAAGCCGAGGGGCGGAGGGCCTCGTGATTGCAGCTCATTCAGGTGACCACGCAATTTACCCTGATTGCCGGGAGGATTTTATGGCCGATATGGCTGGGGCGATCCGCAACGGTACCTATGCCCAAATTCAATTGCTGCGACCCTTTATAACTTTCACGAAAGCTCAGATCGCTAAACGTGGGCATGAACTGGGCATTGATTTCTCTCAGACCTGGTCATGTTACAAGGGCAAACAGATTCATTGTGGGACCTGTGGCACATGCGTTGAGAGAAGAGAAGCCTTCAAGCTCGCTCGAATCAAGGATCCGACTCGATACCAAAGCCTAGCTCCGCTGCCGCCTAAGCCTTCGCTAGGAAAATAAAATCCTGTGCGAATTTCCGAGATTTTCTACTCGATCCAAGGGGAAGGGGAGTTGGCGGGAGTACCCTCTGTCTTTGTGCGGACATCCGGTTGTAACTTACGCTGTGTTTGGTGTGATACGCCATATGCCTCTTGGAATCCGGAGGGTGAGGATATGACCATTGATCAGATTGTTGCTGAGGTGGAAAAACATCCCTGCCACCATGTGGTTTTAACGGGTGGAGAACCCATGATTGCTAAAGAAATACGGGATTTGGCGAAAAGGCTGAAACTGAGTGGTAAGCACATTACCATCGAAACAGCTGGCACGGTGGCGCCAGACGGCATTTCTTGTGATTTAGCATCCATAAGTCCGAAGCTGGCTAATTCAACGCCACCGGAAGCTAAAGCCCATGCCTGGATGGCAAAACATGATGCCTTACGTCTTCAACCTGGGGTGATTCAGGATTGGTTGGGGAAATACCATACCCAGTTAAAGTTCGTGGTTCAGGGCGAATCAGATCTGACCGAAATCGATGATCTCTTAAAAAAGCTGCCCAAATTAAAACCCGAACAGGTCCTTTTAATGCCTGAAGGTATTGATGCCAAGGTACTTAAAGAAAGGGGTCCTTCAGTGGCAAATATCTGTAAATCAAGGGGTTTCAGATATTGTCCTCGACTTCACGTTGAGCTTTATGGCAATAAGAGGGGTACTTAATTATGCCTTTTCGCATCTGTAAAACGATTGAGATTGAGAATGGGCATATGCTCTCCAAACACCCTGATGCTTGTCGATTTCCGCATGGGCACTCCCGTAAGGTAGAGATGATCTTGGTTGCCGACTCCTTAGATCAAAACGAAATGGTCTGTGACTTTAAAATCTTAAAAGAAGCGATGCATGACTTCCTTATGTCCTGGGATCATGCCATGGCCGTGAATACGAAAGATCCTAACTTTGATGGCATGCGAAAGATCTATGGAGACAGAATCATCCCTTTCGACAATCAAGATCCCACAACCGAAGTCATGGCTAAAGCAGTTTACGAAAAACTAAAAACTAGCCTTAAGGATTATCAAAGAAATCCACAAGCTCGGTACCCTCTTTCAAAAAGCGTACAAGTAGCCTCAGTTAAAGTTTGGGAAACAAGCTCCTCTTGGGCTGAATATAGTGAGAAATAAAATGCCTAAGGCCTCAAAACAAAAGTCAAAGTCAGGCAACACATTGCCTGACATTCAGAAGATAGCTGACACGAGGGGTATTGCGATCGATCAAGTAGGAATCTCAGATCTGAAATATCCGATTCAAGTGTTAGATCGTAATGGTAAGCCTTTTTCTGTCGTTGCGGAAATTTCAATGTCTGTGCATTTGCCTCATCATTTTAAGGGGACTCATATGAGTCGTTTCTTAGAAGTGCTGACCTCTCATGAAGGTGAGATCACCATGCGTACGCTGCCCGCAATCTTGCGTGATCTTAAGGCCAAACTAGACGCCGAAAGTGCCTATATTGATGTTAAATTCCCCTACTTCATTGAAAAAGAGGCTCCCGTATCAATGGCTAAGGGCAAGGTTGGATTTGAATGCACCTTTATTGGTTCATCGAATGGGGTGAAAGATGACTTCGCTTTGAGGGTCAAAGTACCCGTAACAACGCTTTGTCCCTGCAGCAAAGAGATAAGCGACCGGGGAGCTCACAATCAAAGGGGATACGTAACCCTTGAGGTGACAACACGTGAACTAAGTCCCGGGAAATGGGATATTGTCTGGATTGAGGAGCTTGTAGAAATAGCCGAGAAATCTGCCTCGGCACCTGTTTATTCTGTTCTTAAGAGACCCGATGAGAGACATGTAACAATGCAGGCGTACGACAATCCGGCATTTGTCGAAGATGTTGTAAGAAATTGTTCGGTAATTTTAAACAATGATATAAGAATCAAGACCTACAAAATAGGGGTCGTGAATCAGGAAAGTATCCATGAGCACAACGCCTTCGCTGAAATAAGGAGAATCAAATGAATATTAAAATCAAGTTATGCAAACATCTGAATGACAAATTTGATAAAGCTAAAATATCTATTGTCCCGAAGTACTTGTGTGTTGTAACAGCGGAACAAATAAATTCTTGGTTTAAATATTCAAAAATAAAGGGGAAAACTCCATTTAAAATACAGAATGATTCACTAATAAAGATAGATGATGACATCCAGCGTGGTTTGATAGAAGAAACCAAAACTGTTTCACAAGAAAAAAGTAAAATCGAAGAAATAAAAGATACGCTTCTTGGAAAATCAGGTTCAATTAATGCGAAAGCATACCTAGGTAGTCTAATCTGGAATGTTCGAAATGGTAATTCGAAGATTGAAATATTTGAAACAGGAAAAAAAGAATCATCTTTCAAGGAATACGAACTTTCAATTGAATGTGAAAGCATTATGTTGCCGGACTCGGCGCACCGTCATTTAGCAATATGTGAATCAGTCAAAGATTATATTGAAAAACCAGATGCCTACACTGCTTTTGATCCAAAGATCGAGTTCCCAGTTGAACTCTATCATCTTAATGAAAACCAGGAGAGAGAACTTTTCCTTGAACTCAATTCAAAACAAAAAAAGGTTACAAGATCAAGAAACCTGTATGTTGACCGGAATTCGCCAATTGGCTTTTTAAAAAGTCGTATTATGGAAATGGATGAAGAGCAAGAAAAACTTTTTACAAATAACATAGAACTCAATGGAAATACTAACGATAAACACACATTGGTTACTATGTCAGTGTTAGTTTCATCATTAGATGAAATGTTTGGGAAAACAGAAATAAAGAAAGTAAAAGACAACCCGAATTTGGCAGACGAAATGGCTGAATACTTTTTAAAATTCTTTTATGAAATTAAAAATACAGTAAAAATAAAAGTTGACCTCGATGGTCGTTCGCAAGAAATAAATCCCTATCAAAATCTATACACAGAGATTGTCACAAAAGAGGAGTGTCCTGATACATCCGAGGAGGCTCTTGAAAGGTTCTGGAAACCGAAACGCGACAAAGCAATTCAGATAAACAAGGAGATACGAAAACAGGATATAATTACAAATAACCAATTCTTTAAAACCCTTGCTTTTATCGGTGGTATAGTAAGAGAATTTGAAGACCCGCTCGAAGTTGTTCGTTTATTGCAAAAAAGAATTGCTGCACATCAAGGGAGATTTTTTCAGAAAGCCAATGAGTTAATAACTCAGTCACAAGAAGATGATCATCAAATAGCAACAATAAACGCAGATGGTTCGCTTAATGTTCAAATCATGGATTGGAACCTCAAACTGTGTAAAAAACTAATAATACAAGAACTTAAACTTAACTTCGAAAACTCATTCTTGCTTTATCATGAGGGTAACATAATTGAAATAAAAGATTTTATAACAAAAAAGAACGTTTTGTGCTCGAGAGGAAGAGAAACAAATCTAGTTCTGGAATTATTGGTTTGTGTTGGTGCAAAAACTGAAATAAATGCAGAGGAAACTAAATTAAAAATTGAACCTGAGTATAGTGACGCGTCTCCATTAGAATGGGTCGGTGGTACATTTACGGGTAAAAATATGTTGGTTCCAGAAAGTATCACATCAGTAGATGGATATTCGCATGAAACCTACGGAAAAAATATTAAACAATATTCTATTAAGTACGCACTAAAACTTAAAGAATTCGACATTGATGGTGATAGAGAGTTCGTATTAAAAGCAAGTGTGATAAACAAATCTTTTTTATGCGAAAAATCAAACCTAAAAATTCGTTGCCAACCGTCAGCTTAAAAAAGTGGCACTTTTAGATTTAAATCTTTTTATTTCATTAGAGCATCGACTTTGCGTTTTTTGCAACAAAAAGCTTAAAGATTCCGAAGAAATTGCATGTGCAGATCGTGGTTGTTTTGAGTTGTACTATCAAAACCTCGATAAGTTAAGCAATGAGACAGAAAAGAAAAAGGCCTTTTCTCATATTCAAAGCAAAATTAATGAACTTCTTAATTGTTTTATGGCTTATCCAGAAAGATTTAGAACTTTAGAACCGTCAGTTAAAAAGGGTATTAAGCTTTTCTTTTCAAAAATCACCGAGGCACCTTATTTTATCGAGGAATACATCCATATTTTTATCTATCTTTTTTGGCATGATTACTGTCTCTTTTCTAGTAACTCTGAAGTTTTTTTCACAGCTGAGCCGAAAAAAAGACCTCTTAAAACTATCACAAGAGAGTCACTGTTAGTTTCAGAACTAGCTGAAAATATTAAGGTCGACCTTATTAGTATTGCCAAGGATAAAAAAACACTGTTTTTTATTGATGTAAAGAGAGACTCTGTTGATGATAGAACTGTAGGTCAGGTACAACGCTACTTCAATTACCTGCATAAATGTCTTCCAAGTAGAGCTTTTAGAGAAAACGAAATCTTGTATATAAAACCTGTACTCCTTTTACGAGATTTAGAGTCATCATCTTGGAGGGCCTTCACGCCACACTTTATGGAAAATCTTTTAGTCTATCAATTCTTTCCTAATAAAGAAAGAACTGACATAGATATCTGTGACGCAAAGGCTCAGTTAATATCAATCTTTACTTATAAAAACTAAATACTTTTGTATTTTACTAGCAAGAAATTTGATACTAACTCAATATCTTTCGTAAGATTCTGGATATCGTTCCATGATTTCCTAATACCGTTACCAAAATCCCATTGACCTTCAGTCCAAGCGCAAAAAGGCTTTAGTACGGACAACTCCCCAAAAAAAACTTCTTCTGGAGGTATTTCAACAGAACGGTATTTATCAGCTATTGAGTCCATTAAGTATCCAAGAGCTATAATTCCAATGCCGTGAGATAGTCTTGATTTGTCAGGTTTCTTGCCCCAAGCAGTTGGGAAGACCTTTGCTACTGCACTCCAGTATGTTTTAAGGAAAGTGGTGCTTTTTACAAACCCTTCTTCCGAGTTGCTAAATGTCTTGAACCTGTAAAGTGCTCCATCGTTAATACTATTTTCAAGCATTTTTAAAAAAGAGTTATCTTTAATAAAGCCATTTGGATTAGTTGGTGTCTGAATAGCCCCGTAGAGCACTGATTCCTTTTCTGCATTTAACTTCTGCAAAAGAAGTGTTGGAAGTTTCCGCCTCTCTAACTTCGATGAAAGCCTTATCTCTGTGTCCGGAAGAAGTTCATATATTAATCCCTGTGGGAGTGGTTTTGTTGAATTAACTAGGATAAACTGCTCTTTTTGTTCTGCAATGCTGTCGGTAATAAAAGCTGTAACAAAAACCGGAAACTCATTGATGTCGGCATCACGAATTGCAGCTGACCGTTGTTGCCCGTCTACAATCCAACCGGGCTTTTCAACTCCTTCCGATGTGTCGAATGGAACAGTTATAATCCCATGCCTAATTGCCTTATTGGCGTCTGCGTACTTAAGGGGCTCAAATGTCACCTTTGTATTAAAGGCAACGACGATTGCATTGGGTAGGATTGCCGATTCAGTCTCTAGATATGCTCGAATCTCCTTGATGTGGCTGATGACTTCGGGTCGTTGATACCCAGTAATCTTTGCTTCTTCATTTCTTCCAATTCTTGAAATCTGCGCAATATCTAGGAGTTTCTTTCCATCTACCCCAAACGAATAAAGGGGACGACCTTTTCCTTGTCGTATCTCAATAGCGGGTATCTGCATGGTATTGTTGCTCATAGGTTATTTTTCTCCGTTAGTTTTGTTTTAAGGTTATGAAGGTTATGAAAGCCGCGTCTTCTGTTTCTTTCGGCACCTCGGAAAACAACGACCTGAATGCCGACTGTTTTGCAAATCTCACAAGGACATGTTAGCCAGGGTTTGGCCTCGAGCGTTTTTGCATACAGTGCTGAATCATCTTTCTTTCCATGCCAAAGACGTTCGTAGGTGCGAACGCGATCCACAATCTCCGCCAAAGAAAGTTTTCCACGATCGAACTCCTGGATTCCCTGTAAGCAGAGCTTTTCAAGTTCACTGGCTGTTTCTTGTTTAATCTCTCCGGCAAGAATCTTCTTTTTTAGTCCAGGATTCTCTCCCACTTGGGGAATTCGAACGGCAGTATAGGTTTTATCCCCGATAAAATAGTTGTCCCGTTCGTCCATGAAGGCCTTTTTCAATGCACTCGTACTATCGAAACTAGCTACTCCGTACTTCTTAAACTCCTGAATATGATCGATTCTGGAAATTCCAAGTAGATGCAGTTTGGTCTCGGGTCTACGAACCTGATCAACCGCTTCTAGGACGGACATGACCTCAATATTATTCAGAGGGACTAAACCCCCTAAGGCTATGTAGCGATAGCCAATCTTTTGCATGGCTATTACCGCATCTGAATACGATTTAGGGCTCCACCCTTGGGCAGCTCCAAGCGGGGTAAATGGCACTTTACGGTCGGTGCACTTTTCAAAAAACTCTTCTGCCAGGGCAAGGGTTAAATCGAACCGACGTTGCCAATCTTCTGGCACCTCCATCTCATCTGGTTTCTTTAAAAAC